>Ga0214925_100712_pt1 | contig 12210 bp, 10 predicted proteins | sample Stichaenrichment_FD_168299 | JGI IMG/M metagenome (GOLD analysis project Ga0214925, IMG submission 168299) | Xylose enriched microbial communities from anaerobic bioreactor in Madison, Wisconsin, United States - 63SRT | ecosystem: Engineered > Bioreactor > Anaerobic > Unclassified | place: USA... | reverse complement strand
GTGACGTATACGTACCATGATGGTGACCTGCCGGACGAGGCCCAAGACTTCTTTGAAGATCTAAAAGAAGTTGATTTGGGGCGGACAAAATTTGCCGTGCTAGGTTCCAGTTCCAAAACACACATTCACTTCGGTCGCGCGGTCGATTATTTGACCATGCAGTTAAATTCTAGCAACGGTGAACAGGTTGCCGACTCCGTGAAGATCGATCAGGACCCCGACGATGCCGATTGGCAACGTGTCGATCAGTTGGCCCAACGTGTGTTAACCAGTTTAGCTTAGAGAATTTAATGACGAGGTGAAGGTAAAATGTACTTACGTAAGGCAAAGATTGAAGAATTGGATTTAGTTTGTGACATTATCGAAGATGGCAAGCAACAGTTAGCCGATGCCGGGATTGATCAATGGCAAGACAACTATCCCAACCGTGACGTGATTAAGGATGACATCGCCAATGGTCGGGCCGTGATCTACAATAGTGATGACCACGAAACATTAGGGGTGGCGGCGATTGTGCAAGCCCCTGATCATTCCTATGATACGTTGCAAGGTGAATGGCTAAAGCCAACGGATAAATACGTGACGGTTCACCGGGTAGCCATCTTCTCCCACCACCAAGGCCAAGGCTATGCGTCTAAATTATTCCAAGATCTGTTTAGCTATATTGGTGAACACCATCCTGAAAGCGAAAGTATCCGGATTGATACCCACAAAGATAACAAGAAGATGCAACACTTGATTGAAAAGTTTGGCTTTCAAAAGGTCGGCGAAATTGTTGGTGTTTACAATCCGTCCGACATTTGCTTTGTCTACGAAAAATTATTAACGAAGTAAGCAAAGTGATGGCGTGTCTCATGATGAGATGCGCTTTTTTTATTTTTGAATTGAAGTGGGGTCTGCCCGCTTGTCTTAAAGCTCGGCCTTATCCTAAGCGCACCAAGAACGCGCCCTAAGGATAATGACGGTACTGAGCCCATTTGCCACTTCCCACAGCGACTCATATGAGACACGTGTCTGGAAGGCGGATCAGGTAGGTAAACGGCTACAACGACTCATATAAAACGCATGTTTAGAAGACTGGCGGAAAGAATCAAGGATTAGCGAGAACCATTGAAAGAATCCCGATTTTGCGGCATACTGGGTAGGGAGTTGGGCTGGTTTGTAATCAAAATAGGAAAAAACGATTGCGAAAAACGTCTAAATCAGGTAGCATTTCCTAATAAAGTTTTAATATTTTGAACAGAAAGAGGGAATTGGATTGCAAAGAAGACTGAGCGCCCGTCAAATGCAGATGATTGCACTGGGCGGTACGATTGGCGTTGGACTATTTATGGGGTCTGGTTCCACCATTAAGTGGACGGGTCCATCCGTCCTCATTGCCTATATTATTTCGGGTGTTTTTCTCTATTTGATTATGCGAGCTCTAGGTGAGATGTTGTACGTGCACCCTACAACCGGGTCCTTTGCCACGTTCGCGTCGGAATACATGCATCCAGTCTTTGGATTTCTCACAGCATGGAGTAATATTTTTCAATTTATTGTGGTGGGAATGAGTGAAATGATCGCGTTAGGTGGTTATTTCCGGTTTTGGTGGCCCAACTTACCGGATTGGATTCCAGGATTAGTGGCCATTACGTTTCTCTGTATCGCCAATTTGATTTCGGTGAAAATGTTTGGCGAGCTAGAATTTTGGTTTGCCTTGATTAAAGTGGTTACGATTATTTTAATGATCATTGCTGGTTTAGGTCTCATTATATTTGGATTTGGTAACGGGGGTCACCCAATTGGTATCAGTAATTTATGGCGTAATGGTGGTTTCTTCACTGGCGGTGCCAAGGGCTTTATTTACGCGCTAGCCATTGTGTTGGCATCGTATCAAGGGATTGAGTTGATTGGCGTCACGGCTGGTGAAGCGGAAAATCCGCAACACACCTTGGTCGCCGCAATTCGGTCGACGGTGGCCCGCATTTTGATCTTTTACGTAGGGGCTATCTTTGTGATTGTCGCCATCTATCCGTGGAATCAGCTGAACCAAATTGGGTCACCATTTGTTCAGACGTTTGCGAAGATCGGGATTACCGCAGCGGCTTCCATCATTAACTTTGTGGTGATCACGGCGGCGTTGTCCGGTTCTAACTCGGGGATTTACAGTGCCAGTCGGATGGCCTTTACCCTGGCGGAGAAGCATCAATTACCGAAGAAGATGACCTTGTTAAATCGTCACGGTGTGCCTTTTTACTCCGTGGTAGCGATCTCCATTGGGATTGGTATCGGCGTGGTCTTAAATGTGGTCTTGCCCATGTACTTCAAGGATGCCAGTCAAATCTTCGTGATGGTTTACAGTTCCAGCGTGTTACCCGGCATGGTGCCATGGTTCGTGATTTTGATTAGTGAGATTGCCTTTCGTAAGCAAAACCAGCAGCACATGGCAGAACATCCATTTAAAATGCCGTTTGCGCCTTGGTCTAACTATATTACGCTAGTATTTTTAGCGATTACGTTGATCTTCATGTTTCTGAATCCAGAAACCCGGGTCTCAATTCTGGTAGGTGTGGTGTTCTTAGTGGTTATGACCATCATCTACTTCAGAAAGTATCAACCACGAGAAAAAGCAAACAAGTCATGAAATGGGGTTAAACGATGAGTCGACCAGGAAATTATGGTAAGTCGAGTCGCTTAAAACAACTCCGACAGCTTAAACGAAAGAAAAGCCAACAGGCCAGTCGTACCATTGCTTGGGATCAGGTTGAGGACTTCTTGTTGGGGCGCTATCACTTGGTACAAGGTAATCGGTTACCAGCAACTGTGGATGCCACTGTCCAGCGGTTCTTTAGCGAATGGCTACAAACGGCGTTGGCTCAAGGAGAACCACAGCTTCAATGGGATATTGCAGCAATTACGGCGACGACGTTTAAACGAATCGGAAATCAGGTGCCGTGGCAGTTTTATGCCGTCTTGCTGGAGCAGGTCATGGCGTGGCAAAAGTTCTTGTTACGTGAGGGTCCGGTGGTGCCGCTAGTAATACCGCGGCAGATTATCAAACCGCTGACAGCGACGGCTTGGGCCGCGTTAGTTGCCGATCAATTGGCGGTGAACTTACTAACGATTATGGCGACACCGATTACCGCTGAGCAACGCGAGCAGCTGACTAAAAGCTTCTTAGCAGATGGTCACGTTCAGTGGTCGGCGGTTGCTGCGCTCTTTGCGCCGTTGGGATTCACCATTCAAGCATCCGCTGACGAGTCAGCGCATCAGTGGCTAACTGAGTTACTAGCCTTAACGGTGAGCGACTTTCATCACTAAAGCACTAAATACGAAAGACCGGCTAATAGCTGGTCTTTTTTGCTATGACCGATTACTATTCGGGATGACACGGAGCGGATATTGATATCTTTCAAAGCTGCTAACAGATGGTTAAACGATTTATGAGTACAGTCAGGGGAGGTGGACCGGGTGAGACAGTATACGCCCACTCCCAAATGGGCATTGAGGATTGTCGCTAGTACCTGCATAGTTAGCTTGCTGGCATTACCGACTGTTTCGGCGGCAGATGTTGGCCAGAAAACGGCCACCTCGGCAACCGTAGCCGCAGCTACTGATGCGGTGCCGACCTTAGATACGGTACCTAATCTTGATTTTGGCGAAAATAGTACGCCGAACACCCAATCCGGCCGTTATTCGGCCACCACGGTGGATCAGCCGTTACAAGTGACCAATCCCGGGCTAACGAGTGGTTGGGCGGTTCAGCTTAAAAGCGCTGGTTTTACGGATCAGTTGGGAGACACTTTACGTGGGGCGGTGTTGTCACTTGGTGCGCCGGCGATTATGTCACTCAACACTAGCAATTCATCAACACCGCCAACGGCCAATCAAGTCAACGTGGATGGATCGGGTAGCGATCAAGTGATTTGGTCGGCACCGCAGAATGGCGGCTTAGGTCAGTGGTCTGCAACTTATGCGGCCAATACTGTTCAACTGGTCGTGCCGGCTGGACAATTGGCTGGACGGTATACCGCAACCTTAACGTGGCAATTGGACGATACACCGCAATAATTGGGCAATAAGAATCAGGGAAAAAGGGGGCGTTAATAGTGCTAAAATGGCGATGGCGTGCGGGGTTGATTGCGCTATTGCTAGCTTTTGGTGCTAGCAGTGTCGCTTGGGCCGATAGTGATTACAATCAAGCATTGGCAACGGCTCCGCAGGGAATTTCGTTGAATAAAGATAATGCGATTTTAACGGTTGATACGTCTGGTTATAGCTCATCAGCCATTGTGAACGCGACTAATCCGGCGACACCGGGAACCCAGATCGCCATGGTGAATAACAACACCTACCAATTTGGGTCGATTTGGTCGACAGATGAGAACTACTTTGATTTAACACAGGATGAGACAGCCTCCATGTGGTTATATTTTGGCAATCAGGGGACCCAGGCCGCCGACGGAATGGCCTTTGTTTTGCAAAATGATCCCAGAGGTGTGGCGGCCATACCGGACTACCCAACGCCGGGGAAGGCCATTGGCGAAACCCTAGGTGTCTGGGGCGTTGACATGGCTAGACGTCAAGGCTCAGTTGATAAGTTGGCGCAGACTGCTATTCAAGATAGCTGGGCTCTCGAGTTTGATACCAATCGGAATGCCAGTACCGGAGGGAAAGCTGCTGGCTATGCCAACTCGTTTGATATTGGCATGCCACCCGTCCATATCGGGTCCAACTATCCCGGCGCCGGGTCGTCGTATATTCGCCATGTCGACCACGGCCTTCCCGTGCTAGGTATTATTCAGCCAGATAACTATTATTACGGACTCAACCATCTCGGGGTCATTGCGGACGAGTCCCAACCGAATTTCTTATCAAACGGTCAATGGCACCATGTGACTTTATCTTGGAAAGCTGCTACTAAGCAGATGACGTATACGTTTAATGATAAGGACCCGCAAACCGGTGCTATGCAGCCGGGGGTAAGCCGAACGGTCACGCTTGATCCGGCTAAGATTGACCCGAACAATACCGGAAAAATACGGTGGGGCTTTACAGGAGCGACTGGATCACGATATGAGAATAACTTAGTGGTCTTTGAAAGTGTTCCCGGACTGGTAGCGGCCAGTACTACGGCCACGATGACGGATTTGACCCAGAAGCAACCGGTGGATAGTGCGCATGGTGTGGTGAGTCACGACAAACTACAAGTAGATTATCATCTTGCGTATAATGGCGGCCGGCAGTCATGGTCGAGCATTGAGGGTCATTTGAAATTACCCGCTAACATCAGTTACGAGACGGCCAAGATTACCTACGCAAATCAACCAGCGGAAACACTTGATGCAAGTCAAATTAGTCAACAAAAGCTAACGGCAGCGCTCCATCAGTCATTGAATCGAGATAATGATGCGGCGACTGTCAGTCTGATTGGAGAGGCTGATGAGGTCGCTAAAAGTACGACAGTACCGGCAACTACGAGCACCTTTGTCTCGAATGCCTACGTGGGCACCGCCGATACACCGAGCTTCCAGCTTAATCCGAATGTTGATTTGAATCTGAGTGTCACGAGTGACAACCCGTTGGCGCTCAAACCAGAAACCGATACGGTAGTGACGGGTAACGTGCATTTGGCCACGAGTGCCACAACACCTCCCCGAGTAACCATTCAACCCGTGTTAAATGGGACGCGTCTTACTGTCATTACCCCAGCGACTGATGGGACCTTTTCATTGCCGCTGAAAGCTAGCGATTTGCAGGCGGGAACCAATACCTTAACGTTGGTGGCAACGGCTGATACGGGTGATACCTCGAACACGGTGACCGTGCCCATCACCGTTGCCGGTGACTTGAAATTTAGCGATGTTGCAGCTGCCAGTCATTTTCAGACGGCCACCCTAACTGGTCAAGATCAGTTGGCTAAACGAGGAGATGACTGGCGCCTAGCTGTGAGTGACACCCGTGGAACCGGGCGTCAATGGGTGCTAGACGTTCAGGCTACCCCATTTGTGGCAGCGGATGGGACGACCTTAGCTGGTGGCCCAGTGTATGTTGATGCGTATGGTTCGCTGACTATTGACGACACGCCCACCGCGATTGTTTGGCACACCACAGATGACCGTGATCACGATGGCGTTTATGATGTCATGGGGAATTGGTCTGCCGACCAAGGCCTCTTACTAGCCGTCAATGGTGGTGCTGTAAGCGGCAACTACACGAGTACAATCACTTGGACGTTGGGAGATGTTCCCAGTTAAGGCAGTAAAAAAGCTTTCCCCAATCAGATTGAGGGAAGCTTTTTGTGATGGATATGGAATGTGTTTAAGCCAACAAACGTGTAATCATCTTTTCATAGATGGTGATGAAACGGTGATACATGTCTAGGTCAACGTATTCGTTCACTTGGTGAGCTGTGATGTTTCCCGGGCCAAAGACCACAACGTCGATATCTGGATTAACTGCAACGAAGGACGATGCGTCAGTTCCACCGGGAACGCCGATAAGTGGTAAGGCTTGTTGTAAGTCAGCCTCACCGCATTCTTTAGCTGCTTTAACCACTGGTGCATCATCGGCAGTGTGCACGGGATACAGGTTACTGTGAATATCTAAGGAAAGTTGTTCCCCGTTAGCATTTAGCTCGTCGATGAGCTGCTGGATATCAGCGGCTAACTTGGTGTTCGGCACTTCCGGAATGGTTCTGATTTTAACCGAAATCGAGGCACTGGCTGGAACCGTGTTAATCTGCTCGCCACCCTGAATCAGAGTGACAACGGGAACCGTGGCCCCTAAGACCGGATTCTTCTTATCGGTGATAGTCGCGAAGTAGGCCTGTTGTTTTTGGTAGAAGGTTAGCAGTGAATCAATGGCATTTTTACCAATTTCTGGCATTGAACTATGTGCCGCCACGCCTTGAGCACTCACCGTATACGTCAAAGAGCCCTTGTGCGCTAACTCAATGAAGTGTTGTTCAGTCGTTTGATTGGCGGCCATTAACTTATTGGCGCTGTCCTGGTTAATTTGCAACATCTGTTGGATTTGTGGGGTGGCCACGGCTTGTTTAACGACACCGCTGGGTTCACCAACAATGAGGGTGTCTAGGTTCTTAGCATAACCGGCCTCAGCTAACTGCCGGGCGCCGAATTGACCATATTCTTCACCAACGGTTGCCATTAAGCGTAATGTGCCGTGTAGGGGAACATTATTTTCTTTTAAGTGAATCATCGCAAAGACGCCAGCCATTAAGCCGGACTTCATATCTGTGGTGCCACGACCAAACATCTTGCCGTCAGCGATTTTGGCAGACAAGGCATCTGCATCCCACTTGGCGGCATCCCCCAAGGCAACGATATCTTCATGGCCGTCAAATCCCACAACGGGACCATGACCATCGCCAATCTCGGCTACAAGACTGACCCGATCAGGTTCATAGGCGACAGCCTTACTATCGATACCATGTTTGGCTAATAGATCAGCCAGATAGTCGGCAACGACCTTTTCATTACCATTAACTGTGTTGAGTTTGATGACGTCACTGAGTGCTTGCACAACTTCATCCATTTTTTCCACCTCATTCATTTAAGTTGAATCGCGATACTGTAATTGGTTAATGAAAATAACCAAGTGCCCAACTTGATTACAGCACTTTTTAGGGGACTGGTCAAGGTAGGCGTTGGATCTGATTAGTAATGAAAATTTGATTCATGAAAGCATGAATGATTAGGGCTATTTTTAGATAATGGGGTACCATTTGTAAATCCGTGAAGAGCTTTACAAAGTAAGTGACTTATAGGAAAGAAAATTAGGCATAAGGTCCTGATAAATAAAGGTGTTGACATCATGTAAGCGCTTACGCATAATGAGAATTGCCTACTAGTAAACCATTAGACACACCATTAAACCAATATCTTGAGGAAGGAAGTTTTCGTGATGAAAGCTGCAGTTGTTCGTGATAGTTTAGATGGGTATGTAGATATTAAAGAGGTACCAGTACGGAAAATCAAGGCCAATGAAGCCTTAGTTGATGTGGAATATTGTGGCCTGTGTCACACTGATTTACACGTCGCTCAAGGTGATTTTGGCAACACTGCTGGTCGGGTTATCGGCCACGAAGGGGTTGGTCGGGTTAAAGAGATCGGGAGTGACGTCACCAGTTTGAAGGTGGGGGATCGCGTATCAATCGCGTGGTTCTTTGCCGGGTGTGGTCACTGTGAATACTGTTTAACTGGTCGTGAAACGCTATGCCGGAACGTTGAAAATGCCGGATTTAACGTAGATGGAGCAATGGCTGAACAGGTTATCGTGAAAGCTGATTATGCGGTCAAGGTGCCGGATGATCTTGACCCCGTTCAAGCCAGCTCGATCACGTGTGCCGGTGTCACCACATATAAAGCATTAAAAGTTGCCAACTTACATCCTGGCGAATGGGTCACCATTTATGGTTGTGGTGGTCTCGGAAATCTAGCCATTCAATGGGCGAAGAATGTCTTTAAGGCCCACGTTATTGCGATCGATATCAATGATGATAAACTAGCCAGTGCTAAAAAGGTCGGCGCTGATTTAACCTTCAATTCTAAGACAGAAGATTCTGGCGCTTGGGTGCAAGATAAAATCGGTGGTGCCCACGCCGCAGTTGTCACGGCCGTATCACAAATTGCCTTCGATCAGGCCATTGGCTCTGTGCGGGCTGGTGCTCGCGTCGTTGCTGTCGGGTTACCAAAGGGTGCCATGGAAGTCTCCATCGTGAAGGTCGTCTTAGACGGCATTGAAATTGCGGGTTCTTTAGTGGGCACGCGACAAGACTTAGCTGAAGCCTTCCAGTTATGCGCAGAAGGGGATGTCACCCCAATCGTAGCTATTCGGAAGCTTGAGGAAGTTAACGATATTATTGATGAAATGAAAGCGGGGAAGATTGAAGGCCGGATGGTCGTCAAGTTCTAAGGGTTTCTCCCAATTGGGAGAGAACCGCCCGCATCGAACAGTATAGGATTGTAGAAATATCAAATAGCAATTCAAAAAGACGATGGCTAAAGCCACCGCCTTTTTTTGACTCATGAGCAGTGTTGATACTCAAAATAACTCGTCAATGGCGTCGATGACGCGATAAGTCGCTACCATACTTAGCGCTTGGAGGGATTGACTCAGTCGATGCTGATCGGGGAAGGCCCCTTCAATGAGATGGGTAAAGTCGCCGGTCGTTTGGTAATGATGGCGAATGTCTTGACGATAGGCTTGAATCAGTTCACGATAGGCTGATTGTTGCTGGGCTGCAACGGCAACCTGAATGAAGACTTGTCGCATGAAGCCCATCTTTTCCAGGTCGACTTCGATGGTGTAACGCTTAATGATGCCAGCATCTTCCAAGCGTTGAATGCGTGCCGCAACGGCTGGGGGTGTTAGGTGAACGAGTTGGGCTAGTTGGGTCACCTTAATCCGGCAATTGTGATTCAGTTCCTTAATAATCTGTAAGTCTGTGGGATCACTCACGGTAAACACCTTTTTTTATCAAATTTTTTCGGGTAAAGACTTTCTTTTTAATATTAACAGTTAGGCGAAATAAATGTAAAGTAGGGGCTATTGCCGTTCAATAGGTCGAGGTCTTTTCTTAGGTAAATAACGAAATATTAGTATAATGAAATCGTACAGGCCCATGATGGTAATCGGGCAAACGATAGAGGTTTGGAGGTTCCCAATGATAGAGTTTAAACAGGTTAGCAAACAATACACGGAACAATTGGCATTGGATGATCTGAATTTGACGATTCCAACCGGGGACTTTTTCGTCTTGGTAGGGCCTAGTGGGAGTGGTAAAACCACCACACTGAAGATGCTTAATCGGTTGATTGAACCAACCGATGGTGATATTTACTTTGACAATCAACGCTTAATTGACTATGAATTGCGCGATTTGCGGTTGCAGATGGGCTATGTCTTACAAAACATTGCATTATTCCCGAATCTAACCATTCAAGAAAATATTGCGATTCAAGCGGAATCTTTGGGGTGGCCCCGAAAAGAACGGGTGGCCCGGGCCCGAGCGTTGCTAGAACAAGTCGATTTGGACCCGGATCAATATGCCACGCGAATGCCGAGTGAACTCTCCGGTGGCGAACAGCAGCGGGTGGGAATTATTCGGGCATTAGCGATTAAGCCCAAGGTTGTTTTGATGGACGAACCCTTCAGTGCCCTAGATCCCTTGTCACGCAAGCAATTACAGGACTTGGTGTTGCAATTACATCGCGAACTCAAGATGACTTTTGTCTTTGTCACCCATGATATGCATGAAGCCTTACGCTTGGGTCAACACATTGCAGTCATGCGGTTAGGCCACATCCAGCAGATTGGCACGGGTGAAGAGATTATTCACCATCCGGCTAATGAATTTGTACGCGGCTTTTTTGAAAATGAACAGACACCCCGGCCGACGACAGTCCAGGTATTGGTGGATCAGGGGCGCGGGGCTGCTACAACGATGGCCGCTACGTTACCGGTGACGGCGACGGTTAATGACTTAGCGGCGGCTTTAAAGCAGGGGCCAGTTGTCATTGGCACTGCGTCAGGGAATCGGACATTGACGACTGCTGATTTATTGGATTATTTGGCCCAAACGGAGGTGGAGTAGCGTGCAACAAATTTGGCATATCTTACACACGCAGGGCGGTGAAATCGTCCAGTCCATCGGCCAGCATATCGGTTTATCGTTGATATCGTTACTCATTGCGGCAGTCATTGCGATTCCACTCGCGATTATTTTGATGAATCACCAACGGCTGGCTAAGGTGATGCTCCAGATCACTAGCATCTTACAGACGATTCCAAGTCTGGCATTGTTAGGAATCTTAATTCCACTGGTGGGGATTGGAACGGTGCCATCGATTATTGCGTTGGTGATTTACGCGGTCATGCCCATTTTCCAGAATACGTATTCTGGGTTAACGACCATTGATCCCAGTCTGGAGGAAGCCGCGACGGCATTTGGCTTGTCACGGCGGATGAAATTATTGCGGATTGAGTTGCCATTGGCTATGCCGATGATTATTTCAGGGATTCGGATTGCCATGGTCATGATCATCGGAACGGCCACCTTAGCTGCTTTGATTGGAGCTGGCGGACTGGGAACCTATATTCTGTTGGGGATTGAAACCAATAACAATGCGCTCCTAATTATTGGGGCCGTCTTGTCGGCGATACTGGCACTGGTTTTTGGGGCAGGAATCGATTGGTTAGGTCGGTTGACCTTTAAAAAGGCGGGGATTGTGTTAGCAACACTGGTTGTGTTGATTGGCGGCTTTGCGGGTTATCGCCAAGTAACAAACTCACAAACGACACTCACCGTTGCCGGTAAGTTGGGCAGTGAGCCCGAGATTCTGATTAATATGTATAAGGACCTGATCGAACACGATCATCCGAATATTAAGGTGAATACGAAGGCTAATTTTGGAGCGACATCATTTTTGTTTAAGGCATTGCAATCGGGTTCTATTGATATTTATCCCGAATTTACCGGAACGGTATTAGAATCGCTGGTGAAAACCAAGCAATCGGCCAGTCATAGTCCGGCTAAAACCTATCAACTGGCCAAGTCAGCCTTGAAGTCACAATACCAGATGGCTTATTTGAAACCCATGGCCTACCAAAATGGTTATGATTTGGCCGTCACGCGCCAGTTTGCGAAGAAGTATCACGTTAAGACGATTTCGGACTTAATTCAGGTTGAGAATCGGGTTCACGCGGGGTTTGACCCGGACTTTAATCAACAAAAGGATGGCTATCCCGGATTGCGGCAGGCTTACGGGTTGAAATTTGCCAGTATTAAGACGATGGAACCCTCGATTCGCTATAAAGCAATTGCCAACGGCAAGGTGAACTTGGTGGATGGCTATACCACCGATCCGGAGGTTCAAGCGTATCATTTAGTGGTCTTAAAAGATGATCGCAACTTCTTCCCCCCATACCAAGGCGCACCGTTGATGTCCGAGAAGCTATTGACGGATCATCCTGAATTACGAACGACGCTGAATAAGTTAGCTGGGAAGGTGACGACCACGGATATGCAAAAAATGAACTATCAAGTATCCGTGAAGCACCAAAAGGCGGCGGTCGTTGCGCGGGATTACCTCAGAAGTCATGGCTTACTGGATTAGCCACTGGGCTTGACAATAATGAGAAACACGCCTAGGATTATCATTAATTTCTAATTGGCCTGTCATAAATAAAGCTCGGAGAAGAGTA
>Ga0214925_100709_pt1 | contig 12246 bp, 11 predicted proteins | sample Stichaenrichment_FD_168299 | JGI IMG/M metagenome (GOLD analysis project Ga0214925, IMG submission 168299) | Xylose enriched microbial communities from anaerobic bioreactor in Madison, Wisconsin, United States - 63SRT | ecosystem: Engineered > Bioreactor > Anaerobic > Unclassified | place: USA... | reverse complement strand
TGATGGACTCACGTCCAGCCATAACGAGCGGAACGCTGCCAAATTCGGGTGTGAACGGGTTGATGGGAGGCATCGCCATGGCTCCTTTCGCCTTGTTCGCCTACTTTCGCCTTGTTCGCCTATTTTCTCCTTTTTCGCCTTCACAGGCAAGAGCAGGTAGATGGCCTGTTCAAGCGAGCTGTACTTCCTCGCAGTCCCAATGGGTAAGGTACAAGCATGCGGTTTCGCAATGTGACGCACCCGTGAATCCCAAATAAATCTAACCCTCTTAGATAATCTCCCGAGCACATGGGGTAGGCTCTTCTCCGTTAGCTAAGGGTCTTAGCAAAGGAGAAGGACGTGGAGGACGAGAAGAACGCTCCCACCGCCTGCGACGGCACCGTGGGCGCACCGGCCGCGGACGAGGGCTGCCCGTACATGGGCGCTCCCGCCGGCGGCGACGCGTACGTGGAACTTGCGCACGGGCTGCTGTCGGAAAGCCGCCGGCTGCGGATCAGCCTGGGTGCCGCCGCGCGCCGCTGGGACGGTCGCGGCCGTTTGGACGCGCTGCACGTGCTGCACCACGCGGAGGGCGAGCTCACGGCCGGGGAGCTCGCGCGCAGGTGCCGCGTCTCGACGGCGCGCATGGCGCAGACGCTCAACCAGCTCGAGGGCGAGGGCCTCGTCGAGCGCACGCAGTCCGCGAGTGACCGCCGGCGCACGATCGTGCGCATCACGGACGCGGGGGAGGCCAAGCTGCAGACGTACTTTACCGGCGTGAACCGCTTCTTCGCGCGGCTGCTGGGCAAGCTGGGTCCGGAGGATTCCCGCGAGCTCGTGCGTATCATCGGGCGCCTGGCGGACGTCGCGCGCGACGCCACGGACGAGGGAGGCGATGCCGAGTGAGGCTCGTGAGGTTGCTGCGCGGTCACGTGCGCGAGGTGGCGGCGGTGCTTGCGCTGCTCCTGGTGCAGTCGCTGTGCGAGCTGTCGCTGCCGCGCTACATGTCCGCCATCGTGAACGTGGGCGTCGTGGGCTCCAAGGCCGGAAACATGTCCTACCTGGGCCACATGGCCCTTGTGATGTTCGGCTTCTGCGTGGGCTCGCTCGTGGCGGGCGCGCTCTCGGGCCTCGTCGCGTCGCGCGTCGCGGCCGCGGTGTCGCGCGACCTCAGGCACGACGTCTTCAAGAAGGTCATGTCCTTCTCGCCCGCGGAGGTCACGCGCTTCTCGCAGTCGTCGCTCATCACGCGCTGCACCAACGACGTGCAGCAGATCCAGAACATGATCGTCATCATGCTGCGCATGGTCGTGTTCGCGCCGATCATGGGCGTCGTCGCCGTGGTGCAGGTGCTCACCATGGGCGGCGGCCTCGTCTGGATCGTGGGCGCCGCGCTCCTGGCCGTGCTGGGGGTCGTGGCGGTGCTCTTCTCGCTCACGATGCCGCGCTTCAAGGTCATGCAGTCGCTGGTGGACCGCGTGAACCTCCTCGCGCGCGAGATGCTCGACGGCATCATGACCATCCGCGCCTTCGGCCGCCAGGGCCACGAGCTCGAGCGCTTTGACGTGGCCTCGGGCGACCTGCGCGACGCGCAGCTCTTCACCAACCGCGCCATGACGCTCATGATGCCGCTCATGATGCTCGTGATGAACGTCTCCACCGTCGCCATCGTGTGGTTTGGCTCGCACGGCGTCGCGACGGGCGCCATGCGTGCGGGCGACGTGATGGCCTTCATCAGCTACGCCATGATGATCGTGATGAGCTTCCTCATCGTGTCGATGGTCGCCGTCATCCTGCCGCGCGCCGAGGTCTCCGTGGGCCGCGTGCGCGAGGTCCTCTCCGTCGAGCCCGCCGTGCGCGAGCCGGAGCGCCCCGTCGCGCCGGCGGCTGACGCCCCGCGCGGCCAGCTGCGCCTCGACCACGTGAGCTTTCACTACCCTGACGCCGAGGGCGACGTCGTGAGCGACGTGAGCCTCACCGCGGCGCCGGGCAGGGTCACGGCCATCGTGGGCTCCACGGGCTCCGGAAAGTCCACGCTCGTGCAGCTGATCCCGCGCCTGTACGACCCAACGTCCGGCTCCATCACGCTCGACGGCGTCGACCTGCGCAAGATGTCGCTGGCCGACCTCCGCTCCCGCGTGGGCTACGTGTCCCAGCAGGGCTTCCTGTTCTCCGGCACCATCGGCTCCAACGTCGCCTTCGGCCTGCCTGACGCGGCCCCCGAGGCCCCGGCGGGCGAGAAGGGCGCGACGGGCGAGAAGGACGCCTCCCGCGAGCGGGGGCTCCTCCGCGCGGTCGAGGTGGCCCAGGCGTCCGAGCTCGTGTCCCAGAAGGAGGGCGGCCTGGACTCGCCCATCACGCAGGGCGGCACCAACGTGTCCGGCGGACAGCGCCAGCGCCTGGCCATAGCCCGCGCGCTCGCGACGCATCCCGAGGTCCTGGTGCTGGACGACTCGTTCTCCGCGCTGGACTACGCAACGGACGCGCGCCTGCGCCAGGCGCTCGCCCGCGACTGCGCGGACACGGCCGTCGTGGTCGTGGCACAGCGCATCGCCACCGTCATGGGCGCGGACCAGATCGTCGTGTTGGACGAGGGGCGCGTCGTGGGACGGGGCACGCACGAGGAGCTCCTGCGCGACTGCCCGGAGTACCTGGAGATTGCCAAGAGCCAGCTGAGCGCCAAGGAGCTCGGCCTCGAGGGGGATGAGTAGCGTGGCAGAAAGAACGCAGCAGCCCAGGAAGCCGATGCGGCCCCATGGCCCGGGGAGCCGCATGGCGCCGGGCGAGAAGGCCAAGGACTTTGGCGGCACCATGCGCAAGCTCCTGCACTACATGGGCGTCTACCGCGTGGGACTCGTGGCCGTGGCCGCGGTCGTGCTCGCGATCGCGTCCGTGCTCTTCTCGGTCGTGGGGCCAAAGGTCCTCGGCGGCGCCACCACGGAGGTCATCCGCGGGGCGCAGGCGGCCGCAGCCGGCAAGGGCGGGATCGACTTTGGCCTGATTGCCCGTGCGCTCATGTGGCTGCTTGGCATCTACCTGGCGAGCGCCGCCGCCTCCGGCGCGCAGAGCTGGATCATGACCGGCGTCACGCAGAAGGTCGTGTACCGCATGCGCGGCGAGATCGCGGACAAGATCTCAAAGGTGTCGCTTTCGTACTTCGATGGCGGCAACATATCCAAGGGCGACGTGCTCTCGCGCATGACCAACGACGTGGACACGCTGAGCCAGTCGCTCAACCAGGGGCTCGTCCAGCTCGTGACCTCCGTCACGCAGGTCGTGGGCGTCGCGGTGATGATGCTCTCGATCTCCGTGCCGCTGGCGGGCGTCACCTTCGTGACGCTGCCGGTCTCGGCCGCGATCCTGGGCGTGCTCATCAAGTGGTCGCAGCGCTACTTCCGCCAGCAGCAGGAGCAGCTCGGCGCCGTGAACGGCCGCGTGGAGGAGGACTTCTCCGGCCAGGTCGTGATCCAGGCCTTCAACCAGGGTGAGCGTACCGTGCGGAACTTCGACCGCGAGAACGACCGCCTGTACGAGAGCGCGTGGAAGAGCCAGTTCCTCTCCGGCCTCATGCAGCCGCTCATGAACCTCGTGGGCAACATGGGCTACGTGGCCGTCGTGGTCGTGGGCGCGGGGCTGGCCGTCTCGGGTGCCATCCAGCCGGGCGACATCCAGTCGTTCATCCAGTACGTCAAGAACTTCACGCAGCCCATCACGCAGCTTGCGACCGTGTCCAACGTGCTGCAGCAGATGGCCGCGTGCGCGGAGCGCGTGTTCGAGTTCCTGGAGGCCCACGAGGAGCCGGAGACCGCCGCGCTCGACCCCGCCACGGGCAATCCGGTGGAGAAGATCGGCGGCTCCAGGGGCGAGGTCACGTTCGACGACGTGTCGTTTGGCTACCTGCCCGGGCAGGCGATCATCCACGACTTCAGCGCGGACGTGGAACCCGGCCGCACCGTGGCCATCGTGGGGCCCACGGGCGCCGGCAAGACGACGCTCATGAAGCTGCTGCTCCGCTTCTACGACGTGGACGGCGGGGCGCTCCGGGTCGACGGGCACGACGTGCGCGACGTGGCCCGCGAGGACCTGAGGCAGAACTTCTCCATGGTTCTTCAGGACGCCTGGCTCTTCAAGGGAACCATCCGCGAGAACATCCGCTTCGGCCGGCTCGACGCCACGGACGAGGAGGTGGAGGCCGCGGCGCGCTACGCCCACTGCGAGCACTTCATCAAGTCGCTGCCCGGCGGCTACGACTTCGATCTGGACGAGGGTGCCACGAACGTGAGCCAGGGACAGCGCCAGCTGCTGACCATCGCGCGCGCCGTTCTGGCCGACCGTCCAATCCTCATCCTGGACGAGGCGACCTCCAATGTCGACACGCGCACGGAGTGGCGCATCCAGCGCGCCATGGACAAGCTGATGGTCGGCCGCACGAGCTTCGTGATCGCGCACAGGCTCTCGACCATCAAGAACGCGGACTCAATCCTGGTGCTGCGCGACGGCGACATCGTGGAGAAGGGCACGCACGAGGAGCTGCTGGCCCGCGGCGGGTTCTACGCCCAGCTGTACCAGTCGCAGTTCGAGGAGGTCGCGTAGGCGAGAAGGACCGCCTGCGTGCCCGCAGGCGCACAATGCCCGAAGGCAATCAAAACTTGAGGTTCGACAACGATTGGGGCGCCTCCCGCGCAGCATGCGGGAGGCGCCCCTGTGCGACTGCGATACGGTTTGGGAGCGTCGTTACGGCTCGAGCCACTGCCTGGGGTCGTAGCCGCGCTCCTTGAGGGCGCTGCACAGGTAGTCGATGCGTGTGGGCTCGACCTTGATGAGGTGGAGACGCGAGCGCAGCTTATCGAGCATGTCGGCAGGGATGCCCTTCTCGGCCGCCGCCTCCGCGAACTCGGAGCTGCCTGGGTCCACGATCGTCGCGGTGCCGGTTACCTGGGCGCTCTCGAGCTTGCCGAAGCCGGAGTAAGGCTCGAAGACGGCGAGGCTCACGTTTGGGTTGCGCCTGAGCGCGCGGAACTTGAGCCCGCCCTCCGAGAAGATCCAGAACGTGCCATCGCGGTAGGCGTACTCGAGCGGCGTGCAGCGCACGAAGTCACCGGCCCCGCAGGCGAGCGCGCAGGTGTTGTGCGAGGAGAGGAAGCCGTCGATTGCCTTCCGCAGCTCGTCTTGCGGCATCCTTGCGGAATCTGCCTCGCGGCTGGTCCAATACGTCTCGGCCTCGTCGAATTCTTTCGGTGTCATGGCGTCACTTCCATCCAGATGGTGCCCATTGGTTTGATTCTAGTTTTCCGGGCCGACTCGATTCGAATGATTGGGCATTCGGCGCGTGTACAATGGCCAAAACCAAACGAGGAGGACGCATGGCAGAAACGCCCAAAGACCATGTCGCGTTGGAGCTCGCGATGTTCGAGTACGACCGTCTGGACCCAAAGAGGATCCAGCACTTTGTGAAGGTGCACGCGCTGGCGCGCACGATCGCGCTCGCGGAGGGCATGGACCCTGACCAACGCTACGTTGTGGAGGCTGCCGCCCTGGTGCATGACATCGGCATCCACGAGAGCGAGCGCATCTACGGTGACTCGATCGGCACCCATCAAGAGGAGCTCGGGCCAAAGGAGGCCCGTCCCATGATGGAGCGCCTGGGTTACGCGCCCGAGGTGGTCGACCGCGTGTGCTGGCTGGTGGCCCACCATCACCACTACGCCGGCGCGCACGACGATGACCTGCAGGTCCTCATCGAGGCCGACATGCTGGTCAACGTGTACGAGGACTCCGAGGACGACGTCGACGCGCGCCGCCGCATGGCTGAGTCGCTGCGCGAGCGAGTGTTTCGTACCAAGACGGGGCTCAAGCTGCTCGAGGAACAGTTCATCTAGGTCTTTGCTCCAACCCAAACAAAAGCGGCGGCCGTCTTGTGGCGGCTGCCGCTTCCTGCTTTCTGGCGATGTTGCCGGGTAGGCGACCCGGACTTCTTGCTAGAGACCCTGAATCTGGCAGGAGCGCATGGTCTCGAGCGCGGCCTCGTGCTTCTGGGGCGTCACTCCGGCGCAGCACGTGGGGTCGACGCTGATCCTCACCTCGGGAAGCGCTGCCTTGAGGAGAAGGGCGTTCGACACCACGCAGATGTCCGTGCAGAGCCCGACGAGCTCGATCTCAAGCTCGTCCCCCTGCGCCAGCTCGGCCATCAGGTGCGCCAACCTAACGGACCCAAACGTGGGCTTGTCTATCACGTTCTCCGGCGCAACGAGCTCCGCGACCTCGTCGCGGAGCTGCCAGCCCTCGGTGCCCTTGATGCAGTGGGGGACGGGCAGGTACTTGCCCTCCTGCGTGTCGAGGTAGTTCTGGGGGTGCGTGTCACGCGTGGCGAAGACGTCCGCCTTGGGATAGCCCTTCATCTTCGCGACGACGTTCGGCACAATTGCCTGCGCCTCGGGAGTGCCCAGTGCCCCATCGATGAAGTCGTTCTGCATGTCGACTACGACGAGAACCTTCCTCATGTCTTTCGCCTCCGTGGCAAGCGGCCCGGGTGTCCGGGCCGTGAGGTGTCTCCTGTGCTTGCTGACAGTCTAGAGAACTGCTTGGGCTACGAAAGCTTGATCTTCTCGACGTCCTTGCGGCTGGTCTCGCGGTAGATCGAGAACTTGTGGCCGATCACCTGGACGACCGTGGCGTTGGTGAGGCGGGCGAGCTCGTCTGCCGCCTCGCGGGTGTCAAGCCCGGAGGTTCCCTGCACGGTGCACTTGACGAGCTCGTGCGCCTCGAGCTCTTGCTCGGCGGTGCCGATGACGGCCTCGACTCCTGCCTTGCCGATGGAGATGGTGGGCTTGAGCTGGTTGCACATGCTTCGCAGCTGGCGGATCTGGCTTCCGGTGAGCTTCATTCGGGTCTCGCTTTCACGTGGTTGTCTGGCGCGCGGCGCCAGGGGTGTGCTGATAACCAGAGAACCATACCGCATTGGGTCCTTTACCTGCGTTGATAGCCATGAATTCCGCAATTGCGCCACGACGTGACGCCCAGGGGCCTAAGAGGCCTTTGCTGTGGAGCGGTCCCTACCAACCACGAGTCCCACGAGAAGGACCGCGATGCCGAAGAGCGCGCATATCCCCACGTCAGCCAGGAGGGACCCCACGGCGGCAGACGCGACCGTCTCCATGTTGGAGGCACCCTCGATGGCGAGCGTCGTCCAGTAGGCGGGCGTGAAGTGCGCTATGGCAATCAGGCTGTCTGGTAGGAGGGACAGGCCCGTCCAGGCTCCACCGAGGAAGGAGAAGGCCATTCCGAAGATGTTGGCTACTGCGTTCGAGGCGTTTTCCGAGAAGCCGATCTGACCGATGAGGAAGCCCACGGCTGCGGAGAACAGGCTGTACGAGAGCTCCGCGGCGCCAACCAGCGCGAGCTGCGCCGGCTCGTGGGCGGTGGCGTCCTGTCCAAGGAAGAGGACCTGCAGACCAAAGTTCCAGGCCCACGCCACGAGCGCGATGGTCAGGCATGCTGCGAGCAGCGAGGCGCTCCTGGTTCGTGCGGGCTGCGATGAGGCCGCGCGTCGACGGGCCACCTCGGGCTTGTTGAGCGACTGCATGAGTACCGCGATGACGACGGTGACGCTTGCGAAGATCGAGTACGACGAGAACTCGGCCGCCACGCGAAGCGAAGACGGGAGCGGAGTGGCCTTGCTCTTGACGACGCTCACGCTCACGTTTCCCTTCCAAGCGCCGTTGGCCGCGGACACGACGTCTTTCTGCCTTCCGCCCAAGGTCGCCGCCATGTTGTAGAGCATGTTCGAGTAGCTGGATGCCGTGAGTTCCACAAGGCGCCCCTTGCCCGAGCTGAACGAGACGGACGAGCTGAGCGCGGGGGCCTTCTTGCCGGCCTTTGCGGCGGCCACGAGCCCTTCTCCCCATCCCTTGGGAATCACGAGGAGGTACGAGACGTAGTCCCTGGCCATGGCATCTTGCGCCGCGCGCTTGCCATTGCCGATCCGTACCTTGTCGTTCCCCGCATAGACGCGGGAGGCGAGCGCCTTCGAGAGCTCCGATCCGTCATGGTCCACCACGGCGACGTTCGCGGCGGTCGGCTTGAACGTCGCGGTCGACCCCGAATGGGTGAGCATGCCGATGGTGAGCCCGATGGCAGACATGAGCACAAGGTAGATGACGATGTAGATGCGATGGGGGAGGACGATTCTCATGCATGTCTTATAGCTGCCCATGGGAGATCCTCCTCATGCGAAGGGCCGCAATTGCCAGGAAGACGATGGTCATGACGAGAAGTGCGGCGATGCTGGAGAGAAACGGTCCGTACGAGTCGTAGTACAGGAGGGAGTAGAAGCAGTTCGTCATCTGCCAGAGGGGGTTCGCGTGTGCAAGGCCGGGTACCGCGGCTTCGACGGAGTCGGCGATTAGCTGTGACGCAGTGCCGTACAGGCCGGTGAAGAGCGAGAGGAGGCAGGTTATTCCCGATATCATTCCGCCTTCCATGTGGGGAATGGTGCCAAGCATCGCACCGGCGGCACAACCGGTGAGCGAGGACGCTGCGGTTGCCAGAAGAAGCGGGGCGGCACCGGTGCCAAAGTCGACGTGCGCCACGAGCGCCATGAAGAGAAGTGCGGCGAGCATGCACGCGAACTGGCAGAGCCACGAGCCGAGCAGTGTTCCGACGAGCATGCGCCAGCGCGGGGTGGGCGAGACGGACTGACGAGCTCCGACGGCGCTTGCCGTTGGCTGCAGCCTTTGGACGCTCAACATGGCGGCGGACGCACCGATGCCGGCGGTCATTGCGAGGAGCGAGAAGTAGTACCTCACGTCCGGGTCGGGTGCGTTCTTGGTGAGGGCGAGCCGCTTGATCGAGACGCCGTCGCTTGAGGAGAAGTCGACCGGCGCGCTGCCTGCGTAGGCGGCCGTCGACATGACGGCGATCGTGGCGTTCCTTGCGTGCAGATAGGAGTTGAGCACGGAGGCGAGGATCGTGGTGGGAAGCGAGCCGTTCGCGCCCAGGCTCCTCTGGCCGACGTGGAGGGAGATTCGTCCCGATTCGTCCACCGTGAGGTATGAGTCGATCTTCTCGTCCGCGATTGCCTTGCGTGCAGACGCCTCGCTGTCAAAGTAGCTTAGCTTTACGATCCCGTTCTTGTTGGAGGCCAAGGAGATCGAGCGGAGCGTCTGCCGCAGACCCTGCTCAGAATCGAACGCGTCGCTCTGCACGACACCGAGGTCCGACCCGACTGCCGAGTAGGCGGTCTTGAGTCCGGAGAACATTCCCATGAAGATGCACGTGAGGACGATGGGGAAGAGAAGGGCCCAGAGCAGCATGGACTTGTCCCTCAGGAGCGAGAGGACGGTCGTCTTGAAGCTTGCGAGCATCACTCCTCCTCTCAGGCCTCGTCGCGAAGGGCGCGCCCGGTGATTTCGAGGAAGACGTCGTTCAGCGTGGGCGGCTCCGAGAGCACGCGACCATAGGGGACGCCATCCTTCGACAGGGCCTCGAGAACGTCGGAAAGGTTGTGCTCGCCATTCAGGCATTGCACGCGGAGCCTTCCGCCCTCGAACGTTGCCTGCCTTACGCAGGGTATCCTCCTGAGGTCCTCGAGCACCTGGTCCGCGGGCTCGCTGGTCTCGATGGAGATCTTCTCGCCCGTCCCGATCATGGCCTTGAGCTCGTCGGGCGTGCCGCTCGCGACCGTGCGGCCGTGGTCCATGATGAGGATCCGCTTGCAGAGCCGCTCGACCTCCTCCATGTAGTGGGAGGTGTAGATGATGGTCGCGCCCTCCCTGTTGAGCTTCTCGATGCCACTGAGGATGGCCTCGCGGCTCTGAGGGTCGACGGCGACCGTGGGCTCGTCGAGGATGATGAGGGAGGGGTCGTGTGCGATACCGCATGCGATGTTGAGTCTGCGCAGCAATCCGCCGGAGAGCTTCTTGGGCCTGAACTTCTCGAACTTCTGAAGTCCCACGAACTCGATGGCCCTGTCGACCAGCTCGCGCCTCTGCGTGCGGTCGCTCACATAGAGGGCGCAGAAGCTGTCGATGTTCTCGCGAACGGTGAGCTCGTCGAACACCGCGACCTCCTGCGGGACGATTCCGATCTGGCGCTTGAGGTCGTAGCTCGTCGGTCGCATCGGCTTGCCGAAGACGCTGATATCACCGTGGTCATAGCTGAGTAGCTGCAGGATGCAGTTTATGGTGGTCGTCTTGCCCGACCCGTTTGGGCCGAGCAGGCCGAAGGCCTCCCCGGCCGCAATGTCGAACGACAGATGGTCGACTGCGACGAGCTCTCCGTAGCGCTTCACGAGGTTTTCGACGTGGACCGCAGGCGCGTTGCCGCGAGTCTGGCCCCTGTCCTTCTCACCCGTTGCTTCCTTCATGATGGACCCTCAATCTGGAGGTTGCCTTTCTGGTGGCTTTCATTTTTCCATCCTGCGCAACCCGGTGGGAGTGACGTTTGTCACTACTTTTTTGCATCGGGCGCCCGTGGGCATGACATTTGTCATCACTTGGAAAAGGCCAGTTCGTGAGTGGTGCGCGGGACCGTTTGCGACCCTATACTGTCCGCATGGAGAGACTGGGGGACAAGGGCTTGCTGCTGCTGGCTTCGATCGCGTTCGTTGCCGGCTCGAGGGGTGCGACGGCCGTCACGGTTGTCGCGCTGCTCCTCTCCGTGTGCGTGAGCGCCGCGTTCGAGCTGCTGGTGGAAAGGGTCCCCCTCCCGGCTTCCGTTGCCGAGGTGTCCGCCGTCGCCCTGGCGGCGCTTGTCCCCGGGGCGTACGTGACGTTGCCGCTCGTCTGCTACGACCTCCCGCGCCTGCCGTGGCGCGCGACGCGTGCGCTGGCGCCCGCTGCGGCGCTGTGTGCCACGCTGTCCTCGGGGCTTGCCCTTGCGCCGGGCGCGGGACTCGTTGCGGTCTCGGCGCTCGCTTCGCTCCTCTCGCTCAGGTGCACGGCGCAGCTGGAGGAGCGGGGGGAGCTGCACTGTCTGAAGGACGACCTTGAGGATAGGATCGCGCTGCTGAGGGAGAAGAACGCCGAGCTCGAGGATGCGCGGGAGTTCGAGTCGCGGGCCGCCGCGCTTGCGGAGCGCACGAGGATCGCACGGGAGATTCACGACTCGGTCGGACACCTCCTCACGCGCCTCGTCTTGCAGGTGGAGGCGCTCAAGGTGGTGCGACGGGATGACCCTTCGGCACTCGAGGACCTCGGAGTGATACTCGACGGCCTGAACGAGGCGACCGCCTCGATGCGCAGGAGCGTCCATGCGCTTGAGGACTCTGGCGTCGACGTCTCCGTCGGGCTGCACGGCCTCGCCGCCTCGAGTGGCATACGGGACGTGACCGTTGACTGCGGCCTTGATGCCGAACCGCCTGCCGAGGTCGGCCGCTGCATCCTGGCGGTATCCCGCGAGGCGCTCACCAACGCGGCCCGCCATGGGCATGCCGACCAGGTTCGCGTTCGCGTGGGCTCGCTGCCTGGGTTGTGGCAGGTCAGGGTCGCGAGCAACGGAATGGTGCCGGAGGATGTGACCGGGCTCGAGGAGCGGGGCATGGGGCTGAGGTCCATGCGTGAGAGGGTCGGCGCTCTCGGTGGCACCCTCAGCGTGAGGGTCGAGAGGCTCGACGGAACGCGCTGGTTCGTGGTCTTCGCGACGATGCCGCGCCATGTCACGCTGGGGGAGGTGGCCTGATGAGGGTCGTGGTCGTTGATGACGACCGCATAGTGGTCCGCTCGCTGGCAACCATCCTGGGAGCGGAACCCGATATCGAGGTCGTTGGCCAGGGGCTCGACGGGCACGAGGCGGTCGAGCTCTTCTCCCTGCTTGATCCGGACGTGGTCCTCATGGACATACAGATGCCGGGCGGTGATGGCCTCTCGGCGGCAGAGGAGATGCTCTCGCTTCGTCCTGACGCGCGAATCGTCTTTCTGACCACGTTCTCGGATGACGAGTACATCGTCCGCGCGCTGAGGCTTGGCGCACGCGGCTACCTCATCAAGCAGGACGTTGCGACCATCGCGCCCGCCCTCAGGTCGGTCATGCGCGGGCAGTGCGTGCTCGAGGGCGAGGTGCTGGCAAGGGCGGCACGGCTCTCGGTGGATGTGGGCGGTCCTGGCGCGGATGCGGCGACTCCGGACGAGAGTGCCTTGGCGTGCCTCTCGGAGCGAGAGCGTGAGGTCGTGCGCGCGATTGCCGACGGGCTGACAAACGCGGAAGTTGCCGACGAGCTGTGCATGAGCGCTGGTACCGTGCGGAACCGCATCTCGTCGATCCTCACGAAGC
>Ga0214925_100707_pt1 | contig 12289 bp, 11 predicted proteins | sample Stichaenrichment_FD_168299 | JGI IMG/M metagenome (GOLD analysis project Ga0214925, IMG submission 168299) | Xylose enriched microbial communities from anaerobic bioreactor in Madison, Wisconsin, United States - 63SRT | ecosystem: Engineered > Bioreactor > Anaerobic > Unclassified | place: USA... | reverse complement strand
GGTAGATCATTCAAGGAGAAACCAATTCTCCCCTGATTTAGCCAATTATAAATAGATTTAGTAGCTAGTTTAAATTCGTGAGCAATCATTCCTGGTGACCAGCTTAGACGTAAATGGTTGAGAATTGTTTGCTTTAATTCGTCACTCAGTTTAATTTTCCGACCACATCATGATCGCTTGTATTCGGCACCTGTTTGTGCTGATTCAGCCTGATAAGGTTGACATCGAGATAATCCATAAAAATTGTGGAAGGTGATCGGTTCAGCCGATCGCCCATTTGGATATTAGACAGCCTTAGTTCACAAAAGGTTTCGACTTTAATTCATTCAAAATAGGTTATACTGGACAAAAGATCAGCTCCTCTAAAATGGGTTTGTGGTAAACACCATTACCATTTTAGAGGAAGCTGATCTTTTCTGTCCGAACAGCGTTCGGATTGATTTTACAATCTACCACTAGTACCGTTTTCGATTGAATAGTCAGTGGGTAAGCCAATTACGGACAGAAGGCCAGCTTTCTTGATTGATGATTAATCGAGGTGTTTCGTTCAAGCTAGTCTGGCTAGTAACTACCCCAGCATCTAGTGTTGCAACCCAACCTAATTTTTGGTGAGCTAGATATTTATTAGTTTGGGTGGTGCTGGCGCCATATGGATAGGCAAAGGACGTAGCCTGTACGCCAGTATGCTTGATCAGTTCATGGCGGGATTTTGCAAAGTCCCGTCTAAATCTTGGCATCATATGGGGTTCAGTGAAAACCGGATGACCTTGCGCATTTAAATAATGCATATCGTGCGTATGTAGACCCAATGTCATCAAATTTCCAGCCTGTCGCTTGGCCCTATTGATCTCAGACCAGGTTGCCATCTGCGAGCCCTCTCGATAATCACCTGTGTTTCCGGTAATGATAAAGGTGGTAAAAGGAAGACGATATTTAATCATGACGGGAATAGCATTGTCAACAACGGTACGGTCAATATCATCAAAGGAGAGAACTACGTACTTACCATGAATAGGTTGATGATGAGCAATCATTTTGGTCATGGTAGACGCGCTGATGACGGCGATGTGATGGTCATGCAGATAAGCCATTTGGTAAGCAAATTGATCAGTTGGCACGTTAAATTGGTGTAGTTGTGAGTTGTTAGATAAATGACGTATAGCCCGTGTTGACCAAGAGTTTCTAAGTACTCGATGATAGCAAAAGACCATAATACCATTATGGATCTGACGATATTGTTTGGGTAGCGCATAACTCTCGGATGACCGTTGCTGTATCATTGCTTGCCGTTGAGAGGCCCAGCCAAGACTACAGACGAGTGCTAGCATTAGTACAACTAACAATGATTGGCGTGAATGTGGGGTCATTTATTCACCCCCGTAGTGTGTGTGAGCTGATACCATCGGTAAAGGCCATAACCCCAAATCGCTATTAATAGACTCCCCATCAACCAAAAGAGTTGCGTGTCAGCATGTGGTCGAAGGTTTAATAAAAGGTACAAGCTGACAAGATTATCACTGTACCATCTCAAATGAAAACCAATATTGGCAAAAATGATGAGAGAAACAAAGACCCAAAGTGCCACTAAAATGAGTCGCCGAATGAGTCGCCTGATGTAATTTGTTTGGTGGTGAATAATTGGATAAAATCCTGTTTTTTTCATATTAAACTCCCCTATCTGGACTACGCCAAGTTCCCCGACGTTGTGGATCAACAACGTACGATTCCATGGCTGCTAGACAGCCGAGTAAGTTGACCATCCAGTAGTACACCACGTAGACAGGTACCAACAGCAGCTCTGTTCCCGCCAATTTTGCGGTGACTTGGGAAGCGACAAAGCCAATTGTGAACTGTAAGGCACTGAGTACCAATAAGATAAATAACAAATTGCCATTTAAGGCCAGATCGTGGAGAAAAATCAAGTTAATCGTATAGCTGAGAATACTAATAGCCGTCAGTAGTGCCCAAAGGTTGCTAACAATTGTTTCCAATAATAGAAAGCGTTGTCCCAAAGGATTCTGATAAAAGCCACGCCAATTGGTGGCCAGTACTTCAAGGCCACCACGGGACCAACGCTGGCGTTGTTTGATGAGCCCCCGTAAGCGTTCAGGAACAAGAATCCAACAGATGGCTCGAGGTTCGTAAGCGACCTGCCAATTGTGACGATAGAGCCGCCACGTAATGTCGATGTCTTCCGTCATGACAGCAGGATTCCAACCGCCAACAGCTTTTAGGGCATCACGACGAAAGGCCACAATGACCCCCGATACTGTTGTAATACTACCGGTCAGATAAGACTGTGCCTTTTTTATCAAATCGATCACGCCAATATATTCCAACAATTGTAAGCGTCCGATTAGTGTGGAACGATTACGGACAACGGGTTTACCAGTTACAGCGCCGCAGTCTGGGTGCTGGAGTAGCGTGGTAATAAGTTGAGTAACGGCGTCAGGCGCTAATAGGCTATCGGCGTCAATAGCTACAATGTCAGTACCTTTGGCAACCTTAAAACCCTCGTTCAAGGCATTGGCCTTTCCTCGATTAACGGGTAATGTCACAATAGTGATTGCGATTTGTGAATAAGTTGCCTGTAAGTTGTTCATTATAGTGAGTGTGTCATCTTGGCTACAGTCATCAATTAAAATCAATTCATATCGTGGATAATCCAAGTTGATCAGAGATTGAACGGCTTCGGCCAAAGTGGCCGACTCATTATGTGCAGGAACTAAAATTGAGACAAATGGTGAAGTACTACATGTTATCAATGGTCGTACTTGTTGATGACGAAAAAGTGCTGAAAAAACACAGCCTGTGATCCAAATAATCGACAAGGTGATTGGATACCCAACCACGAACGTACTGGATAAATGACTTATAACTAACATTCTTAATGCTCCCCTAGATAGATGTACTTAGTAAAAACTGTAGACAGTAGCATAGCATAGGTTAAGTAAAATGGAAAGGTTGGGAAAATTCTATAATTGATCCGAACAGAAATTAAAAATCCCAAAGCAATCCACTTACAATGGCAGTAGCTAATTCCAACCAATATAAGAAGTGACTACTTTTGGTACGCTCTAATCGAACATCACTGGATTATTTTATCATCAACACAAAAAAACATCGTCAAATTGTTTAAACACAATTACCGGTATCTTAAACTATTGAATAGTACGCCATAATAGCTTTAGTTCATGATAGGAACACCCCGAAAAATCGAAACCACCTGAACTGCTATCTGTAATCGTATATTCAGGCTTTTTCGCTAAATCATTTAATTTTCTAGCTGAAAGGCTAAGAAAATTGGCTTTCTTCGTTATTTTCTTATTCAACCGCATTCTAGGTAACCCAAACAATAGATCTGGCACGGAAAAAGAAATTAACTCAAGTAAGGCTCCAAAAAGCCATTCAATAATATTCATACATACTCCCTAAACAATCGCAATTTTATCAATCGAAAAATAATCCTAATACTCATTTACGTCATACGTAAGCATAAACCACACCAAGAACTACTAACATAAGGAACAAGATCAATATTGAGTATCCAATCGGGTGTTTCTTAAATTCTTTCATACAGTTACCAGCTTTCTTCATCAGCTATTGAAGGTACGTTATTTAACTAGGTCTCTCAAAATATTTACTAAATGAAACAAATATAATTTCCAATGTGAGTACCATTTTCATTGACCCCTAAAGTATATTTCCACCATGCCCACGTATAAGCTTCACCTCTATATTTGAAAAAGATGTTGATGGGTTTTATCCGCCAACACCTTTTTTATTAAACTCATGTTTCTAAAAAAACAGAGTCTTATCAACCTACAAACTGCAAATGCTATTATTTACACTGTCTACTTAGCCCTCGGTAGCACTCATATCTCTATTTTCTTCGTTTCTTTTTTTCATAGTTATCAAAGTATATGAAACCCACAATTCCAAAAATCAAATAGACAATTACAAAGAATTTTGATATCCCAATAAAGTAAAAAACAGTAAATAACGCAAAGTAGATTATCGAAAAAAAAGTATCAGTCCTCATATTACTCCTTTACCCTACCCAGTGCTCCTATCCTAGTATTTGGTACATAAATTTCTGAACAGTTGTGCCATAATTAATAAAACAAGATAAGAGCATTCCAATGAAACGATATTAAGATGATTTTAAAGCCAGCATTGTGAAGATGCATCGTGAAGAGAAAAGATCTATTCGCTCGCTTTCCGAGGAATACGGTGTTTCTCCAGCCGCAATTCATAACTGGGTTAAAGGCGCTAAATCAGTTGAGCTAGAAGACGGTACTGAGGTAACGTCCAAAGAATTCAAACAACTTCAAAAGGAAAATCAGCGATTAAAGGAGGAACTTGAAATTTTAAAAGCTGCGGCGGTATTACTGGGAAAGCATTAGGACGAATTAATTGCCTTGTCTTCATAGAAGATCAGTTATTGCGACACCGCTTATCAATTATTCTTTCGGCACTGAAATTACTGCGCAGCACCTATTACCATTGGAAAAGATATCAACCTAGTCAACACGAACGTGTTGATAATCAGCTCAAAGAAAAAATTAAATTGATTTGGGAAAATAATTATCGTGCCTATGGTTATCCACGAATAACGATGGTGCTTCGCAAGTCAGGCATCTGTGTTGGGTCAAAACGAATTTTACGATTAATGGGGGAAATGGAGATTCACTCTTTAATGAATCGGCGATTTAAAAGACCTGGCACTCATGTGGATCATTCACAACGCCCCAATTTAATCAAGCACCAGCCCAATGCAAGGATATGGCGTGCTGACATTACTTATTTGGAATTACGTCCAGGAACCTGGGTTTATCTCAGTTCTATTTACGAACCAAAGGTTCATCAAGTTCTTGCTTTCAAGATTGGTCGTCAGATGGAGGCGACGTTAGTTGTAGAAACGATTAATCAGGCGCTTGAATGTCATCAAAAGCCACAATATTTTCACTCTGACATGGGTTCACAGTACACCAGCAACGAAGTTGAAACTTTACTTGAACGGCATCAGATTAGCCACTCATACTCAAAACAAGGTTATCCTTATGATAATGGGCCAATTGAAGCTTTTCACTCATTGTTGAAGAGAGAGTTTGCCTTTCAAACAACTTTTTCCAATTTTGAGGACTTGGTAATCCGAACCTCAAATTACATCAGTTGGTTTAATTCCGACAGAATTAGAACGAGTGTTTAGAAAAAGATGTGCCATTTATTGACATAGGAGCATTCGAACCCACATACCGTTCCTTTGTGCGCCCACAACATGATTATACATCTTACTCGATTTTAAGCTAAGTTTTTTGCACATCTATCGGCGTGAGTCGAAAACCTGTCGGCAAATAACCGAGCATGCTGTTAGCCCATTTTTTGTTAATTATTTCATTTAATTTTGTATTTTTTACGATATCTAATAAAGGCAGTTCGTTTAATACCCGTATTTCGGGCCACATCAATGTCACTCATACCGGTTTGATAAAGTTTAAACGCATGTTGTAGGCGGGGATCATCTTGTGCATATTGAGGTTTGCGACCATGATATTTACCTTGCTGTTTGGCCAAAGCAATCCCTTGTTGCTGGCGCTCAATAATCCGCTTCCGTTCACTTTCGGCCTGATACTTATACAGTTCAATGATGAGGTTAGTCATCAGTTGACCTAAATTTGGGTCAGCAATCCCTGTCATGGACGGTAAATTCAACACATCTAGGGTGGTACCCTTATTTTGAATGGAGTTCATGATCTTAGTCAAATCCTGGTTGTTTCTGCCTAAGCGATCTAATTCAGTGACCAGGACAATATCTCCCTCACGAATATAGGCCAGCATTTTTTGCAGTTCTGGCCGATTAGTGTTAGCTCCACTTAATTTATCCGTAAATAATTTATCAACGCCTTTTAAGGCCGCTAGCTGTCGATCTAAATGTTGCTCTTTGGAACTCACACGAGCATAACCAATTTTAGCCATTATCAGCACTTCCTTTTGGACAGTTCTAATGAACATCTGTATTTCCTAGTATAGCACAAAAGCAAAAAAGGCCACTAGGGTATACCCTAGTGGCCGTTTGGGGGTTCAATCAATAATAATCAATAGTATGGAATTTCAACATGAAAGTTAAAATGTGTTTAATATTCAAAACGTTTAAGACACTATTCGGGATTATTTAATTATTTAATAAACCACCTGAAACCCAGCGCTTTTACAATTATGGTAGTTAGAAAAACCGTTAATTAAAATCTAAGATCATTAATAACTGACCTCACTTTATTACGTTGCTTGTTTTTTATTTCAAGATCATGGTCTCGCTTCTGTTGTTCTTGAATAATTAAACGTTTATACTGCTTATTTGTATCTTGAATGACAAGCTTTAGCGTTTTTAAGTGGTAATCGCGCACTTCTTCTATCGTAGTGCCGTCTAGTATGATACGATCCCCACTGATTTTTGCAATATTCCCCCGATGCATCACTGTAAACTCTGACGGTGACCGCCAATTTGCTAAGAATAGTTGTTGCCACGTTCGATTAGGATAATGATTCAAACGAAATGGAACTGCATATAACGCAGAACCTGGTGTACCATCGTTACGAGGCTGAGTAACCTCGTCGGAATCAATGCTGATCAACATTATCTGTGTATTTTTATTATCGTCATCACTAATCAAAGGTGCATCAGCTTCATCAGCGACTCTAACTACTTTTGATGGTCTCACTTTTGGAGTTGGTTGACTGGTCTTTGAGATGCCAAGAATAGTTCTTTTGAGCTTTTTAACAGCTCCTTTGAATGTTATTGAGTCCAAATCATCAGACAGATCTGAGGCAAGCTTAGATGCTAAAAAAACTGGCACAATGTCATCCCTGTATGTCTCAAATGTAACAGGAAGGAATTTTTTAATTGTTTCTCTTTTCGAGAGACTTGCCGCCATAATTGCTGCCTCATAACCAACCCCGCCTTCACGATCATCTGCTCGTTTTTTATATCCAGAGGTAAGAATCACAATAATAAAATTAGATTCGACAAGATTTTTTTCCATGAATAGTGGCAGATCGTCGCCTATTTCTAGGTTACGTTCGTCAATGATTACACGAATATCACTTTCTTCAAGCAGCTTAATAAGTCGGTCTAGCTTTTCTTTGTTAACTTCTGATCTAAGATATGAGATGAAAACTGTTTTCATATGAAAAACCACTTTCCCTTTTCTAAGGCATTCAAAGGATTAAATAGCAATTATTAAGTATATTGAACCATGGTCAATTTTTTCGCTAGTAATCTTCATGTCCATATTATGCACATAGCCCTTTAATTCTGGCGGCGAAACAATTCTGTAATAACTGGTTTTGTTGTTATTTGTGATAATCCAACCGTTATTATAATAATATGAATTATCTTTTTCTTGATACTTGTCAAAATAACTATTCTTGAATTGAGTACTTATTAATGCTTGACCCGTGTCAGCAAGATGGTCTTTAATGAATTGAACTATTTTTTTTATTTCAGTGTCAAATGGAATGGCCGAAAACACATTATTACATAGTATTAAGTCATATTTTTTATTAATTAACTTGATATGATCGGTGTCAAACACTTTAAGTTTAGTAAATTTTTCAGACAATTCTTTTAATGAAGTATACTCACCGTTTATTTTTTGAGTTCTGGTAATCTGGTAGCTTGAATCAATACCAGTAATGTCATGACTTGGTAAAAATGAATATACATTTCTAAGCTTCCCACAACCATAATCTAAGATTTTAGCATTCTCTTGTTGGTGTAAAAAGGCTTCTATGTAGCGCCTTACTATCTTATTGTATCTATTAACCGGTAATGCTGAATATTCTGACTTCACTAAAAAATCGTTTATATGATAGTGCACTATTCATTACCTCTAAATTCCATAACCAATTTTAATTCTTTATCCATATTATGCTTAACTTCTATATTAGTTCTATAAATATGATGCCCCAAAATTGCTAACAATATTACTCCGGAAAGGTACGGTAGCTCTGTTATATAGTTAAAAAAAGTTGGATATAAGCATATAGTAAGACATAGTGCACTTATAACAAAAACGTATATATCAGTCCATAATTTTAGTAAAGTGTTATAGGATTTTTCGACATAATGTTGATCAATTTTATTTAGATTATTATAAAAAACTTGGTCTATGTTAGGTATTATCTTGGGGGTCTTTTGTGAGTCAGTTATTTTCTTATAGGCGGTTTTTAATTTTAAATCAAAAAAATAAAGGTATATATTCATTAATGTGTTTATGATTGGAGATCCTATCAAATTTCTGAATAAATGATATATTACCATAAGAACTATTATAAATTTAAGATTAATATCTATTGTTCTTTTTATATCAGAATACGTGTGTATATCCAATAAATATAGCCATACTTTTTGGATCATACTCAGAAAATTATTTGTATCTATATTAAAGATAAGCATCAGTAATGCTGAAAAATAAAGAGAATATATACCGATATTATGAAGTAAATCATTATACATAGTATTGTAACTACAGCGATTGGTATTATAGCTAGGGATTAGAAGCTTACTAAAATTAATTTTCAATTATTATTCCTTATATTGGTTAAAAATGATTTTAAAAAATTATTTTCATTGCGTATGAACGTCCGCTTTATTAGAAAATTATTATCAGTACGTCACAATTTTAAATAAATTCAATGATAAACTACCGACTAATTATAGCATAAAACCAGAAACAACCACTAAGATACTCTTGTGCTTTTTTGATTTTGGACTATCAATGCCTAGATTGAAATAATAAAGCTACCAGCTAGAAAGAAGCTTGCTCACTGCTTGCCACTGAAGATATTTTTTGGGTTTGTTATTAATGAGTTCAGTTGCGCGTTGGGTATCCGCTTCCGAAACCTGATAAAATTTTGTTTCCTTCGAAAAATAGTAGTGAAGTTCTCGATTGAGCCGTTCGTTTGTGCCCCCGTTCATGGGAGCGGTAGGCGTGGCAAAATTAAACCAGTATCCGATAGCGCTTTGTAGGCGCCTAATCGTGACTTGGCTTTGATAAATCCAGTGGTAAATCGTATGTGGCACACAATGAACGGCATAACCGACCATTTCAGGACACCAACCTAGGGTTAGCTTCTCAATTACCATAGAATTCAACTTAGGCGTTAAAATCGAGTACCGATCACAACGGTGCCGACAAGTATCAGCGTGATCCCGAGTTATAATGGCGCAGTGATGACCTTTAGGGTAACGGTAAAGTTCACGCCTAGTAAAAATACGAGAGTGGCCTAAGATCGCGGCAATGTATTGAATTGTGTGGTGTTGCATCAGTTCTATCTGAGATCGTTCAACTAAGGTTATAATGGCCGTGGGACTTGTTCTTCTCTCTAGATAGTATGTTTTGCAAAGACCATTTTAGCAAGAAAAGACAGGCCTTTTTTTCATATTGTCTGGGTGGTAACTTTAATTATGAAATCTAGGTCTGTACGCTAATTTTACCACTATTCATTAATCAGAACTTGTCTATCTATTTCAACCTTATTGTATCCTGGATATATTAAATTATGAATCCTAAACGCCAATCGGTTCGCGTATAATAAACTAGTGAGTAATTTAAAGGTGGGGGAAGGAATGTTTTTATGTTGGAACTGTCATTTGAAAAAGAAGTTGTTAAAACTTTAACGACCGGAAGTAATCAATGGGTGGAACGCAAAGACCTGTATGGTGCGACGCCGGATCAATTATGGGCTAATTTTCGCGATAAATTAAATAACAATAACTATGCTAAATTGCAGGGACACCCTTTAACTGATACCGAATTTAATCAAGTTAAACGGGCGATTGAAGTCCGAACACCTTACGAAGCGGCTAAATTACTAGCCGCCGAAAATGGCATTGGCAAAGTGGAAGTTGAACGTGATGATGCTAAGCTGGGCACGGTGACGCTCGAGTTGTTTTGGAAAGCGGACGTTGCTGGCGGTAAATCTAGTTATGAAGTGGTCCGACAAGCAGTGCGACCACGGTTAGCTGGTACTCAAGATGTCGATCCTGATCGCCGTTTTGACGTAACCCTATTGATTAATGGGTTACCCTTAATTCAATTGGAACTAAAAAAAGCCACGGTCGAACTTAACCAGGCTTTTAATCAAATTGAAAAATACGCGCAGGAAGGTAAATATACGGGAATTTACTCGCTGTTGCAAATGTTTGTGATTATGACGCCGGATAGTACGGCGTATTTTGCGAATGCCGAACCGGATCATTTCAATAAAGCTTTTTTGTTTAATTGGCGGACGCGGGATAATCACCCCGTGGAAAACGGGTTAGCGTTCACGCGCCAAGTCCTTAATATTCCCATGGCCCACAAAATGGTCAGTGAATATACAGTCATCGACCAAGAGCGGCAAAGCCTAATTCTCTTACGGCCTTACCAGATTTATGCGATTGAAGCCGTGATGCACCGGATTCACGACCATCAGGATGGTTTTGTTTGGCATACCACGGGTTCTGGTAAAACACTCACCTCATATAAGACCGCTAAATTAGCTGCGCAAGATCCTGGTGTCGATAAGGTCATCTTTTTAGTTGACCGGCGGGATTTAGACGAACAGACAACTAGCAACTTTAGTGCCTATGCCGCCAATGATGATATTGCCATTAACGAAGCGCAAAATACCGGTGATTTAATGCGTAAATTGCAACAAAACGACGGTAAGGTCTTGGTCACCTCAATTCAAAAACTCCATCGGGCGGTCAAAAAAACGCAAGCCCAGCTGGCAACCGGTAAGCAATCCCGCTTTAGCAAGACTTTAAAACAACGGGTAATCTTCTTTGTTGACGAAGCCCACCGGTCGCAGTTTGGTAAGATGCAAAAGGAAATTCGGGCAGCGTTTGTCAACAGTAATTGGTATGGTTACACCGGCACCCCTATCTTTAATGAAAATAAGAAACAGCTCAAGGGGGATCTAGCAGTTACGACTGAGGAGCTATTTGGTAAAGTCTGTCACGTGTATAACTTGCGAGACGCCTTAGAGGACCAAGCCGTGTTACCGTTTAACGTCGAACATGTAACAACAATTGGCAAAGATACGTTAATAACCCGGGCCCTCGAGAAAGAAACCCAGCGCGTCAAAGCACGTCGCGATAAGCAAGGCCGCCTGCTGAGTACGGCTGATGAAGCAAAAATTCAAGCCAAGATTCAAGCGATGTCAGTGAAGGACTTGGAAGAAACGTATTTAACTCCGGCTGACTTTGAGACCGATGAACATATTAATCAAGTTGTTCAATATATTTTACAAAAAGGCCCACGTAAAACGAGTTTGGGTCATGGCAACTATAATGCTATTTTGACCACCAGTTCCATTGAAATGGCGCAACGCTATTATCAAGCCTTTAAGGCCGCTAAAAGGACTACTCACAATCAGCTAGATCCTGATTGGCCCCGAATTGCGATTACTTATTCATTAAGTGAAAACGAAGATCAGAGTGCGCAAAAACATGACCAAATGGCCACCATTTTAAAAGATTATAATCAGCAGTATCACACTAATTTTGATTTAGCCGATTTGAATCTCTATAACGAAGATGTCGCAAAACGGGCTGCCCGGCGTGAGGCGGTCTTTGCTAATTTGAAACCTGATCAAGAAATAAATTTAGTGATTGTCGTCCGCCGGTTATTAACAGGCTTTGATGCTCCTCGGCTAAACACGCTCTTTGTTGACCGCACCTTAGCTTATCAAGAACTCATTCAAGCCTATTCACGCACCAACCGGCTCCAAAACCGGGAATTAAAACAAGAGGGTCAAATTGTGACCTTTCGGGTGCCGGCAATCATGGAAGCTAATGAACGTGAAGCTTACAAGTTATATAGTGGCGAAGGCTCTTTTAATGTCATCATTCGTCCCACTTATCAGCAGGCCGTTTTAAAATTTCAAAAGGCCGTGGTCGATTTAAAAACCATTGCCCCGACGCCGAAGGCGGCCGATGACCTGAAAGGAACCACTGCCAAGGTGCAATTTGTGAAAGCCTTTCGCCAAGTGAATCAACAATTGAACTCGCTATCGATGTACAATGATTTTACTTGGGAGAACAGCGAAAAGGCCTTTGGTATCGCTCAGCCCGAAGTAGAATCCTATACGGGTAAATATCTGCGGATTAAAGCGGCGGTCACTAACCAAGAGCCCGAGAAAGTCCCCGAAGAATTAGCTGCTTTAGACTTTTCCTTAGCTGTTGGTTCAGTTGTCTTGGTGGACTATGATTATTTGACGCAATTAATTCAAGACTGGATTG
>Ga0214925_100706_pt1 | contig 12292 bp, 10 predicted proteins | sample Stichaenrichment_FD_168299 | JGI IMG/M metagenome (GOLD analysis project Ga0214925, IMG submission 168299) | Xylose enriched microbial communities from anaerobic bioreactor in Madison, Wisconsin, United States - 63SRT | ecosystem: Engineered > Bioreactor > Anaerobic > Unclassified | place: USA... | reverse complement strand
CCTTCTCGTCGTCTTGCCCATGATTCCAAAGCCCTTCCGTGCCTTTCGGCACATCTTAGGGCTTTCGGTAGGCATGGCTCAAACGTGTCTAGATCTGGGCAGCCATATCAGAATCTATCCCGCTCACTTTAAGAGAGTGCTCTTTTGCGCTCCCCTGTTGCTGCCACTTAAAGGGAACAAGGTCATCGGATATGTTATGGGTAGTCCAAGCGGTCAGAGCCTTGGCGATGCTCGATTTTCCGGTCCCATTCGGGGCAAATTTGATGTTCAACTTTCCTGGTTCAATCACAAAGGAGGCGTGGTCGATGTTCCTGCAATTATCAACCACGACTTCCATCGGAGACTCCACTCCTGCAACACCATCTGCCATGATTGCAATCCCCTATCTAAGGTAGTCATCCAGGTAGTATAAATTTAATTCAATATAACATCCGCACAGGACATAGGCTTATAGTCCGAGCGAGAACTGTCGCGAAGTCGGTATGGACAGGCCTCCAGCCGGGCTCACATTCCAGTTTCGTTGGACCTACCGCATACCTCCTACCATGGTCTGGTCTGTCGCGTGCTTTGTCGAAGACATCCTCGGACTGGCTCATGGGAGAGCCATCATGTCGAGCAGCTACTATCTTCTAGCAACGCGCTTCACACCAGCGATGAGGTGCGAGGCTTTGTCTCGGAAGATCCAGAGGAACAAGAGGTACGCGCAGCAGTAGATTCCGAATGCAGCGATTGCGGGTAGCATCAGAGCGCTCACGATGAAAATCAGGGTCAGCAGCAGCTCGCCAAGCGTTAGCGCACGTGAGCTCGATACTCCGAGCTCATTGGTCAATGTAGCCTCGGACCATACGCTTCGGCCAATTATCGCTACAACCGCGCCACCTATTACTATGAAAATCGAACCAAAGGCAAAGACTCCTAGCAGCGTGAAAACAGCGCTCGCTACGCAGGTCCAAATATTGACCCAAAGCAGCCTTCCTTCTTCGCGCAACACTTTGAAGAACGTGGTGCAACAGATGTTCATCTTCGAATCAAACACGCAAATGGGAATGAGGAAGACGAAGTAGATGAAGCTATTTGCATACTTGGGCAACCAAAGCGAGAGCAACCATACCATGGGATAGTAAAGCAGGTAAATCAATGGGAAGAAAACCGACATCGTGTCTCGCGCGTTGCGGAAGAAGCTCTTTACCTCACTTGCGTCTACTTGCCTAAGTGCAGGAAAGAGAACCATCGAGGCTTGACTCACAAAAGCCAGGAAAAAGTTCACCATTGAGAGAGCAAACGACAGCTCTCCGAATGTATCGATTCCCCATGCGGCATCGATTGCGAAGCGCGCGACACCAAGAATCAAGGAGCTGGCTATATTCGCCATCATAAGCTTGAAGCCTACACGTATCGAGCTCCAAGCCTCCCCCATTGCCTGACGAAGTGGCTCCAAACCAGCTGCGAAAAAATCTCGGCAAAGCCAAGCGCAGTAGCAAAGCTGTACCACGCTAGAAAAAATGTATGAGACCACAAATGGCTGGTAGGAGTGGTAGCGAATCACAAGCAGCACAATAAGTGGAATCAAGAAAGTCAGTCGTTCGACAATCGTTGAGTATGAGGATCTCCGCGTCTCATTCATTGCCTGAAGTAGATATGAGAAGTAATTTGCTGCGTTTTGGATAGTCAGATAGATTCCAGTACAGACAATGACGAACTCCCGGTCTGGCCCAAACCCACCTCCAACGGCAATAAACACGATAGCTAAAGCAATGGCGAGCTGAAAACATATGCCGACTATAAACTGGGATATTACAGACCGCTTGTCGATGACTTCACGCGACTGTCCGCCCTTAACAAGGTAGACACCATCGTTGAGACCAAGATGGGCGAAACCAACGTAGCCCGTGTAAAAGATGAAAAGCTGCCAGTAACCATACTGCGTCGTTCCCAATAGCTTGGGGACCAAGAGGGTCTGTATGATGCTCAGCATCATAGCTATGCCTTGGGCGAGGAATGCAGTACCGGCATTCTTAGCTAATGATCGGTAGTTCATCGAGCTCTCACACTTTCAGATATAACTCGGGCATCCCCCTCACTACCACTACCAGTTAATGCACGAGGAAACTCCGACTCAATGGCCGTTGTGGTAAACCAGTAAACTAGATAGAAAAGGACGGCTACTATTAGCGAATTCAGGCAGAAGTACATGGACAATGTCTCCTCCTGAACAAAACTCTTTACAATGGGAACATAGAAATAAGCAAAGTAGAGAAGACGAACATCACTCGGGTATTGAACGAGTCGCCTCTTAGTCGCCAGATACCACCAGCTGAACACAAGTCCCGTCAAGTACTCAATTATCAGCATGCCTGGAAGTCCAAAATCGTGCAGGTATTTTTTAAAACATGTGTACACGTTCCCTGCAAGAATGCCGGTCGCCGAATATCTAAATTCCTCATGTGCCGAGCCTCCGGCTATTCCAAGATCATTTTCCAGTGCATAGAATGACTCCTCACCGAAGGAACTAGCTACAGAATCGACTCCTTCATCCCTCACGTATAAATCCAGGAGCTCAATAGAGCCACCCGTATAAGTTGAAATGTACGTCATAGGGTCGGTCTCATTCAAACGACCAACTGCATATCGCATACCGCTAAAGACCAGCAAGAAAGCCACTACGCAAGCAACCAGCCATTTAATGAGCTTTCTGCTCGCCCCGTCTTGAAATCCATGAATCCTTCCATAGGTAAGAAATAGAAGAGTGAATGCAACTACGAACAACGTTATCAGCTCTGTTCGTGATGCCCCAAATATTGACATGACAATAAGGAGGATGACAGGGACCAGAAACAATACATTCTTACGGAACTTCTTCGTATAAACAACGTTGTTGATAAAGAAGAACAGGTATACATAGGCAATTGCCTTGAATACCTTGACCATCTGGTTAACGTAGAATGGCTGAAGCTGTGTCCCGTCATAGCCTTTAGTACGATAGGCATACGTGACATTAGATAATGTGGAAAAAGACCCCGAGACGGCAATGACGTTTCTGATAAACAGAATTGTCGTCACAGCGGAAAAGATGATACAGGAAAAAGTAATAAGACCATTTGGCCGATATTCCCTGCACAATAATCGATAGTCAGCAACATCGCTCGACTTCCTGTTAACAAAAAAAGCAAGTCCACTCCCCAGAGAAAAGGCTGCTACACCTAGGACAATTACAAGGAAAGTCGTCCATGTGAGGCTAACTCCGAAATAGTCGATGAGGTACGTACAGAATACTGTTGCTACAAGAAATCCCAACGTAAATACGTTCTGCGGAGCCCAGAAATCTCCGTCAGTCGCGAAATAGTTGATGATGAAGACCACTACCAGCGTAAATATGAGCCAATAAATGACCACGTTGATTGCGTTCCTTCCAAGCCTTAGCTGACATTAATCGAATAGCCATCTCGTAAGCCACGACTCCATTGGCGAAGCTTTGCAAGCTTATCGTCCTCATAGAGAAGATAGATGAATATTCGCGTCCAAGCGGTTCTGACATATCGATGGTAGCGTGCCTCGCCCAAACTCAAACGATGCTTCCGAGCAAAATACACCTGGTTTCGCGTGATGTAATAAACTCTGAAGGCGGAATGGTTGAACACTACGAAATGCTTTCCCAACAAGCTGTGCTCACTCGTACCAGTGCCCACCTCATGCAGAATTCCCGACGATGTAACGTTCAGAATTTTTTTGCCATCTAACCTGAGTCGGTAGCAATAATCCGTGTCGACTCTGTCTATAAAAAGTCGCTCATCAAAACCTCCCAAGCGTTTCCACTCGGCAAGTTCGATGTAATTACCAGAAGTGATGCAGGAATCCACATACTTCTTACCTGAATCCTTATAGGAAAAGCTCCTGTCGGTAATCCGGCACGTCATGGAGGCAACGTCTGGCTCACCAACATTGTTCTCGTAATCAGCAACAAGCCCCTCGCTGCAAACAGAGTCTTGATCAAGCGTCAGCAGCCAGCTCGCACCATACTCAGTAGCCCTGGAAGCAATCTGGTTCAGAGCAGCCGCAATGCCACGGTTCTCTTTGTTGCGAATTACATCGGTCGGGAATTTGCAACAGAGGCCTGTGATAGCAGGGTAATTCTTAGATCCATTGTCCACGATTACGATACGATCAACCTGAGGAGATACTGCAGACAGGTTTTCTCCTAGCCTCTCGATGTCAGGGTTATATGTCACTATCCCTGCTACCAGCAAGATTACTTCTCCTCATTCGTAATCGTAGTTATTGTCATCAGGTCGCTCATCAACATAAGGGGTCCGTATCATGCGCTAACGTCCAGCTGGCACAAGCGTCCAGCCGTCCATATAGAGCCCTATTTTCCTGCCATCAACGAACCACTTGTCGGGAGCAATAACAATCTTCTCTTTATTCTTCGAGAGAAATTGAGCCCACCAGCTGAAGGTGCTGTTCGAAATAATGAAGTTGTTGCACATCGCCATCATACGAATCTTTTCTTCAGCCGTGTCGCATCCTCTCTCATAGAGGAATTCGAACTGCGGGTAGGTATCTTCAAATTTTAGATGCTCCTTCACCCAGCTCACATCATCGGTAAAGACAATAAACTTCGGATGCGCCAACATCTGAGATATTCGTTTGACGCTGTCATGGAAGTACTGCGGATTACATACGTACAGCAGCTTCTTAACCGTCGGATTGAAGTAATTGCCACACCGAATAGATATGCAGACAGAATCTCTGTCATGTGCCGCATCATAGATGTATCTATTTTCCTGGAGTGGGTTCGTTATAGGAACAATCTCATCCGAAAGCTCTTCTTGAACATTTTGAAGATAGCGAATATCTTGCCACCAACCAGATGCAAATACCCGCTGCGTATCCAACACAGGAATTGGCATATAGTCAGAGCGTTGCCACATCAAATAACCACGCCTTGCCATCAACTCAAAGTACTTTCTCGGCATTGCCTTTTTAATGGGTTTTATTACTGGATTAGAGAAGTCCGCATACCAGGGAAACGCTTGATCTTCACGGATGACGCCGGCATCGAGCTTGAACCCACTCATTGCATAGGAGAACTTTTCGTCAGCTACTTTAGACATACGATGTTCTAGCTCGTACACGTCGCAATAAATTTGTCCCCCGTATTGCTTCTGCAAGTTCCGAGCGAAGGCGTATTGAAAGAGCTGGTTGCCCAGTCTTCCCGTCAGCAATGTGTGTATCTCTTCCATGGGAAATATCCTTTACGTAGCGTCAGTTAACGAGTGGAGTAAATAGCAACTTATTGCATCAAGCCTGTTTTACGACACGCCCGACAAAACAAAGTGAATGGGCCTATGCCCAGAAAAGCAATCGCCGCCGCCAGTCGCTCCCTTGTTCTAGCTTGTCTATCAAATAGAACGGCTTGTCGGTACTTGCTAATAACCGCCCAAAGCTCAGTGCGGCAACGGTTGCTTTCCGAATCATCAGCATCAGTTGGGACCTGGGCAAAGACAGTCCTGCAAATGGAAAAACACCTAGATGCAGCTGCATTCGTAAGATCTGGCCAAATCCGAGACACGTCGCTATACAACTGTCTCGAGACTCGTATTGCCGATTTCGCCTTTGCGGGATTGAAATCCTGACGTACTAAGCTCTCTCTACGCTGGCGATACGCATATAGTTCCCGATTGGGTACCAGTACAAGCTTTCCCGCATTATGCACAAATTTATATGTGGAAGCGAGGTCTTCACCAATCACGATGCCAGTCGGAAAAGGATTGTTACCCAAGATATCACGACGATAAAGACGCCATTGAACGCCAGTCGTGACTTGCTGATAGAGCATCATTCGCAGAAAGTCGACATCGTTATAGACGACAGAAGAGAGGTCGGCCCCATTAGGCGTAGCCAAAGTGCATATGTCACCATCGCGAAAATCGTGTCCACCAGGCACACATGCCAGAGCACAGTCATGACTAGCAGCCGCTTGGAACAGCGTCTCTATATAAGTCGAAGCAATATAGTCATCGGAGTCAATGAACGAAATCCATGCGCCACGGGCCTGTTCCAGCCCATTGTTTCTGGCAACGGATACTCCACTATTTGGCTCATGGATAGTATGTAAGGTTTGATGTTCTTCGCTGAGTCGATCACATAGTTCTGGAGATTTATCAGACGAGCCATCATCCACAAGAATGATTTCAATGTTTGGATAAGTCTGCGTTAGAAGGCTCTGCACGCACTGCTCAAGATATTTTTCCACGTTGTAGACCGGTACGATTATTGAGACTAACGGGTAATCAGCCAACCGACTTCACCTTATCCCTGATTGCCCAGAGAGCTTGCTTCGCCTTCGTATATGTGCCAGTACGCTCCAGGAACTCGCGACCGTTGCGCTTTACGCAGGTAGCGACATCCTGGGGGAACCACTTGTTCATGAACGCCGTAGCGTCCATATGGCGCAGGTCATCGAACATTTGACGCCTACGCGGATTTGGACTAATTGAATGGGTGAGCTCGCGAGCCCTGCTGGCAGCCTCGTCTGAATCAATCTTCTTCACACACAGCATGTCAAGCGAAGCGTCTAGCATGGTCTGGCCCCACTCGGAGTGCACCAGAATGCGCGTCGCCCCCCTGTTGTCATCGAAACCATCGCCATAGCGCCAGGCATCGAAGCAGTCCCACAGGGTCAGGTCAGTCACGCGGTAACGCTTCTTGAAATGACACTGGTAGCAGCTGGTCCTGTCTGAGAGGTCATCGAAGAACGCCCTCAGATACGGGTCAGACTCCACACCGGCCGAGTAGGTGGGCTGAATCTGATACTCGCTAGCAGCAGGCTTATAGGGCTCCGTTTCGTCAAAGGCACGGATATTGGAGTACTCGTATCCCCAACGACCCTTGTCACGGAACAGTACGCAATCCGTCTCGCGCCCAGTACTATGCTGTAGCCAATCCAGATAGGCCGAGAACACGGCACGGCACGGCACGGCATGGCAGACGACGTCTGCCATGCCGAGGCCCCGGGGGACCTTGCCGCCAAAGTAATGATAGAGTCCCTCACACTGGCAAGGCGTACCAGAGAAGAGTACTAGTCTCCCCTGCTTGAGATACTCGTCGACCTCCTGGTATGCATTTCCTATCTCGCTCTGTACGTACTTGCTGTTACGGAAGAACCTCAGGTCCTCGACCTTGTCTACCGCAAAGCAGCGCACAGCCAAGGGGCTGTCGTATGCAGCTTTCCCATCCCGGTCATAGCCAGAGCCAAAGACGACCCCACCCATCTGAATCACCGTGGTGGCAAGCGCTGTGAACGCACCACCCGAAGTAGATTGGCGCAGCACAGCACCATCCTTGTTTTGCACAAGGAAGGCCCGTTGTGCAAAATCCTTGCGAGGCTCATCGGGAGTTACATTGATAATCGGACATGCGCGTACACACTTACCGCATTCAATGCACTTCTTGTCATCTACCTGCGGGTATTCGCAACCCTGGGCATCAAAGGCCATGGTGATGCACTGGACGGGACACACGTTGGCGCAGGTTGCGCATCCACAGCAGCCCTCTGCATGGCGTATGTCTACATGAGGCGATGCCTTGCGCCCCTCAAAATAAAGGGCATTGTTGAGCCACGCGGATGACTCCGCACGATAGGACTCGAGCCTGGTCTCTGACTTCCGGAAATCGATAGGTTGGGCAGCTATAGCATCGAATGCATCGTCAGACTCACAGATTCTGCCTGGCAGATTCAATACACGAAGCAGCGTGTCGATTCGGGAATTCGTAGACTGCCCACTCTTTGCAGCATGACGCCTAAACGATACGAAGGACACCTGGAAGAGATTGCTAAAGACCGACCCATGGAAGGAATCGGTGCACACGAAGCTAGCATGCTCGAACAGAGCGAGCCACTGCGCTGGGCCGGCGTCCCAAGGATAGACGTCGGCGTACTCGTTGTCAGAGGGGATGTATACGTCGTTGTGAGTAATCGCAACAACCTTGAGTCCATGTGCTCGAGCATATCGAACGGCACATTGGCGCTGCCATGGGTTATCCCCCATGAAGTAGCAGAGGACATAGGGCTCGTTGGGGATACCCTCATACGATTCTTCTGCGACATCGCGCCACTGCTCTGCAGTTAGGAGCATCGTAGGGTCACAGGTAACCGTGGGGCGATTCCCTGTGGCCTTCTGCACCAATGTAGCCGCAGAGTCCTCACGCACCGACACAGCAGAGTAATCCGCCAGGAAGTTGCGCATACGTCCCAAGTAGTAATCATCCAAGCGAGAGAGACCAATGGAAGTGGCATAGGAGACCTTACGGACCGACTGGTCAGCCCATTCGAGCGTAAAGTAGCCGCCGCCGATATTCACAGGCAGCCAGAGCTGGTCAGACCCCACTACTACCGCATCGTACTCACAGCTAAGATCTCGCAGCTCGTCAAAGGAAAAGGTCTTTCGGGTAAGGTGAAAGTGCTCGCGAGAAAACGCATCAAAGGCGTGGCGACGCATGTCCATCTGATGACCAAATTCCTTCTGAGTCCTTTGACGCAACAGCTTGCCAACAAAGGGGGCCTTCTCGCGATACATCTGCACGTCTAGCGCATTTCGGCGGTAGTAGTCCATGCGGCCAGGCTCGATGGCATTGCCTAGCCCAGTCTTATCGATGGTACGCACATCGAAACCCTGCGCCTCGAGATATGCCTGAGTCGCATACGCCTGTAGCATGCTGCCAAAGTTTCGTTTGTCATGGCACGTCGCAAGGGCAACTCGGATGCCGTTGGATTTCACTTTGTTATTCAACAGAAAGCCCAGCTCCCTTTGCTAGCTCAAGGTACTTATTGGTCAGCCACTTCCCCTGATGCACGATGTCGTAGTTTGCGAAGTCGCTGTGGTTAATGTTGGTACGCTCTGCATTCGAGCGAGGTTGGATATGGCAGAACGCATCAGTCCATACGTCTGGATCATCTATCGGAAGGAAGTCACAGGTGTCCGTCACATCCACCTCACGGGTGATGGTGTCCGCCAGAATGCAGGGCAGACCAGCCGCTTGGGCCTCAATGCCCACGAGGCACAAACCTTCATAGAGGCTTGGCAGCGCGAATGCATCGAACGCCTGGTAGAGCTCGTTCACGTCATCCCTCTGGCCCAGAAATTTCACCTTATCAGATAGACCAAGCTCGACAACTTTGCTCTCTGCGCTTGCCATACCATCTCCGGAGCCAACGCACAGCAGCATGAGGTCATCGCGCTTCTGGCACGCCTTTGCGAAGGCATCTATGAGGAAGCCGTGGTTCTTCTGCGGCACGAAGCGGCCCACATGGCCTATGGCAAACTGGCTGTCGGCAATTCCCAGCTCAGCCCGGACTTTCGCTCGAACAGACTCAGAGAACCAGAAGCGCTGCAAATCTATGGCGTTGTACATTAGCTCGAATGGCGCACCCTTTCCAAAGAGCCATTCGCCCGCCAGCTTCGAGCAGGCGAAGCGGTGCGTCGGATAGCGATTGGCCTGGGTGCGCAGGACGGACTTCATTACATTCTTGACCGTTTCGCCCTTACCAGCGGTACTGTGACTATGCGAGATGCGCACCGGAACTCCAGCTCGCGCGGCCTCTTTCAGTGGAAACACATTCATCGCATTCGCGTGCGCATGCACAATTTGCCACTCGCGATGCTCACGAAAAAGGTCGTAGCAAGTACCGAGGAACTGAGGAAGGTGCGTGTAGGCGGGCACCATGAACACACGACCGTCAAGGGACTCCATCTGGTCCTTTGGAACGATCGTCGAGCTCTCGGTAACGATAAAATCGAACTGGACCTTCGACCGGTCCACATGGTGGTAGTAGTTCATCACTACCGCCTCGACCCCACCGCCGTTCATGTTTCCCACAAATTGGCAGACGCGTATCATTCGGTAATCCCCACTACCATGCTCTTCGAAACTCCCGGGTGTGGATTTTGCTAGTTCCCCTGTGCGGTTAGCACTACACCAACAGTCTGAATTATCAGCTTGAAGTCTGCCCATACGCTGCACTGCTTGATGTAGAGCAGGTCGAGCGCGACCCACTGATTGAAGCTGATGTCATCGCGGTTGCGCCGCGTCTGCCAATAGCAGGTGATACCTGGCTTCACCAGCAGGCGCTGCCTCTGGTACGGGGTGTACTGGCAGACCTCGCGCGGAAGCGCCGGACGAGGACCAACGATGGACATGTTCCCAAGCAGGACGTTGAGGAACTGCGGAAGCTCGTCCAGACTGGTCTTGCGGATGAAGCGGCCGACGCGGGTGACGCGAGGGTCCGCCTTGATCTTGAAGACGGGTCCGTCCTTCTCGTTTAGATCACTCAGACTTTCAAGACGGTCTTCGGCGTCAACATACATGGAGCGGAACTTGTACATCTTGAAGCGCCGGCCATCCTTACCGACTCGCTCCTGGTTGAACAGGACGGGGCCAGGGCTGTCGAGCTTGATGGCGATGGCGACCACTACGTACAGCCACCAAAAGAGGGCGAAGACCAGCACGCTGAACGCGATGTCGAAGGCACGCTTGAACGCGACATACCCGTAACGGGTCTTGAGCCTTTCCGCGGCACGTGTCGCATCGCAATCAGGCGTTCCGTAGGAATCCGCGTCCTTTACGAGATGGTACTTTGGCGCGGCATGGCGCCTGGCATTACGAGGTGCGTTAACGATGTCGGCGTGCGACTTGCGCGCAGTATCAGTACCTGTGCCCTGCTGGGCAACGGCGAACGCGTCTTGCATCGAGTAATACCCCCCCCGAGCAGGTTGCTCGGACGACGTATCCATTTCGACGCCAGCGTTGCCAGATGTGATATGCGGCTCTACACCAACGGCCCTGGATATGCCATGAAACCGAAATTGCTATCAAATGCCACGTGAAATGACACGCGATTACACGAATTCCATGTTACCTTAGAATTAAGGTTGCGATAAGGCCGTTTTGTGATTTCCAAAACTTGTCTTAAGAACATCTATTTAGGAACGAATAACTGGTCTAACGCATGTGCGATGGCTTGACACCGTAGTCTTGACACGCTTTCTTCAAGAGCTCATAGTGCTCAACCCTATGGGCATCGCTCGCGATAAAGCGATAGAGGCCCATCTGAAAGAGCCTCTTTGCGGTCTTAGTGCTGTTGCCCAGACGGCCGCCTTGTATAAAATCGGCCGAAGCCTGCAAGTCGCAGTCAAGCTCGACGAAACGTCTGGCAAGATCTGGATCCCGTCTGATCGCGTCGTAGCGCTCCGGGTGGGCGATGACGACGCGCCAGCCCATGCCTTGCAGCCGGTAGATGGTGCGCTCGTACTCTGGCATGGAATCCACCGTGCAGTGCGTATCCAGCTCGAGCAGGAACTGGCCAGTACGACGGCAGCCGAGGCGCGGACCCCACTCCCCCACGCCGAGCTGCACCAGCTTGGCGTGGTTGACCTCGAAGCCCAAAGCCATCGGGAAGCCTGCCCCCACGGACTTGAGAGCCTCGAACGCGGCGAGCATACGATCGTAGTCGAAGTAGGGGTCGCGGCAATGGGGCGTGCACACCATGCTCGTGACGCCCGCCGCCTTAGCTGCTGCGAGCATCGCGAGGCTGTGCTCCATGTCAGGCGAGCCATCGTCCACCCCAGGCAGTATATGGCAGTGGATGTCTCTCATGCTCGCGTCGCGCTATTGGAGCTAATCATGACGTGCCGGGGCATGATTTAGCCCTGCCTTGGGGTGTAGCCCGCGCTCTTGAGGAAGGCCGACGTCTGGTCGAGGTTGTTGTCGCCCACCGCGGCGCCCGTTGAGGGGATGACTGGCTTCACGCGGGCAGCCACGCCACCGGCCGAAGCCTGGCGAACGCCACGGGAACGCGGAGCTGCGGGGATGGGTGCCTGGGTCTGCGTGGCCGCTGGAGTCACGGAGACGGCGGGTGCGGGCGAGAAGTCATTTGCGGACGTGGACGGCGCGACGGCATCGTAGGACGCGTTCTTCTCCTCCCCGTACTCCTTGTAGTAGCCGTAGTAGTGGCCCGAGGAGGCGGCGTCGCAGCAGTTGAGGACCGTGCCGATGACGTTGGCGCCCGCCTGGACGAGCTGCTCGTACGCGGCGGAGACGTCCTCGCGGTGGGCGAAGTCCTGACGGACGACGAGGACAGTGGCGTCCGCCACGGAACCCGCCACGGCCGCGTCCACGAAGGCGGTCACTGGCGGCGTGTCGATGATGACGAAGTCGAACTGGGCCCTAAGCTGCGTGAGGAACGAGTGGAAGCGCTTGGACTGCAGGACGTCCGCGGGGTTGGGGATGCCGGGCT
>Ga0214925_100704_pt1 | contig 12320 bp, 10 predicted proteins | sample Stichaenrichment_FD_168299 | JGI IMG/M metagenome (GOLD analysis project Ga0214925, IMG submission 168299) | Xylose enriched microbial communities from anaerobic bioreactor in Madison, Wisconsin, United States - 63SRT | ecosystem: Engineered > Bioreactor > Anaerobic > Unclassified | place: USA... | reverse complement strand
CGAAAAGGGGGATGTGGGCGGCGCTGGCCAATTGTTTGAGTGCTTGAATGTCCTGGACAATTCCTGTAATGGCATTGACGGCCTGAATCACGATCAATCCGGTTTGATCGGTGATGGCTTTTTGCAAAATGGTTGGCGTGATGTGACCCTTTTGATCGACCGGTAGAAATTTAATCCGATAGTCCATCGTATCAGCCAGGTAATTCAGGATTTGGTAGACAGACGAATGTTCCAAGGGACTAACAAGAATTTCTTTTTTTGAACTGCCGGTGGCCAAACAGCGAATACCGAGCTGGTTGCTTTGGGTACCGCCGCTGGTGAAGATCAGTCCTTCCACCGGCACGTGAAGCAGGTCGGCAATTTTAGCCTTCGATTCCTGAACCAGCTGACCGGCAGCGTTTCCCGCCTGATGCAGGCTTTCGCTATTAGCAAAAAAGTTTTCGGCCACTTCCCGATAGGTGTTCAATGCTTCGGTACTCATTGGGGTAGTGGCAACGTGATCAAAATATATCATTCAGATTCCTCCATTTCTAAAGACTGAGCTGTAACATTTTGTCCAGCGCTTTTTTGGCCCAATAAGCAGTTTGCGGATCAACGGTTATGACGTGACCGGTTTTTCCGGCAGCCAGTTGATCCATTGTCCAGGCCAAATGGGGCAGGTCGATGCGATTCATTAAAATACAGGCACAGGAATATGGATTTAAAAACATGACCTGCTTGGTTGCGTATTTAGCCTTTAGACGGCCGACAAGATTGTTGTCGGTGCCGATGGCAATCCTGGCATTGGTTGGCGCCTGATCAACGTAATTGATCAAGGCTGATGTTGAGCCGACAAAATCAGCGGCAGCGGTGACCTCATGGGCGCATTCGGGATGGACGATAATTTTGACGTCCGGGTATTTTTGGCGAAGCCGCTTAACGTTGTCGACACTGAATTGCTGGTGAACGGAACAGTATCCGTTCCATAAAATTACCCGTAGTTTGTCCGGTTGATCGGCTTCCAAGAAGTCCTGTTGGGCATGCCATAAGCCGATTTCTTCGGGTTTGATGCCGAGGTCAAGTGAGATATTTCGACCAAGGTGTTGATCCGGCAAGAATAAGAGATGTTTAGCCTGTTTTAATGCCCAGGTCATAATCTTTTTAGCGTTACTTGAGGTGATTGCCACGCCGCCTTTTTGACCGACAAAGGCTTTGATGGCAGCTGAAGAATTCACGTAAGTGACCGGTATAATGGAATCCCCGTATCGATCGGTGAGGGTCTGCCAGGCTTTGGTGAGTTGAAACGGATTGGCCATATCGGCCATTGAACAGCCGGCCATGGGATCCGGGAGAACGACCTGTTGCTGATCGGTGGTTAGGATGTCGGCGGTTTCGGCCATAAAGTGAACACCACAAAAGACGATTTTTTTGGCAGTGTGGTTTTGAGCAGCAATTTGGGCCAGCTTGAGTGAATCGCCACGGGCATCGGCAAACGCCACGATTTCGTCTTTTTGATAATGGTGTGCGACCATCATTAAGTCGGAGCCAAAGTCTGCTTTGATCCTTTTGATCCTGGCGATTTGATCTTCCGGTGCTTCATCGTAATAGTGATTAAAAGCAATTTTTTCTTTTAAATTCAGCATTGAGTTGCGTAGTCCTTTCGAAATGGTTTGAGAATCTTGACATGATTGAAAAATAACGGTCTGATGACTAAATGATTTAACCGGCTTGGGTCTTGACTGTCGTTTCTTGAATGTAGTGGGCACCGAGACTCTTGGGTTCTGCCAGGGCAGCTTTGTCAATCAGGGAAGCGCAAAGGCAGAGGTTGGTAATCGCCAAATCGGTTGCGTTCAGTTGACTTGGCTGTAATTCTTGATAGTTGAATTGAGATAACCAATTTTGAAAAGCGGTTAAGCCGGCTTTGGTCCGGACAACGCCCAGGTTTTGCCAGGCGTTTTGCTGAAGATCGGTTAGGCTTGGCAAAAGTGGTTTGGGTTGTGGAGCAGCCGGTGTATCTTGGGGGATAATCGTAACAGCATCAATCTTTTGAATGGCCTCGGCCGCCTTTTTAGCACTGACCAGGCAGTCCAGAAGCGAATTGCTGGCCAGCCGGTTGGCACCGTGAACGCCGTTGCAGGCAACTTCACCGATGGCAAATAGGTGGGGGATTGACGTTTGGGCGGACAGATCGGTGGTGATGCCACCCATGACAAAGTGGGCACCGGGTTGAATCGGAATCCGGTGAGTGGTTCTGAAAGGCACGTGATGGTTATCCAGATTTTCGGTGACGCCGGGGAAGCGGGTTGTGAAATCGAGAATGGCCGAGATATCAAGAAATAATTGGTGGCCTTGCTCCTGCCAGGCTTTCAAGTGGCGGGCAACAACGTCTCGGGGTGCCAGATCCTTCTTGGGGACGTTTGCCATAATGCGGTGGTTATTTTCATCGACCAGGATAGCGCCACTGCCACGAATGGCTTCGGTGATGAGGCCGTAGCATTTTCCGTGCAGTGATAGTAAGGTCGGGTGAAATTGCACGAAGGCCATGTCTGAAATAGCGGCCCCGGCTCTGGCCGCAATGGCAATGCCGTCTCCGGTGATGGTTTGGTTGTTGGTGGTCAATGGGAATAAGTTTCCCAAGCCGCCGGTTGCAAGGACGACGGCATCACTGGTAAGCGTTTCTAATGCTTGGTTTTTGTCATTTCGAATAATAACGCCCACACAGACGTTATCTTGAACCTGTAAGTCGATGGCGGTTGAGTATGGTTTCCAATGGACCTGGTGGATTTCCCCTTGGACGAAGCTGGTCAGTGCTGCGCCGGTGCGATCCCCGTTGGCGTGGAGAATCCGGTGATGACTGTGGGCGCCTTCCAAGCCGAAATCCAGTTGGCCGTTTGATTGGCGATCAAACGCCATCCCGTCTTGGATGAGGTGTTGAATCAATTTTGGACCGGTCGCAACCAGTTGGTTAACGGCTGCAGGTTTGTTGTGGTATTGACCGGCAGCGAGGGTATCGGCCGCATGTTGGGCCGGAGAGTCACCGGGGTCAAGGGATGCAGCAATCCCACCCTGGGCCAGCATGGAGTTACTGTCCTGGATACTTTTCTTAGTGACGATGGTGACGTCACAGGTGTTCTGCAATTGAGTTGCAAGATAACAGCCGGCAAGACCGGCACCGATAATAATCACTTTTCGCATAACGCACTTCCTTTTAGGGTTAATGGATCATTTTATAAAAGTACCTTTTACTTTAATTAATCTAATAAAAAAGTACAAAATACTTTTATTAATTGTTGTTATTGTAGGTCTGGGGATTTTGGATTGCAATTAGGGAAATGTCCTAATTATGATTGATGAGATTTTAAACACTTGAAATTGACGAAGACAACTAAGCAAAATTAAAAAATAGCCGTTAGCTTTTAAATAACCTGTAGTCCATTTAGGATATCTTTATACGGTTCTATCGCTTAGAAAGGAAAAACGTCCAGTATTACTGAACGCTTAATGACCGATTTAATTAAGGATTTTGAAGAATATATTTAGAGGCTCTCCCCAGACCGATTAACTTAATCTGCCTGGTTTTCTGCAGATTGATTAAGGCTCGTTTAATGGTGACATCGCTATACTGAGGGACCAAAGCACTAATTTCCCGACGTGAGAGGGGCTTTAATTCTTGTTGAAGAACAGACAACCTTCATCGGAACTCGTATATTTGGTTAAGTTTATCGACCATCGGACCAGATAACTGTAGATTGTTTAAATTCTGATAATTGAACGTTTTCAGGATCATTTCCTCCTTTACGGTATCAAATGGGCTTAAATGATACCGTAAATATAGTATTGATCTTGCAAAAGGTCAAAAAAACAGGCTTTTTGATTAATTCGATCATCATGCGAAGGATTTTTTCGATTTTTCTTGGTTATACGGAAAATATGCATTAAATTTTGAATAAACAGCAGTATACTTAAGACATCTTTTATACATATCCGGAGGGGTATCATAAAAATTAAATTAGTAATAACTTGAAGGGGATTGTTTAGATGAGACTATATGACGGGAAACATTTGCACATTGTGGCAAAGATGCATAAGAATACGAGAAAAGAAAAGATTGAGGCTGCTATCGTATATGGCATTCTGGCGTTGCTACTTATTTGGTGGTTCGTCAAATAGGTGGGTGGCAATTCATCTGATAATTAAATTGATCAACACAGATTGCCTGATAATGACTGTTTTCAAACGTTTGGAATTCCGAGTATTAGGAGGTACTTGGTTGTACATTTCAAGTAGCATAAAAGGGTGTGACTTTAGAGTGTTCGCTGAAAATTTACGCTATCTCAGGAAAAAGTATCATCTCAGCCAAACAACGCTTGCCCGCCGACTTGGGCGAAAAAGTGTGGCTTCTGTGAGTGAATGGGAATCCGGAAAATATACCCCAAAGTTGGCAATTATTGAAAAAGTTGCGGCACTTTTTGAGGTTGATGTAACGGATTTACTTTATCGGGAGTTAGGTAAGGCTAATGAACCTAAAAGCCGGCCCGAGAGCTTCTTATCAATGTATTCAAAACTGACGCCCGATCGTCAACGGAAAGTGTACCAGCGAATTCTTAAGCTGCAAGAGACAGAATCCGAAGACAGTCAAACACCGATCGAACAGCCGGTAACCATATTGAAACTTGAAAAAACGGATTTGGCTATTACGGATGAGGAAGAGTCGGTGAATCGGCCTCAAAAAGCTGGAAAGCCAAACTTTGACTTCGCGGTTAAAATAATCGGTTCTTCGATGCTGCCTAATTTTCACGATCAACAGATTGTTTTTATAACGGCTGCGACAAAGGCTGAAAATGGTCAGATTGTTCTGGCAAAGGTTGATGGAAAGTATTATATAAGACGGTATGAGAAAACGTCCGAGGGTGCTTGGTTGATGCCCTTTAATCAAGACGAAGCACAAGTCAAGATTCAGGATGATACTGATTTTCGGTTAATTGGGGTTGTGACAGGGCTGCTAGAAGAATAGGATATTTTTTTCTTTTCTAGTAGATTATTATATGTATAAAGTATGTACAACCACTTTTCCTATATGTATAATATACGTATAGGAAGGAGGGACAAGGTGTGCCAATTACTCCAAGAAAAATGGAGAAGAAATTACTTAAGGCAGGTTTTAGACGCATTCCTGATAGAGGAAAGGGTGGACACCGCCGTTATCGGCATCCTGATGGGCGAACAACAGAAATTCCGTTTCATACAGGTGAGCTCAAAAAAGGTACCGAGTTAGCAATTCTTAAAGAAGCAGGGCTCAGATAGAGCCTTGCTTTGGCATACCTTTACTAAGTTATGAAAAAACGTTTAATATATCCTGTAATTATTACAGAGTATCAGGACGATGGGCATTATTTTGTAGTTACCTCACCTAATATTAAAGGGATGGTGACACAGGGTGATTCTATAGCTGATGCTGCTTATTGGGCAGAAGATGCAATTGCAACAATGATCCAAGATATGCCACATTATCCCAAACCACAAGATCCACGTGAATGGAAACTAGAGACAGGGCAGCAAGTTGTCTATATTTCAGTTGATATGACGAAATGGCTTAGACAAAACCGAAAGACAATACGAAAAACGATCACTGTGCCAAAGTATCTAAGTGATTTGGCAAAAGAAAATGATATTAATGTTTCAAAAGTGGCGACTGAGGCGTTGAAAGAAAAGCTTGGGGTATAACCAGGCTATGAAGGCAGTGAGTGTTTTAATTTACAGCTAAAAGTATTTAAATTTAAACACTTTTAGCCGTAATTTAAAACATGTCAAAAATTGTTTTTAATCGTTATTTGACATATTTTTGGCACAATACATCTTTTTGAATTAATTATTCGGAAGCAGCAGACTCTGCTTTTATTGATCATAGAATGCTGTTAGTCACTAATTTCGAAAGAACTTTAAATATGAATTTAATCAAGTTGAACAAAAGCCATCCTGCAATTATTGAGGATGGTTTTTGTTATCGTCTTCTGATAGATACTTTTCGATATCTTTTGGATTGGTTAAGATAGGTGATTTGCTTTTATACACGGCTTTGGCCAAATGAAGCCGTTCTTTTTCCTCATCTTCACGTTCTCGGGCAATGGTGGTATTAACCTCGATTGGAACTAAAAACTGATCTTTGCCGTGTTCAATCGTTCGTGGATCGGATGTATCAGGAAGCTTGTCATTGTAGTCTTCTGAAGTTAATAAATAACCTTCAAGTGCATCATGAGCCATGTGGAGCGCATCAGGAACATCATTGCCAAAGGTTGCAGCAGCGAATCCCAGATCAGGAAAGGTGACTTCGACTTGGCCTTCCGGATTAAAAGTCAGCAATGCGTAATATAGATAGGTCATCATTGAATCCTCCGTTGATAAAAATTGATTCTGGTTTAGATACGATTTGATTTTCAAGCATGGGATCATGCCTCTTTAATAGAATGATACCATGAGGCACGATTTGGCATGTGTTGGCGAGCATTTCATTGTCAGTTCACTTGTTGTATTTTATGAGCCGAAGTGGCGAAAAAAGTTGAATAAACAAAATGAATGTCTGACCCATATTTATCGGTTGGATTGTGATTAATGGCCTACAATAGATTCAATAACGGTTTGTAATCCGTATCCTGCACAATTGAAAGTGGTCAATTTTTGAGATTAATCGTCAGGATTTTAAATCATAAAAATCCTATTAAATCAATGTTGTAATCGCTTACACAAAATGCTATTGTGTTACCATGCGGTTTAAAACCGTCAGGGCCGATCATCTTTTAAAGGGTAAGGCGATGATCAGCCAAACAAATTCTGGGGAGGTTATTGATGATGAATAAGCAACGACAAATTGAGATTCTTTCAAAACTGATTTCGATTCGATCAGTTAACGATCACGAAGCAGAGGTGGCGGATTATATTGCGTCATTGTTTGAACCATACAAGGATAAAGGGGTTCAAATTGAACGGGTCACGTATGCGCCGGGCCGTGATAGTCTGGTTGTCACAATTGGAAAAGGAGACAGAATTCTCGGTTTTTCCGGTCATGAGGATGTTGTAGATCCGGGAGATTTAGAAGCTTGGGATAGCGATCCGTTTAAAGCCGTTATCAAGGATGGCAAACTATATGGTCGTGGTGCGACCGACATGAAGAGCGGCCTGGCTGCCGTCATTATTGCCATGCTTGATATGCTGGAAAATGATGCGGTACCCGGCAAAATCAAACTTTTTGCGACGGTTGGTGAAGAGACCGGTGAATACGGTGCTGCTCAACTGACTAAAGAAGGCTACGTTGATGGTGTGGACGGCATGATGATTGCCGAACCCGGAGACAGTATGGGTGAAGTCGGTTTTACGTCCAAAGGCATTGTTGATTATATTGTGACGTCTATCGGTAAGGGGGCTCACAGTTCCCAACCCGAAAAAGGGATTAACGCGATTGACCACTTAATCGATTTTGCCAATGAGGTCAAACCGGTCATGGCTAAATTCGATAAAGTTGATCCGGTCTTAGGCAAATTGACGCATGTTCAAAGTCTCTTTAATGGTGGCGAACAAATCAACAGTGTGCCTGCCAAAGCGGTTATCAAAGGCAACATTCGAACAATTCCGGAATACCCGAACAAAGTGATTTTTGATGCGCTGGAGGGGCTGGTTAACAAATTAAATAAGAAGTCCGGATATGATTTAAGCATCGCCTATAGTTTTCCTGAAGAAGCCATGCCGGGGGATGCCAACTCGCCATTTATCAAACTGATTAAGAAAGTTCACGACGAGATGTTCGACAAGCCGCTGGTTGCCAGTGGTCAGTCAGGTGCCAGTGACGGCTCCGAATTTCTACATGCCAAAGGTGATTTCAGTATTGCCCTTCTGGGACCTGGAAACGACACGTCTCATCAAAGCAACGAATACGTTGATGTGGATGTCTATCACCAGTCGGTTGACTTTTATAAACAGTTGGCACAGGAATTTTTTAATCAGTAAAGGGGGCATATCAAATGAATGAGTCGGATCAAATGAAGAAGCATCGTTTTAAGATGCCGTCTGCGTTCACAATTCTTTTTGGACTGACCGTCTTTATTGCGATACTGACCTGGTTTATTCCAGCCGGAACGTATTCGACAACGCCGGATGGCACGTTGATCAGTGGGACGTATCGAACGGTTGCCAGTCATACCCAGGGACTGTGGGATGTCTTGATGGCGCCGATTATCGGGATGATTGGTAATAAACAGACGACCGGCGCAATTGAAATATCCATCTTTATCCTTGTGATTGGTGGCTTTCTGGGTGTCGTTAATCAGACCGGGGCACTGGATGATGGGATTCGAGCCATCGTTCACCGATATACCGGTCACGAAAAACGGCTGATTATTATTTTAATGATTCTCTTTTCCGTTGGTGGGTCCACTTACGGAATGGGAGAGGAAACGATGGCGTTTTTCCCACTGTTGATCCCGATTATGATGGGTGTCGGCTATGATTCACTGGTAGCCGTGGGGATTATTCTGTTAAGTACGCGGGTCGGCGATTTGGCTTCGACCGTTAATCCGTTTGCGACCGGAGTGGCCTCGGGAATTATTAAAATTTCACCGGGTGTCGGACTGTTTTCCAGAGTGATTCTACTGGTAATCGTCACGGCGATGGCCATTTGGTTTGTGATTCACTATGCGGAAAAGGTGAAAAAGGATCCCACTAAATCACTGGTCTATAGTCAGCGTCAGGAAGACATGAAACGTTTTTCGGTTGCGGATCGAACCAGTGCGCCCAAACCATTGACTAAAAATCAGAAGCATGTTCTGTGGGTGTTCTGCCTGACATTTGTCATTATGATTGTTGGATTGGTGCCATGGACCAGCATTAATAAGAGCTGGAATTTCTTTGACCGTTTCAATTCGTGGATTACCGGCAATGCGTTCTTAGGGACAATATTGGGGAAAGACATTGTCTCGTTGGGAAATTGGTATTTTAACGAAATTACGTTATTGTTCCTGCTTATGTCGATCGTGATCATGTTCGTTAGTCACATGAAGGAAGGCCAGTTCATCAATGCCTTTATGAATGGGATGGCTGATTTATTAAACGTTGCCATTATTGTTGCTGTTGCCCGTGGTATTCAAGCGATTATGAACAGCGGGATGATTACCGGGACCATTCTTCATTTGGGTGAAACCAGTTTGAGTGGGTTGCCAAAGCCGGTCTTTGCGATCCTCGCGTTTGTCTTTTTCTGCGTTCTCTCGGTTCTGATACCGTCAAGCTCGGGACTCGCTGCGGCAACGATGGGCATCATGGGATCGTTGGCAGTCTTTTCCCACGTTGAAGGCAGTGTGGTTGTGTCCGCATTTCAAGCATCATCAGGATTGATTACGGCCATAACGCCAACCTCCGCCATTTTGATGGGCGCACTCGCATTATCGCACGTCAGCTTAACAACTTGGTGGAAATGGACGGCAAAACTGATTGTATCGTTGTTTGTCGTTACCTGTGGGTTCCTGGCTATTGTGTCGGTGATGTGAGGACTGTAAGAAGCAGCGTCCATGTTTAAATTAATTGAGTATGTAATCTTTTGATTTTTTGGAGGTTGAATAATTAGATAGAAAATACTTGAAATATTAATCTATCTACCAGCAACCGATAGTGGTAGTTGGATTAGTTATTTAACCATTTCAATTCTTTTTCAGGATTACTAAGTTTAGCATAATTCTGACTGTTAATTGTGTCCTTTAAGTGTTGATTGGGCTGGAAAACCTCAAATGGCATGCTATTGACTTCAATCGTTTTTTTGCAAAAATGCAATAGGCTTCTGTTGGTGTAAGGCCATCTTTTTCGGAACTTCTTTGAATTCTTTTTTATCATTTTCATCCAAACAGAAATGAACTTGAGCTGTCATTACTATCACCTTAAACGTATCGTATCAAGTGGTGCCGCTGCTGAAAACACTTAATATTTGGGTGGGACGATTAACGCTTTGCTTCACTAAAAAAGCCATTCCAAACTTAGAATGAGTGGAATGACTTTTTTGTGTGTACTGGTTGAACGTCCTGAATAGGGCAATGAGTCTTGGTACTGATTGACTCGTAAAAAAATAATTCTCAATAAATTACTTTTGAATCACAAACTTCTTGTTAGCTGTGACGTAGTGTCCATTCGTTAATTGATATCGGGTTGCTAATTTATACTTGACGATCTTCTTAACTTTTAGAACGGCCTTGTTCTTATAGTGAGCCGCTTTGGTTGCGAGACTGGCTTTCTTATAAGTATTCACACCGTTCTTATTAATAACAGTAACCTTCCTACTCTTTGGAACCGAAACATAGTAGGCTGGTTGGACGTACTTTGAGCTGGCTGTAATATAGCCTTTCCTGCCCTTAACGTACTTTTGTGTATATGGGTTATATTGTTGTACGCGGTAACGCAACTTACCATTTTGACCGTAAGCATAGCCCTTTACAATGAACTCTGGACGGTTAACCCGCTTGGCCTTTGGAAAGGTGGTAACACGTTTGTTTGCCTTAAAGTCAACTGATTTATACAATCGAATGCCCTTAATTGCGTAAACAGCCTCACCTTTAACAGCAATTTTACTTGACGAAGTTGGCTGTTCGCTGGTTGAAGGATTTGTACTTGTCGTAGGTGTAGAGCTGGAACTTGAACTGGTGTTGGTTGCACTGGAACTGGAAGTGGTTGCTGAACTTGAACTGGATGACGTTGTCGTCGAACCGCTGCTCTGGCTTCCAACGTTAACGGTAATGGTCTTGGAAATCGTTCGCTTATTACCATTTGGATACGTATGGCCAAAGGTATATTTAACATGGTAAGTGCCAGCCTGATTGGTATCCAGATCATGGTTGGCTGTTAACTTGCCATCTGATGAAGTGATTTGAAGATTAATCTTAGACTTATCAATTGTATTGGCCTGATAAGTCGTATCAGGATTCCAAATTGAAACGTTATCATAGGCGTTCCATTTGCTGCCAACTGGTAAATTGATTGTATCATTATAATCAAGGTTCTTAACATCGATAATTTTGACAACCTGCATACCTAGTCCAGTATTATATACTGGGGTTCCGGCTGGATATGTGGGAGAAACAGTCGATGGAGAAGTACCGATTGTATAAGTGAATTCAGTTTTAATATTATTATCTTCGTCGTAATTACCAGGATAAGGCATGGCATATCCATGCTCATACAGATAGTCAATTAGATTTTCGCCATTCTTAGCTTTCATATTTTTGAAGTGAATGGTGTAACTTGACCCAGTGTATAAATAAGCCAGTCCGTCATTAAAAAAGCCGTTGTTAACATCTGAGGTGTCGGTGTTAAGTGTAACGTCAGGCATTTGCAATTGAACGTCGGTTGCTTGTGGATACGAGTAGGTTTGAACGCCATCCGCATTTTTAGTGCCGGGAACCTTAAGAACAACCCCATATGGTTTACCAACGCCGGCATAGTCACTTAAGGCTTCACCCTTGGCAAACCTGCCATATATACCATAAACATTTGAGTCGTTTATAACATCAGATTCGAAGGCATTTCCAATATTATAAGCATCAACTGTTGAAGCATTTGTCAATTTTAACGGTAGGGTTAATTCATAATTGCTGCCTGCTTTTAATGTGCCGGAAATAATGACATTATTGGCATTTGCCCAATCGGTAGCGGATGATGTATCCGTAAGTGTTGAATTGTCAGCGTAATAAGTAGTTGTCAGACCATCACTATTGCTAATCGGAGTTGTAGCCTGAGCCTTTGCATATTGGATTATTGGATGATTTGTGTAAGATCCGCCAAAAATTGGCTTAGGTAAAATAACTTGAATGTTAATCTGTTTGTTACTACTTGTTGTGTTATTAATTTGAACCTGCTCGGTTAAATTACTGGTTCCATCGCTATTGTCTTTATAGGCATTGAGATTAAATATAGCGGTTGGAAAATACCAGCTATTTGAAACCTTGTCACCCGTGTACATAGAATTGGTACCGTCCATGTTGAAACGAGCTCCAAGTGCAAGACCATCATCGTTTGTTAAGGACTGATGACTCTTAGAATAGGTATCAGTTCCGTTATAGATTGCTGGAATGGATGAGCTATCCGCATTTACTGTATATCCTAAAGAACTCAAACTAAATAATGCAAGAAGGAGGGGAAAAAGACCCCAACTTAAAATTTTAAAAAAATGACGTTTTCTCATACTCATTGCCCCCATAATAATATTAATTAATTCCTAACTGAAACTTGAAAGTATGAAGACAGACTGATCCCTTGGTATCACAGGGCATATTTTAATTAATTTAACCATTTAGCTTGCTGTTAACAGCGAAACT
>Ga0214925_100702_pt1 | contig 12367 bp, 15 predicted proteins | sample Stichaenrichment_FD_168299 | JGI IMG/M metagenome (GOLD analysis project Ga0214925, IMG submission 168299) | Xylose enriched microbial communities from anaerobic bioreactor in Madison, Wisconsin, United States - 63SRT | ecosystem: Engineered > Bioreactor > Anaerobic > Unclassified | place: USA... | reverse complement strand
CAAACGGACGCAAAGGCCCCTGAAAGGAGAAAAGCCTTATGAGAAGAAAGTTCTGGAACTGGGTAAGAAACGAAACTCCAGATTCCTTTGGAAGCGAAAGAACCCTCTACCTAAACGGAGAAATTTCTGATGAAACCTGGTTTGGTGATGAAGTCACGCCAAAACTTTTCAAAGAAGAACTAGAAGATGGCGAAGGAAACATCACGCTATGGATTAACTCTCCAGGAGGCGATGTTTTTGCCGCTGCCTCGATTTACAACATGTTAATGGATTACCCATATGATGTTACGGTTAAGATTGACGCTTTAGCTGCATCTGCAGCCTCTGTGATCGCAATGGCAGGAACCAGGGTCTGCATGAGCCCTGTTGCCATGCTGATGATCCATAACCCGATGACTGTTGCGATTGGAGATTCAAGCGAGATGCAGAAGGCCATCGATATGCTGTCCGAAGTCAAGGAATCCATCGTAAACGCCTATGAGATTAAAACGAGCCTATCGAGGCGGAAGATTTCTCAGCTCATGGACGCAGAAACCTGGATGAATGCAAAAGAAGCAAAGAAACTCGGGTTTGCCGATGAAATTCTCTTTTCTGAAGGAGAAACGGAAAGTGAAGATCCTGAAATGCTGTTTTCAAGAAAAGCAGTTACGGACTCCCTTCTTTCCAAACTCATCCCAAAAGAACCGGTAAAGCAGAAGAAAGCAGCGCCAACAGTAGCTGTTGATTCACTGAAGAAGCGCCTGGCGCTTCTCTCACACTAAGGAGGAAACTACAATGACTAAGATTTTAGATCTCATGGAGAAAAGAGCCAAGGCCTGGAATGCGGCAAAGGACTTTCTCGACACCCACTCTGACAATGGTGGAAACGTATCCGAGGAAGATGCCGCAACTTACGAAAGAATGGAAAAAGAAGTCACCGATCTGACTAAAGACATTGAGCGCCTGCAGAGGCAGGAGCAGATCGACCAGATGTTAAGTCAGCCGACCTCTTCCCCTCTTACCTCTAAACCAGGCGCGGAAACCCAGCCAGAGGAAAAGAAAGGAACCGCTTCGAAAGCATACAGAACCGCTTTCTGGGACTCCATCAGAAGACGCAACTGGTTTGATGTCAATAACGTTTTGGAAGTTGGAACAGACGCAAACGGAGGGTACCTCGTGCCGGATGAATATGAGAGGCAGTTACTTCAGGCCCTGAACGATGAGAACTTCTTCCGTTCTATTGCTCACGTGATTCAGACCCAGTCCGGAACCCACACCATCCCGATCGTCGCCTCCCACGGCACTGCGTCCTGGATGGATGAAAACGGGCTTTACCCAGAATCTGACGACACTTTCGATCAGATCACGCTGTCTGCCTACAAGCTTGGTACCGCGATCAAGGTGTCTGAAGAGCTGATGAACGACTCGGTCTTTGATCTGGAAGGATACATCTCTACGGAGTTTGCTAGACGAATCGGAGCAGCTGAGGAAGAGGCTTTCCTTGTTGGAGACGGAAGCAAGAAGCCGGAAGGCGTCTTTACCAAAGTCGCATCAAATAAGGAAGCACTGACCGAAATCAGCAACACAAACATCAACTTTGATGCCATGATGGACGTCTTCCACTCTCTTAGAAGCGTCTACCGAAACAGCGCAGTCTGGATCCTGAATGATTCCACGGTCAAGGCCCTGCGCAAAATCAAGGATGGAAACAACAACTATATCTGGCAGCCCTCCGTAGTTGCCGGTCAGCCGGACACCATCTTAAACCGTCCGTACAGAACTTCGATTTACGCACCGGAGCTTGCGGCTGGCAAGGTGCCGATCCTCTTTGGAGACTTCTCCTACTACTGGATCGCAGACCGCCAGGGACGTTCTTTCAAGAGGCTGTCTGAGCTCTACGCAGCAAACGGACAGATCGGCTTTCTCGCGTCTGAACGTGTGGATGGAAAGCTGATCCTTCCAGAAGCAGTAAGAGGCCTTTCGGTAAAAGCTGCAGGTTAACTTTTTCTGCTGCCTGAGGATTTCCTTGGGCAGCAAATTTTGTTTGGAGGCATTCTATGGAAATCACCCTGGAAGAAGCGAAAACTTATCTTCGCGTAAGCTCTGGCGACGAGGACGATTTGATCAAAAGCCTGATCGGGGCAGCCACCAGGCAGGTCCAGGACATCGCAAGATTCTCAGATGAAGAGTGGCAGGCAAGTGAAGAAAAGATCCTGATCCGGATGAGGATTGCCATTCTTTACTGCGTCGCCTACCTCTACGAACACCGGGAAGAAGCCGACCATAACGAGCTGAATCAGACCCTTTGCGCCCTACTTTTTGGCGTAAGGAAGGAGGCGTTCTAGTGAACATTGCGTCACTCCGCGTCCCCATCCTGTTTCAGAAGAAAGAAATCGTAACGGACAAATACAAGAATCAAGGATCTTCTTGGACGGATTATTTTGCCTGTTACGCGACGATCGGGTCGTCCACCGGATCAGAAACCGATATGGAAGTTATCCGGCCTGAAGAAACATTAGATTTTACCTGCCGCTGGTGCACGGAGCTGTCAAAGGTAGACTCTACCCACTACCGCATCCTGGCAGAGGGCAGGACCTACAACATCACCTACGTAAACCCGATGGGATATAAAAGAAACTCCATCAAGTTTAACTGCAGTCTGGAGAAAAGCTATGAGTAAGAAAGTCTCGATCGATCAGCTGGAGGATGCCATCATGAAAGAGCTAGAAGAATTCGCTTCTCTTGCGTCCGATGATCTGAAGGATGCGGTCAGGAAAACCGCTAAAGACGTACGGACCGACATCCGAGATTCTGCCCCGGTAAAAACCGGAAAATACAAGCGCTCCTGGTCCGTAAAGAAGGTAAGCGAAACCGCAGACAGCATCAACCTGGTCGTCCACTCCAGAAACCGCTACCAGATTGCTCACCTCTTAGAGCACGGCCACGCAAAACGAGGCGGCGGCAGAGTCGCTGCAAGGCCTCACATCGCCCCTGCTGAAAATAAAGGAAACGCAGAGCTTGAAAAGCTGATCAAACAGAAACTAAAAGGAGGCTGACATGACATACGACGCAATTGTAGAGATGCTGGAAGAAACGGAGCTTCCTCTTGCTTATGATCATTTTGAAGAAGGCTTCTCTCCTGCCCCGCCCTATCTTTGCTTTCTTCTTCCGGAAAGCGACAACTTTGCGGCAGATGGCATCGCCTATCAGAAAATCCACGTTCTTCATATCGAGCTTTACACGGACAAAAAGAACCCGAGCCAAGAGGAAGCCCTCGAGCGCATATTGACTTCTCATGGCCTCTTTTATGACAAGACCGAAGTCTATATCGAGTCGGAAAAGCTCTATGAAGTCCTTTACGAATTGGAGGTTTAAGCTATGGGAAATAAAGTCAAATATAACCTGAAAAATGTCTACGCGGCAAAGTTGACAGAAACCGTAACGGACGGCGTGTCTAGCTTCACTTATGCTGCTCCAAAAGCGATCCCAGGAGCCGTGTCGATCAGCCTGGATGCTGAGGGTGAAACCAAAGCCTTCTATGCGGACGGCATCGTCTTCTTTCGCTCAATCACAAACAACGGATACTCCGGTGACCTTGAACTTGCTTTAATTCCAGAGTGGTTTCGGACAGAGATCCTGCAGGAAGAGCTGGACAGTAAGGGCGTGCTGGTTGAAAAAAGCGGCCTGACAGACACCGTGAAATTTGCTCTTCTCTTTGAGTTTGATGGAGACGTTAACTCCATCCGCCACGTCCTCTACTACTGCACGGCATCCCGCCCATCTCTTGAGTCAGAGACAAAAGAAGACACCATCGAACCTGGAACAGAAAAACTTTCCATCACGGCAGACCCAAGATCAGACGGTCTGGTCAAAGCAAGATCTGGAGACACTACCGATACCACGGTCTATGACGGATGGTATAAGGCAGTCTACCTTCCAACAGAGAAAGCTGCGTCTTCCTCTTCTACATCTTCTTCCGGGCAGTAAAGGAGAACGCTTATGATTGAAAAGACAATCGAAATCTGCGGAAAGCCGGTCACCTTCCGCTCTTCCGCTGCAATTCCAAGAATCTACCGGCTGAAGTTTAAGCGGGATATCTTTAAAGACCTTTCCAAGCTCGAAAAGTCTTACCGGGCTAAAACGACAGACTCTGAAGAGCTTGAGATCGACGACCTTGAGATTTTTGAAAACGTCGCCTATATCATGGCCTACCACGCAGATCCAACGATTCCCAAAACGATCGACGAGTGGCTGGACCAGTTTGAAATGTTTTCCATCTACCAGGTCCTTCCGGAGATCTTAGAGCTTTGGGGAAGCAACCTTATGACAGACATCCAGGCAAAAAAAGGACGCGCAGAAGTGAGCGGGAAATGACCACCCCGCTTTTTCTTCTGCGCTGCATAGAAATTGGAATCTCCATCCGCGACCTTGACCTTCTTTCCATTGGCTTGGTCCTAGATATTTGGACAGAAAAGGCAAATGACGGAGTGAAATATAAAAGGCTTGCGACACAGGAAGATTTTGACAGATTTTAGGAGGTGAAGACATGGCAAGCAGAATCAAGGGAATCACCGTTGAAATCGGCGGAAACACCACAGGCCTTGAGAAAGCGCTGAAGTCCGTCAACAGCACGATTCGCACCACCCAGTCTTCCCTCAAGGACGTTAACAAACTCTTAAAACTTGATCCTAAAAATACCACGCTCCTCACCCAAAAGCAGAAGCTGCTGAAGTCATCCATCGATGCGACAAAAGAGAAGCTCGAAGGATTAAAGAATGCCCAGGTCCAGGCCAAGCAGCAGATGGAAAACGGAAGTCTCGGTAAAGACAAGTATGACGCCCTCCAGCGTGAGATTGCCGAGACAGAGTCTAAACTTAAGAGCCTGGAAAAGGAGTCCAAGAGCTTCGGGTCCGTCTCTTCACAGAGGATTGCCGCAGCCGGGGAAAAGGTAAAATCTGTCGGTGAGAAGATGTCTGATGCCGGTGAAAAGATGACGGTTGGTTTTACCGCCCCTGTCGTCGCCGGTGCGACTGCTGCGGTCAACTCCTACGGCAATGTCGACAAGCAGTTTAACCTGGTCAAGCAGACAATGGGAAGTACAGCAAACTCTGCAGAAGATTTTAAGGGACTGTGGAACCAGATCGGCGAATCCGCGAAGGCTTCTGTCTTTGGGATGCAGGACGCTGCAGACGCGACGTTGAACTTTGCCCGCCAGGGCTTCACCGCCAAACAGGCAACAGACATGCTGACGCCTGCGATGAACCTTGCGGCAGGCACCGGAACCGACCTTTCTGAAGTCACATCCGGCCTTGGAAATGCCATGAAGATGTTTGGAGCGAACTCTTCAGAAGCTGCCTCCTACTCAGACATTTTGGCAAAGGCTCAGGCGCAAGCGAACACCAACACCTCGGAATTATTCCAAGCAATTTCTGTCGCTGGCCCGATCTGTAAGACGGTCGGATGGGATGTAAAGGACTTAGCGACCATCACGGACGTGTTTGGAAACGCCGGTATCTCAGGATCAGAAGGTGCAAACGCCTTAAAGACTGGTCTTGCCCGGCTAGCCTCCCCTGCCAAGTCAGGAGCTGCCGCCATGGACCAGCTGAAATTATCCACGGGGCAGACCTACTCCATCTTTAACGACAACGGAACGCTCAAATCCATGCCGGATGTGTTAAAGAACCTGAACAAAGCCTTTTCCGGTCTTTCCGACCAGGAAAAACTGGAAGCTGCGTCAAACATCTTTGGAAAAGAGCAGATGTCCAAGTGGCTGACCCTGATTCAGACTTCACCAAAAGATGTCAGCTCCCTGCGAAACGCACTAGACGACGCGGGAGGTTCTGCTGGAAAGATGTCAAAGGCCCTGATGTCAGGAACCGGAGGAACCATTGAGCAGCTGAAATCCACCTTTGACGTGCTGACCGTCACGATCGGCCAGACATTAGCGCCAGTTCTGACCAGCTTCTTTCAGAAGCTCATCTCGATCATGAACGCCATCATGAACATGAACCCGGCAACGCAGAGGCTGATTCTCACTTTAATCGGCATCGCTGCAGCAATCGGGCCTCTTCTTATTGTGATCGGAAAGATCGCGGTTGGCGTCGGAACGGTCATGACACTTGCTCCTAAAATCGTCTCTGCCATTAAGCTAGTCCGGACTGGTATGGCAGCGATGAATGCGGTTATGCTGGCTAACCCTGTGGGTCTTGTCATTGCAGCTGTGGCTGCTCTTGCGGCGACTTTCATTTACCTTTGGAAAACGAACGCGAAGTTTAGAAACGGAGTAATCGCTATCTGGAACAGCATTAAGACTGCAACTTCTAAAACCTGGGGAGGAATTAAAAAACTTGCCGTTACCCTTTGGGGCGCAATCAAAAGCGCGGTCTTGTCGCCTGTAAGAGCAATTCGTTCAAGTGTGACTTCTGCTTGGACCGCAATCCGGTCAACCACAGCCCGAGTCTGGAATGGAATCAAGTCTGCTATGCTGACTCCAATCAATGCGGCCCGTGACCGGATCCGGGGAATCATTAACACCATCAAAGGGTTCTTTCCTCTTCGGATTGGAAACATCTTCAGCAACCTGAGGCTTCCTCATATCCACGTTTCAGGAGGAAAGGCTCCGTTTGGTATCGGAGGAAAAGGATCCCTTCCGAAATTCTCCGTGGACTGGTACGCCAAGGCCATGAAAAACGGAATGATCTTAGATCGCCCCACCATCTTTGGAGCAGCAGGAGATTCTCTTCTTGCAGGGGGCGAAGCGGGATCAGAAACTGTCGTTGGGACAGAGTCTTTGATGAGTATGATCCGTGCTGCCGTATCCGGCGTTGGAAACGATGTAGCCAATGCCGTTATCACGGCAAACCGGATCTCCCAGAGCGGTAATCTCGGGTCTGACATCCATCTTGATGTTTACCTCTTTAAAAATGGTCCTAAGATGGGGGAAGAAATCGTCCATGCCTATGACACCTACAAAAGGAGGCTCGGCTGATGATCTACTCGACGATTCAGATCAACGGAAAAGAAATCTTAAGGCCAAACAACTTCTCTCCTCAGCGGGAAGACATCTACGCAGCCGAGATCACGACCTGCACAGGAGATACCATTGCAGACCGGATTGGCTGGAGGTATTCAGATATGAGTCTTGAGTGGGACACGCTTCCTCAGGCCCAGCTTGAGATTCTTCTTTCTATGAGTGGGCAGTCGACCATCACCTTTATGGGTGCAGACGGAGCTTCCCACACGGAAAGCATCGTGAGGACCTCCGCCATCAGCACAGCTTCCCGCGCGACAAGTTCAGATGGAAATCCGGTCTGGTCCGATGTGAAAGTTGAGGTGAGATTCTTAAATGCTCACAATTGATTCTGAAAACAAGAAATCTATTCGGACTCCCTTTGAAGTCCACTGCGGATTTTCTGGAAGAAATGAAAAGATCGATCTTACCTTTTCCGGTATCTCAGGCGCTGTGACAGATGCGAACGTATCAGAAGCCCTGGACAACGAGCACTGGGATATGAGAGATCTCACGGACCTGTCTGGAGCAGGCTTTCCACTTGATGGGACCTGCTCCCTATTTGACTCCTCCATCTCTGGGAGCCTGGAAAATGGAAAGCTCGGCTTAAGATCAAACGTCGGAGAAACCATCGCGATCACTGTGACCTCAAAAACCGACATCGCTGCCCTCACCCTTGCGGTAACTTCCGATTCACCCGGAACGATCAGCGCAAACGGAACCGATTATGAAGCAAGAAGAATCGTCGTCATCCCGGTCAACGGGAAGACGATCACGCTTTCTGCGAAAAGCACGGATCCAGAAAGCCGGATTGAAATCGCCTCGATCACTCCTGGAATCACTCTTGAGTTTAATAACAAGAATCTGGTTTCCTGCACCCTGGCCCTAAGGTCAGACTTATCGATCACCAGCCCTTCCTGGCAGGTGTCTGAAATTGAAATCCAAGCTTACTGGCCAGATGATATTTCAGAAGCCATCAGCAACGTTGGTGACGACGTCCCGGTTTGGTATTACGCAGGATATGAAGGTGACTATTCTAAGGTCCGCTCATTTTACCTTTCTGAAAAGGCCTCGATGGAAAATAACGTCATCACCATTAAAGGTGAAGACATAAGCGCTAAACTCGAAGACAAAAATAACATCTCCCAGGTCGTAAACTCCACCGGTGGAAATGGAAGAAAGACCTTATATAACCGCTTCTTAAAGTTCATCACGGATTCCGGGGTAAAACTCGTATCCCGTGAAACTGCCCCGGATACAAACAGCAATTCATCTCCTTACACCTTGATCTTTGACGAGCAGTCGTCCCGTGAGATTGTAGCTGACATCATGAACTTATCTCATAACGGGTCCTTCTGGCCTGCCTTCGTTGATGCGGGAATTCCGACGGTCACCTGGAGTAAGCCCATCAAAAAATGGGACATTTATGAAAAAGACTGTGGGGATGTCGTTCGGAGCGTCGAGAGAAACATCTCCAAAATCACGACGGACGCGGACTACGGCCTACACTCCAAAGCCGTGAGGTCTAATAAACTAGAGACTCTTGAAACAAAATCCGTAGAAGCTGGAAAAGGCTACTCCCACTCACCTGAAGGTTACTGGTGGTATTTAACGGTTTCCAACGCAAAGTCCGTCTTAGCTACTGCAAGCAAGATCGTCTGGACCGCAAAGAAAACCACGGTTTCTAAAAAAGTAAAGGTAAAGTCCGGGAAGAAATACAAAACGGGAAAGAAGAAAGGAACGCCGATCTATAAGACGGTGACGAAAAAGCTGAACCAGTGCGTCGTCAAAGGAAAATCCGTCACGGTAACCATGGAGAACTCCTCCATTCTTCCTTCTGGAAAAAGGCCAGGAACAACAATCACGGTTGATCCCATTTCTCACGGGAAAATCTACGGTGGAACCACCCTGCTCTACCCAAACTACGCCTATCTATTTAACCGGTCAAACATCACGGGTTCTTTTACCTTTAAGGGAGACCCACGCATGCAGCCTAGAGACGTGTTTTCTTTTCACCGGCTTGATGGAAGCGAGGAGCTCTGCACGATTGAAACAATCACCCTGACTCACGAAGGCGGAGGAACGAAAGCGGAAGTTACCTACCGGAAAGGGATCTGTTAACGAGGTGGAATATGACATGGAAAGAACCCAAAACCGACTGGACTGCTTCAGACCGCGTCACTACAGAGGACATGAACCGCATCTGCGGAAATCTAAACGTCCTTCTTCCAACTGGAAACCTGAAAGAGAACTTCAGCTTAAATGACTTCGTGACTGTAACTGAATGGAATCAGATTCTAACTACGTTAAATCAGCTTAGCGCTGTTACCGGGCTCAATGCCCCTCTTCCAGGAAGCGACATGACCGCAGAAACCTTTAACCAGGTCGAAGAACTAACGCAGATGTTTAAAGACCGGATTGAGGTACTTCTCAATCAGACGAAAGCATCTTCCTACAGCGGCGATCTGATTTACGCAGCAGAAAGCTATTCAAGTGGATATTAAGGAGGCTATATCATGGCATTTATTGACCGCGTCGTCGAGCACCCGGGGCGCTATACCCTGACCAACTCCAAAACCGGAGAGGTGCTCGGCACCTTTGATTTTACAAGAGCGGAAGGCACAATCACAACAGAAGGAACGCAGCTGAATGCGGCGAATCTGAACAGCGAGCTTCAGAGCGTCGCCTCTGAAGTGAATGAAAATGTAAGTGATGCAGTAAGCACTGCGCTATCTCCTTTTACGATCGACTCGAGTCAGAATGTAAAGATAAGGAACCTTCAGAGAGGGTCCGCTCGTGTTGACGCAAAGAAAAACAAGGTGGTGACCAAGCACGTGAACTTTCCGAAGGCTTTTACTTCTGTCCCCTCGGTCACCATCACCCCGATCACCGCGGCTCCCAACATGGTGTCCTTCAGCGTTAAGAGCGTCACGACCAAGGGTTTTGACCTCTGCCTTTACCGCTCCAGCGACACGGACACCTCGTTTTACTGGATCGCTGCTTTGTAGGAGGCCGCTATGGTAGTAAAGACAATGTTTAATGAGCAAGATTTCTTCCTTCATGCCGCCTGGGCTGATGATGAAGCTGGGACGAACTTAAGCCTAGAAGAATCAAGCAATGCCCTTTTTATTGGGCGCTACACCGACCAGTCTAGTGACGAGTCAACGGACCCGGCAAAATACATCTGGCAAGAAATAGAAAGGTCCGACGATGATCCAGGCTCTTTCGATGACCTCGAAGAACGTCTGGAAGAACTGGAAGATATGGCAGATGACCTTTCTGCAGATACGGAAATCAACTCCATGGACATCACCTTAACCCAGGGAAACGCCGACACGGAGATTGGAAATGTGAACCTCCTCGTTTCTACAAACCAAGGAATAACCGGCTGGTCCGCTTCCGGAAATCTTACACTTTCAGAAAATGAAGAAGGAATCTACACTGATTTAGATGCTGTCAATTGCCTGACTGTGACCTGCAATACTTCAGGAAAAAACAGCCTTTCCTTTTCCGCAGCAGATTTTAGAAATGTGCTGTCCAGTCAGCCGGAAGGAAACAGCTACACCCTATCAGCAGACATCCGGATGTCAGATCTTTTTCTGATTCCCGTCCGTATGCAGGACAGCGATGGAAGCAATATCCAGATCGCCTTCTCTGACATTGACAATACTGCTGCGGATATCGATACCGATAATTTTGGCGTCTGGGTTCACTACTCCTCCACGGCATTATCTCTTGGAGCAGCCGCATCTTCCCAGAATCTATCCTTTGACCTTTCCAATATGCCTTCTGGCGCTAGCTTAGACATTGCGAACCTTAAAGTGGAAGAAGGCGCCCTGTCGACTCCCTGGAGAGAGTCGCTCTCCGAGATTAACGCAAAAGCAGACGCGGCAAAACAGGCAGCTGATGAGGCCCAGCAAACGGCAGACAGCCTGGATAGTTCTGTCACAGGCCTTCAGGAAGACGTCTACGGTGACGGCGGAATCACAGAAACCATTACCGGACTTGTCGGAGAGACGAAAGCGGTGACGGATGAAAACGGAGAAGCCGTCTATGATGAGATCACCTATACCGATCCGGACGGAACCTCTCACATGGAAAAAGTCGCAAGAACCGAGCGCATCCCGGGAAGGCTGGATGATCTGGACAGTAAAGTGCAGGAAGCATCTGACCAGGCCAAGCAGGCCATTGACGGTCAGGCCGAGCTTCCATCCATCAAGTCATCTACAGAAGAAGCCAAGCAAATATTAAAAGAATGGGCTTTAGATGACGGCTCCGGCAGTATCGACGGTTCCAAGATTGCAAAAGGTACCATCACCTCGGAAAAGATCGCAGCGGGCGCTCTTCTTATTTCCAACTTTTCAAAAGAAGCCTTATCGCTTATACATGAACCGCTGAAGTACATCCGGTCAGCTACTGTGGATGGAGAGCTGGTGATTGAGATTGGAGAGGAAGGATCGCCCTACAAAGTGACAATCAGCAAACAAGGAATGAACCTTTACGCAGGCGGAGCTGTCTCCGCCTTTTTTAATACGGACACCATGAAGATCACAAAGGCAAGAATCCTGGAGTCTATCCGCTTTGGAAGCTCAGGTGACGGAAAAGACGACTTTGCTTTTGTCCCTCAGCCAAATGGGAATCTGTCTTTTAAACTTCTGGAAGATCAGGAAGGATAACTTATGCCAGCATCGATTACCATTGGAATTACCGAAAACAGTACTTCGGTCTCTTCGAACAGCTCAAACGTCACGGTCAAAGTCACGGCAAAATGGACCTCCGGAACTTTTGATCATAACCCGCCGAAACTCACCGTCGTGATTGACGGAGACAAATATACCAAATCTGTCAGCTTAAATCCAAACAACACGACCAGCGGAAGCAATACCATCTACAGCAAAACACTGGATATCGAGCATAACTCTGACGGGTCAAAGAAACTGACCGTCTCTGCATCATACGCAACCAGCACGAGCTCAGGAACCGTAAAAGATTCTTTAACGAAAACACTCACCACGATCGCTAGAAAATCCGCTCCGACATGCCCATCTTCAGGAACACTAGGGTCTGCCATCACCATCAACACGAACCGGAAGTCCTCATCCTTTACCCATACACTGACGGCTTCCTGGAATGGAAAAAATACAACGATCGCAGCCCAAACGACGCAAGCTTCGGTGAACTGGATGATTCCATTCTCCTGGTGCACAGCAGGATCTTCCGGGAAGTGCACGATCACCTGCACCACATATAACGGAAATACATCCCTTGGGAGCAACACCTGCAGCCTGACACTTTACCGGCCGGGGACAAGCACGCTGTATCTTCCGGACTCCTCCTGCATGATCGACGGGTCAAGCTCAGCAGAAATCTATACGCAGG
>Ga0214925_100700_pt1 | contig 12392 bp, 15 predicted proteins | sample Stichaenrichment_FD_168299 | JGI IMG/M metagenome (GOLD analysis project Ga0214925, IMG submission 168299) | Xylose enriched microbial communities from anaerobic bioreactor in Madison, Wisconsin, United States - 63SRT | ecosystem: Engineered > Bioreactor > Anaerobic > Unclassified | place: USA... | reverse complement strand
GGAGCACGACTTAGCAAGATAGTCGGTTACGCCCTCCCACATTCTAGACCAGGGGGCGGTGAACATGACGATACTAGTGAGAAAGGTATTGGGGGCGTGGCGTTCGCCATGGCGACCTACGTATTATCCTTAGCGATAGTCAATTTGGCTAGAGCATATCGGATAATAAAAAAAGCTACTTCTAAAAAGAAGTAGCCCCCACAATACCGCACTAGACTTGCGAACTTGTGGTGGCCGGTCGGACGGTCGCCACTTTTTGTATTGATAAACATATTATATATGATATTTAACGGCGGTCAACCCATATGGGTCACAAGGGATCTTGGTTGCGTGCATTTAATAAATCATCTGCTAAGTAATTATTGCGATTTGGTCACGTAAACAGTACGATGCCAGCAATAAGGGGGAATGAACCATGTTATTACCAGATGTCGCGCTATCAAAAGAGCGGGTCATATTGTTGGTAAATTCGGTAATACTCGCGTTGGCTTGGATGCGCTACTTGCTTTTACCTAAGGCACGCCCCAGCTTCAGTGTCTTGGGGGCGTTTACGTTAGCTTATGCGGCCTTGTTGTTGATTCAAATTATGGCAAAGCATCTTGAAAAGTCCAGTCAAAGCTACCATGTTCCTGTGATTGTTGGAACATGGTAGCTTTGGTTTAAATCGGCGAACGCCATGCTCGCTAGTTAATTCCTAAACGTTAAGTGGTCGAACCACAAGACCGCAAAAAAATGGTTGTTCTCGTCAAGCGAATATGCTACATTTTAGAATGTAAGCGATTCCTTATTGGCAATTTTAGTCATTCGTCAAATAGAGCATCGCTAACCATGCAACATCATTTCAGATTCGGAGGAGATCACCCATGAAATTGACGAAAGTTGTTAGTCTATTAGCTGTGACTGCTGGTGCATTGGCCCTAGTGGCGGTACCCAGCAATGCGCAGGCCAAGACCAAGAAGAAAGCAGCAGTTAAACCCGTGACGATTTATTTAACGCGGCATGGTGAAACGACTGGAAACGTGATGGGACGGGTTCAAGGATGGAGCGACTTCCCACTGACCAGCAATGGGATTGCCGTTGCCAACAACTTGGGACGCGGCTTGAAGGGCAAGACTTTCAAAGTGGCCTATGCTGGGAATTTGACCCGGCAACAAGTGACGGCCAAGCAAGCGCTCAAGTACTCGGGAAACAAGAAGGTTAAGGTCAACGTGTCCAAATACTTACGTGAAGGCGGCTACGGCAGCTTTGAAGGTGACAGTATTGCAGCTGACAATGCCTTAATTGCCGGTGTTTACGGCTTCAAGTCCGGTGATGAAATGATGGCCAAGCAAGGTAAAGACTACTGGAATCTGTTACAGGATGCCTACTACAAACTTGATCAGGAAAATAGCCAAAAGACCAATCTGGTGGCTAGTGACCGAGCAGAAAGTTCTAAGCAAGTACAAAAGCGGATGGCTAAGGAATTGTTAACCATCGCCAAGGCTACGCAAAAGCGGGGCGGCGGTAACGCATTGGTCGTTAGTTCCGGGATGTCCATTAACGAATATCTCTCAACCATGGCCGGTAGCAAGTACACCGGCGCACCGCTGAAGAATGCTGCGGTAACGAAATTAGTTTATAAACACGGCAAATTAGCCGTTAGTGGTCCGATTGGTTCCATGACATACGTGGATAAAGGCGCCAAGTTAGCTAAATAGATGACTAGAAGATGACCCTGAGGTTGTGGTGGGGGCATCTTTTTTTATACTAGAAGCCATTAAGGAGATGATACGCATGAAAGTAACGTTAAAACCCCTAGCGCGCGAGGAAGTTGCGGCGTTTTGGCAATTGGCCTTTCGTGATCCGCAGGCGGCATGGACACAGTGGAATGGCCCGTATTTTCACGATCACGTGCCGACCTATGCAGAATTTGTGACGGGCCCCGGCCACGAAGACTGCGTGAACCAGCCTTGGCGCCAGGTGATTTGGGTAGATGGTCAAATGGTGGGGATGGTTTTTGCATATTACGATGATGCGCCGCTCAACCGTTGGCTAGATGTCGGCATAACCATTTATGACCAACACCGCTGGCAACGAGGGATTGGCAAAGCCGCATTATCACAATGGATTGATTGGCTATGGACTCAAACGCCGCTCCCCCACATTGGACTAACCACGTGGTCAGGTAATCGGCGAATGTGTCATCTTGCTGAGTCGCTGGGCTTACGTGAAGAAGCCCGGGTGCGCCAGGTTCGCTACTGGCAAGGTCGTTATTGGGATTCAGTAAAGTATGGGGTGTTGCGAGAAGAGTGGCACAAGCGATAAGTTACTAACTAATTAATTTTAAACCCAACGTTGCACTCAGAATCACAGCGACCCAGACGAGTTTACGCCAGTCTTTTGATTCACCGAAGAATAGCATGCCGGTAAGAACGCCACCGGCGGCCCCAATTCCGGTCCAAATCGCATAGGCGGTGCCCATCGGTAAGGTTTTTAACGCGAGTTCCAAGCCACCAAAGCTCAGGGTAAATGCGAGAATCATCAGGACCCACAGCCACCACGTCTTGCGGTGAAGTGCCCAATTCATCAAGGTGACGCCTAACATCTCACTTAAGCCGGCGCCAATGAGAAATAACCATGCCATCTTAGTTGGCCTCCTTTGTGGTTGTCCACTGCAGTCCGCCGATACCGACCAGTAGCAGTAGAATCAAGGCAATTTTTAACCAGCTAATCGGTTCGCCAAAGATGAACATGCCAATGCTGGTGGTTCCAAGTGTTCCTAGGCCCACGAACACGGCATAGGCGGTTCCGGCGGGCAGAATTCGACTCGCCCGAATCAAAAAGTAGAAGCTGAGGTAGATGGCGATACCGGTTGCTAACCATTCCCAGGGGGTCGTGGCATGCTTAAAGCCGACCACCCAACTAACTTCAAAAACCGCGCCCAAAACGACGGTTAACCAGTGTTTCCACATCATCAAAAACCTCCTAGTTGCTTAATTAAAATCAGCAATTATCAAAAAAAGAGCCTGAGAAATTTTGTCAATGACTGACAAAATCTCCCAGGCTTTTTCCCTTCCGTGTCTACGGACTGACCCGCAGGTTCTCTCTCGGACCAGACCCGTGTGGCGGAACCCTAGAGAACAAATTTATACGATTTGATAAGCTGATTTTAGCTTAGCACACCTCAAAATTTGGGGCAACCAGAATGTTTGCGGTTGTCCATAGCACATCGTATAATGATGGTGTTGTGAAAATAATCACGATTAGTAAGGAGCGATTTAAATGACTCAGATGTTTGGTAGTCCGGCTTCATACGTACAAGGTAAAGATGTCCTATTTGACAGTATCGCTTATTTAGAAAAGTTTGGTCACAAAGCCCTATTAATGGCCGATTCAGTGGTGTATCAAATTATTGGAGACCGATTCAAGGCGTATCTTGATGATCACCACATAGAGGTCCATAAGGTGATCTTTCGTGGAGAAGCGTCTCCTGAAGAGATTGACCGGATTACTGGCATTGGTCGGGAGTTTGGAGCAGATGTGATTATCGGTTTAGGCGGAGGCAAGACGCTGGATTCTGCCAAAGCAATTGCTGATAATCTACAGTTGCCAGTAGCCATTTTGCCATCGTTAGCGTCGACTGATGCGCCGTGCTCACGTTTATCGGTTATTTATCATGCAGATGGCTCGTTCAAAGAATACCGCTTTTACGACAAAAACCCTGACCTCGTGTTGGTAGATACCCGACTAGTGGCCGGTGCGCCAGCTCGGTTATTAGCATCGGGCATTGCGGATGCGTTAGCCACCAATGTTGAGGCTCAAGCAGTTGCCAAGGGGGATAATGCCACTATGCTGGGCGCTAAACAAACGCTGGTCGGTAACGCGATTGCCCAGAAGTGTGAAGATACCTTGTTTGCTTACGGTCACCTTGCCCGCGAGTCCGTTAAACAACATGCTGTGACGCCAGCGCTCAATAAGATAGTGGAGGCCAATACATTAATGAGTGGTGTTGGTTTTGAAAGTGGTGGTTTGGCTGCGGCACACGCCATCCATGACGGACTAACGGCATTGGATGGACCGATTCATGAGTTAACTCATGGTGAAAAAGTAGCCTATGGCACGTTGACCCAACTCTTCTTGGAAGGTCGGAGTGAAGCGGAATTTGACCGCTATTTAGCCTTTGATTTGTCATTAGGGTTACCGACAACCTTAGCTGACTTGAAGATTCCAGATGTCACGGATGAAGACCTGTTGAAGGTTGGTCAGCAAGCAACTGCGCCGGCCGACACCATGGATCGTATGCCATTTAAGGTAACGCCAGATGATGTTGCCCAAGCCATGCGCGGCGTTGATGCCTATAGTCGCGCTTACCAGGCACGCCATGCAAAGTAATTAAAAGATTAGAAAAGCTGGTTGCGGGTCCGCATAAATACAAGCGGACCCGCAACCAGCTTTTTATTATCCAGGGTTGATTTGGTCAATACCTTTGATTCGCAGGTCAGCCAGACTGGCTAATGGTTCCGGGTAGCGCATGATTAGACGCGTGAGTCCTTGAACCTCCTTGACTTGGAGCATGTGGCATTGGACGAGGATTGCGACATCTTCATCGAATTCGGCCCGATCAATGCCGTCCCAGTCACGGGCGAAGGAATCCTCATGGACTACCGCATAGGGAACGTTGGTTTTCTTCGTGGTTTTATTTCCATAAAGCGCGTGGAAGAGAATAACGCCCCATCGGCGGCCAGCCCGCGCCGTTAGTGTGGCGAATTTATCGGGGTCAGTTTTCTGCACATTTGCAGGACTGACGGCGATGAAGGAGGCGTTGGGATCAGGGTTAATGGTTTTTAGGTAGGCAAAATAATCACGATATTTTCGTTGCATGGGCTGAGTTCCTCTCTTGATTAAAGTGTTACGTTCTTTATACCAGTTTTACCAGGGGTCTGTAAAGGATGAAACGGCTAGATTCAGCCATTTATTTTTAAAAGTAAGCGCTTACGGAAAATAATACTAAAATCGCCAATAAGTGACCAATTTCACGAAAAATGAAATCGATTGTATTGCAATATTATCGGGATGGAAGCGCATTTTCTGAAAAAATAAAAATCCAAAAGCCCTTATTTTCACAAATTTAGCTTGCTATACTAATCTCGAATTAAAGATGGCTGTCTCAGTCAGATAACATTTAGTCAAAACGGTGCCGCGGGTCACGGCCCCCGGCGTAAATATGGAGGTTAGCAATATGCAACTCGGAAGTATTGAAGCAGGGGGAACCAAATTTGTTTGTGCAATCGGTAACGAGGATTATCGCACACAGGATAAGGTCCGAATCCCGACGACCACCCCAGAAGAAACGCTCAGTCAGACCATCGCGTACTTTAAACAGTTCCCGGATTTAAAAGCGATTGCCATTTCGTCTTTTGGCCCGATTGAACTGCGCCACAATTCACCTAAATATGGTTACATTACCAATACGCCCAAGGTTGGTTGGGCCAATACGGACTTTGTCGGTCGCCTCAAGCAGGAACTAGATGTGCCCATGTATTGGACCTCTGACGTGAATGGTTCGGCCTACGGTGAATACGTGATGTCCACGCTATTCAACGAAAATATTAACTCACTCGTTTACTTCACGATTGGAACCGGCGTGGGTGCGGGTGCCATCATCGACGGGAACTTCGTTGGTAGCCTCGGTCATCCCGAGATGGGTCACGTCCGATTGAAACGCCATCCCGACGATTTAGATTTTCCTGGGATTTGCCCCTTTCACGGTGACTGTTTAGAAGGCTTAGTCAGTGGTCCCACGTTCGACGCGCGGCTAGGGAAACCTGGTAAGGACGTGCCACTGACGGATCACGTGTGGGATATTTTAGCCTATTACGTGGCCCAAGCCGCTTTACAGGTCACCTTGATGATGCGGCCTGACAAGATTGTCTTTGGCGGCGGTGTGGTGAGTGAAGCCTTTCTGGATAAGGTCCGCCACGAATTTGACCAGTTATTGAACCACTATGTCGATGTCGGTAAGCTCACAGATTACATTGTGATGCCAGCCGTCAAGGACAATGGGTCAGCCACGCTGGGGGATTTTGCCCTAGCACTTAACGAATACAACAAATAAGAGAGGAAGATTTACTGATGAAAGCTTTAGTTTTAACGGGTACAAAACAATTTGAGATGCAAGATGTCACGACACCAACTGTCAAAGACGATGAAGTCTTAGTGAATACCGCTTATGCAGGGATTTGTGGGACTGACCGGGCCTTATACGCTGGTCTTCCAGGTTCTGCGGATGCTGTGCCACCCATTGTTTTAGGTCATGAAAATTCCGGAATTGTTGCCGCAATTGGGCGTAACGTGACCAACGTGAAAGTGGGCGACCGGGTGACCGTTGACCCTAACATTTACTGTGGCGAATGTGAATACTGCCGGACTGATCGGCCAGAATTGTGTGACAACTTATCAGCCGTTGGGGTGACCCGTGATGGTGGTTTGGAAGAAAGCTTCACAGCTCCTGCTTCCGTTGTTTACCCCATTCCTGACAGTGTTTCACTGAAGGCAGCGGCCACGGTTGAACCAATCTCCTGTGCCGTTCACGGGGTCAAGTTACTTGATCTCACCCCTTATCAAAAGGCTTTGGTTATTGGGGATGGCTTTATGGGACAACTCTTTGTCCAATTACTGCAAGCCTATGGCGTTCACCAAGTTGATTTCGCCGGGATTGTTGATGAAAAGTTAGCCTTTAACAAGGAAAAATTTGGCGTCACTAACACATACAACACCACTCGTGACAGCATTCCAGCTGACTACGACGTTGTGATTGAAGCGGTTGGTCTGCCACAAACGCAAGAACAAGCCGTTGAAGCCACTAAGAAGGGCGCACAAGTGCTGATGTTTGGGGTCGGTAAGCCTAACCAAACGTTCTCAATGAATACGTATGAAGTTTACCAAAAGCAATTGAAGATCCAAGGGGCCTTCATCAACCCATATGCATTTGAAGATGCCATTGCTTTGTTGGCAAGTGGGCAATTGGACGTGGAATCTTTGATCAGCCACGAAGTTAGTCTGGAACAAGTTGAAGATGTCTTGAACGGCAAAGTGGAACATGTCAGCAAGGCAGTTGTGAAGGTCAGCGACTAGTAAAGGTAAGGGATTATTGTGAAAGCTGAAGCACTTCGTTCAAACGATGGGATGGATACGATGGCAGTTAACAGTGGGCGCACCATTTCTATGGGCAAGGCGATTGCGTACTTTGCACTCTCCCTTGTGATTAATTCGGCGGGTAACGTCTTAACGCTGGTAACCAGTGCGAAGATTCACCCGTCTTTCCTCGGGGCGGCCTATTGGTCCGCAGCCGAAGCGAACTTGGGAACCGCCTTTCATTGGAACCTCTTTTGGGCATTCCTGATTATGGGGTTTCTCACGGCCGTTTTAAATGCCATTTTGATTCATCATTGGGATTGGAAACGGATCGCAGGAAACATGGTCTTTATGGTCCCATTCTCCGCATTGATTCAAGTTTTTGAAGATTTCTTTGATGGTAAGTATCCGGCGTTGTTCAGTGGATTACCGGAAGCCCGTAGTCTGGGAATGGTGATCCTATATGTCGGCTTGAACTTCCTTGGCGTGGCCTTTATTGCGGTGGCAATCTCGATTTACCAACGGGTTAACTTGGTTTTACATCCGGCTGATGATTTGATGCAGATTCTTCGGTTCCGGTACTTTAAGGGCAATGCAGCCAAGGCGATGTGGGCCTCATACATTCCACCAACCATCATGGCGATTGTTGCTCTGGTGATTACCCGAACATTTACTAACTTTGGGCTGGGAACCATCTTTGCTTTCTTAGCACAAGGTGGGATTACGGGTATCGCGGATAAGGTGATCTTCCCAAGATTGAAGCATCAAGCGGTTGACGTTGGTCAAGTAAAGGAGTCTTAATATGGCAGTGCAAGAATTTATTACGGGCATTCAACACGTAGGTATTCCCACAGCAGATTTGGAGCAAACGATGGCGTTTTATCAGTCACTAGGATTTGAACGGACTGGCCTCTTTCACAATGGTGAAAATCGCTGTGCCTTCATGCGCTTGGGCAATTTAACGATTGAAACGTGGGAAGGTGATCCCACGAATCCCACGGCAGGCGCAATCAATCATATCTCATTAAACACCACGGATGTGGAAAAGGCGTTTGCTGCTGCTAAGCAACAAGGCTTACACCTGGTGAATACTGAAATTCAATCGATTCCGTCATTTTGGGATAAGGGTATTCGCTTCTTTAATATTCTCGGTCCAAATCACGAAACCATTGAGTTCTGTGAGATCTTAAACTAATCGGTCTCCGGCCCGGAGCCTAGCGAAGGGCCGTTGGGGGGACACGGATAATCAGCAAAAGTTGTGTCAAAACCTTAGTTAGGCATGACCAAAAAAAACGGCAAACCAGTCTCGATTACGAGAGCGGTTTGCCGTTTTTTGAATCCTTAGGGTAAAAAAGACCACATTATCACGAAGAGACCAAATACCCCATATAGGATTGGAAATAGTAAGTGGCGCTTATGGGTGTGGTCATGACGATATCTGATGAATCCAATTACAAGGGCCAGTAGTAGGATAACTAGACCAATGAGTGTTAAAAAATACATGGGAAATAGCGCTCCTAACGGTTTTGAGTGGTGGCTTGTATTTGAGAAGACAGATTAGCGATGGGAAACTCGTCAACTAAGGTGATGCGACAACCACCCTGAGTGGCACCGGCATTGATCAATTCGCCAATGTCAGCTTGTGCGGTGTTGAAGCGGTTAGCCATCAGATTGCCACCAACAGTCCCCACAACTGCGCCCGGTAGGCCAGCAACTAAAGCACCGCCAGCGGGACCCCCCAGCATCAGAGAAACTGCGATCTTACCGTAATAGGTATGCAGGGCCACCAAGGCCGATTTATTTGGTGCAAATGTATTTAACCCACCATTAACCCACTTCTCATAAAAAGTTGACGTTGGCTGACTGCTGGACGCGGCCGTCGGCATTAAGCGGTTATTGAGGTGTAATGGTATTGCTAATTCGGTGAATTGACGCCCTAGTTGTTCTGAGTGACTAGCATTAAGCGACGTAGCGGCAATAAGGTGTTTATCAGCGAAAGCAGGGGGTGTCAGCGATAATCCACTGATGAGTACGAGGAGTAACAGTAATCTAGTTTTTCGGAAATTCATGTATGTATTTCATCCTTTGCCGCTGTATTTGTTAATTAGTATACCGGATAGGGGAACTGAATATAAGTGCCAATGGGATACATTATCGGGTAATTGTTAAAGTAGCACTAGTCCGTTAGTGTATAAATTAACGTTTCTAGTTATTTGCCACGATTTGTAAATAATCTCGACTCCAAGTATCCATCGCCCGAATGAGGGGAACCAACGACTGACCCAGCGGAGATAAATGATAGTTGGTTTTGATTGGGACGTAAGTTCTATCGACCTCCTTGCAGATGATTTGGTCATGTTCCAGTTGCTTGAGCTGCAAGGATTGAATCGGTTAGGTGATATTGAGAATTAACGTCGCATTCGTAAATTTTATAATCTGATTAAGGCCTTTAATAAAGATTAAACAAAGTCCATTAGCTAGTGAAATAATTCTCTATGTCGTTATACTAAGGGCATCTTTAGGGTTACTAGTGGAGGAGAAAAAATGGATAAAAGAGCCGTCAATAGCGTTGAGACCAACGATCGAATCTGCGATTATGGTTGGGGGATTGTGCTGTGTCTCATCCTGTTATTTTGTCTGAGTATGGGGGCGCTTTATTTTGCGAGTAGTCGTGACTTAAATCCTACCAGTCCAGTTAAAACAGTTGGACTGCAGATGATATGGTATCTCTTAGGGAGTCTATTGGCTAGTCTCATTATGCACGTTAGTGAAAGGCAGTTGTTGCAGTGGACCACTGTTGGTTACTACTGTGGATTAGCGGGGTTAGTCTTAGTGTTGTTTTTTTACAGCAGAGCTTATTTTATTCAGACGGGAGCCAAAAGTTGGTTTGCGATTGGGCCCTTGACGTTTCAACCGGCAGAAGTGATGAAGCCATTTTATATTTTGATGATGAGCCGCCTATTGGTAGAAGATTATCATCGGGGCTTGCATGAGCGTGCCCAAGACGACTGGCGGCTTTTAAAGAAAATGCTGGGCTACACCTTACCCATCATTATCTTGTTGAAGTTCATTCATGATTTGGGGACGACAATGGTATTCGTGGCGATTCTAGCAGGGTGTTTACTTGTCTCGCAATGTCGCAGTAAGTTTCTGTGGCGGCTTTTCTTATCCGCGGGTACAGTTGGCGCGGGCCTTGTTTGGGCGGCCACTTCCAGTGGGGGGCAACAGTTACTGACGCATCTGGGATTTAAAGCCTATCAATTTGCACGAATTAACTCTTGGATTAACCCCAGTGGGGATACTTCAGGGCAAAGCTATCAATTGTGGCAAAGTATGACGGCGATCGGTTCTGGAAGCATCTGGGGAATTGGCTTTCACCACCAATCCGTTTATGTGCCCGTCAGAGAGTCTGATATGATTTTTTCGGTGATTGGCGAAACGACTGGATTTGTTGGTAGCGTGGTCGTGTTAGGTATCTTCATGTACTTAATTTATTTAGTGGTGCAAGCGGCGTTGACGAGTCATCAATTGTTATACGTCTATGTCTCAATTGGCGTGGCCGTCATGTTGACGTTTCATATGTTTGAAAACATTGGCATGACGGTGGGGCTGTTACCACTGACAGGAATCCCCTTGCCCTTTATGAGTCAAGGCGGGTCGGCGCTGCTCGGTAATTTTATGGGAATTGGGCTAGTGCTTTCAGCACAATATCGGAGCTTTAGATCTATCTTTTCACTACCCAATAAGTTTTATTAACAGTGCGGGTCCCCTAAGTAAAGTGACAGAATTCTAAAGGAAGCTTAAATAACGATAATAATTGGTAGCGTTACGGAGAATATGAATGGCTAACTATTGACTATTCTAATAGTTACGATTAGAATTCAGTTGTTGATTCGTGAATCAACTCAAAAAATAAATTGCAATTAGGTGAGGTTACTTTAAGAACATAGGTTGTTGCCCAGAAATGTCGAGAGACAGGAATGAGTAAAGCAGAAACTGCCGAATTAAGGCTTTTTCAAAACAACTAGACTAGTTCTTACGTCTTAAAGTGCTAAAACTCAATGAATGCGTCGATATAATACTCGCAATCCATTTTAGTTTAGGCCCATCAGCTGCAGTTTGCTGATGGGCCTTTTAGTCGCTGAACTAAGCGCAATTTAATGATAGGAAGGGGTACTTATAACGTGGTTAAAATTACCAAGGAAGTGGCAACCGGTAGTTGGAAATCTCGTGCTATGCGGGATTGGTTTAGGAATTTTGATAATGATGGGGTGGTGCCTCACGCAAATGAACCGCCCACTTAGTCAGTTACCGACACAACAACAGTTAGATGTGCTGGGATCTAAGAATTATTTCACGTTCGCGCAACTTGTCGAAGCGGCGTTAAGAACAATGACCCGCTTGTTTATTGGCATGCTGTGGTCATTAGCGTTTTCTTTAGTATTTGGCGTCATGGCGGCGCGTTACAAAACGGCTCGGTATTTTATCTTGCCGCTCGTTAATTTATTAGAATCGGTACCATTACGGGGCTTTCTCACATTTACCACGGCTTGGTTTATGGGATGGTTTCCCAATAATGTGTTGGGTGTTGAAGCCGTCGCCATCTTTGGCGTATTCACGGCCCAGGCTTGGAATATTATGTTGGTACTATATCAGTCGCTGCGGGTGACGCCGAAAGAATTACTGACGGTCGCCGATCCGTTTGGCTGTAATAGCTGGCAACGGTTTTGGCGGCTAGAATTTATTTATGCCGTTCCTGGAATCTTATGGAATATGGTTATTTCACAATCAGCCGCGTGGTTTGCCTTAGTTGCCTGTGAACAAGCCACCGTGGCGTTCCCACGGACAGAGACCTTAATTCTTCCCGGGATCGGGTCGTATATCCAGATTGCTTTGGATAGGTCGAAATTTGGCGCGGTCGCTGCGGCGCTGGGTGCCTTACTGGTCTGTGTGTTATTTACTAATGTGTGTCTTTTCCAGCCACTAATAAAGGGGACGGTTCACTATAAATACAGTACGGGCACAGATAATCAGTTACCGCCGCAGTCACGAGTCTACGATCTGGTGAGCCACGCTAAGTTACCTAAGTGGCTGCATCAGTGGGGGACATCAGGTGTCTACGTGGTGGTTGCTTAGCTTACCCCAGGTTTGGGAAAACCTGCGATTACCACAATTTATGCAGTGGTTGCATAAGTGGCTAAAGCTTTGGTTGACGCTGTGGTACTTCAGCTTAGGCTGTGCCATGGTAGGACTAATCGGATTTTTAGCGACTTATTTAA
>Ga0214925_100697_pt1 | contig 12454 bp, 13 predicted proteins | sample Stichaenrichment_FD_168299 | JGI IMG/M metagenome (GOLD analysis project Ga0214925, IMG submission 168299) | Xylose enriched microbial communities from anaerobic bioreactor in Madison, Wisconsin, United States - 63SRT | ecosystem: Engineered > Bioreactor > Anaerobic > Unclassified | place: USA... | reverse complement strand
AGAGGGCAGCCTAGATGAGAAGGACTACGATAGGGACACCATCAGGCATGGGCTTTCGCTAGCCAACGCTCGTTCGTGTCGAAGGATCTCAGCCAGTTCACGTCAACCATTGGGCTGAAGTCGGGCTCTGCCACCTGCGCTGGCTGTTTCGGTGCTGGAAGCGACTCTGAGCTGGCGCCGGAATCAACGTGCTCATCGACCGTTTCCCCGTTGGGCCCCTCCGCCACCCAGGCTGATCCTGAATCATCTGTCACCAGAGTCTTCGTGTCGTTGGCCATGCCCGAGCCCTTGCGCCCGAAAACCTTGCTGAAGAATCCTTTGATCATCCCATCCGCCTTCCACGAGTCTCAGACAATTCCAATGGGCATCCCATAAATGCTAGTGCCATATTGCGCCATTCGTAAATGACGATGCGGGGGCGTCTTGGGGGGTTCCTGCGGGTGTCAGGACAGTCGGGAAAAGCTTGCGGAATAGGACGCCGGGAACTCGAATACCTCTCGCTTACGCAAGGCGGGTCAGAGCTTAAGGCCCTGGCCCGCCTTCCCACCGCGGACACGTTCTATTGACGGGGCTGTGTCGGTGACGCTCTTCGCACTAAGCGGCCTTGCGCCTATTGAGCCGGCGTGGCGATGCACCCGCTCAGCTCCAGGTACTGACCATCCTGGACCGTGACATAGGAGCTGCCGGAGAACGAGTCGTTCTTCAGGATCTGAGCGTCGGCTGCCGAGGAGTTCCGGATGCACCAGTATCCATCTCCGGAAGACCTGGTCGAAGTCACCTTGTACTCGCCTGCTGGGATGTCAACGCCCACCTTCAGCGTTCCCGGCCCATAGGAATCGCTGGCGGTATTCTCCGAACTCGAGCTGTCCTCATTCGTGCTGGAGCTGGACGATGTGGTGGATGACGTAGTTGAGCCTTGGCTCTTCTGCCACTCGTCTTTGTAGTCAACCGTCGTGTCGTCGGCGTCCCATGTGATGGTGTCGGCGAGTTTGCCGAACATGCTGCGGGCGTCATCGTCCGACCAGGCGTCGGGGCTGTACGTAACCCAGAGGAGGAAGCCCTTCTGTGTGCTGGGGTCGTAGCCAGAGACCATCATGCTGAGCGAACCGCCGTTGTTGGTCCACGAGCCCAGGTTGTAGTCCATCCCGTCCGAGCTCCAGGTCTTCTCCGTGATGGGGGAGGAGCCGGCGTTCGTGTACTCGGACCATGCCGAGTCCAGGGTCTTCGTCTGGCCGTGCAGCGCCGTCCTGAGGGTGGCAAGGCAGGTGCGGTCATTTCCCTCGTCTATGGTGAAGCCCCAGTCGGCCTCGCCATGCTGGTATACATTCCACGTTGGGTCAATCTTCAGGGACACGCCCTGGTGATTGACCTCTTTGGAAAGGTCATAGGACTTGGCCGAGCCGTCTTCCGTCGAGGAGCTGCTCGTCGCCTCCGAACTGTTCCCAGAGTCACTTGTCTGCGATGAAGATTGATTCGTCCCACAGGCAGGCAGCAGCGCCAGGCTCAGGGCGCAGGCTATGACAAGCGGCGTTCGCATATGATTGGGCATGATTCGTCTCCTAGAGGTCACAAGAGATGCCTTCAGCATTCTTTGTCAATCTGTAGAATAACTTCTCAACTGTTGACGCCAGGTTAGGAAGAGGGCGGACGGCGAATGTTTGACCATGGGCGCTCTCCATCGAAGGCGGTCGTTGTAACGATGCGTTTTTCTGCTTCTGACGTCATGTCCGTAGTCATTAAGGCAGCAAATGGCAGGGGTGTGCTTGAATGAAGTTCCCACAGCTGAGCACAGCGCAGGTCGAGAGCATCTGCAGGACTGTAGCAGACACCGACAACGGGCTTACGGGTTCGGAGATAGGTATGATGCTGTCCGAGCTCGGCATGGACGATCCCGACCCGTCGAACACGAAGTGGAGGCGGCTGCACAACGCGGTGGTCGCGAGAGTCAACCATGCGAAGTCGACCAACATCGTTCCCCGCATATTGAATTACGTGTTCGATCCCACTCGTGGGCTGCTGGACCCCGACAGATACCGTTGGATGATGTCTCAGGTGAACCAGACGCTCATGCTGTCAGGTGTTTCAGTAAGAGACGACGGGAGGTTCCACGCCGTCTCCAGGGCAACTAGCGTGAGCGAGGTACAGCGCCGGACCAATGCCCTCAGGGCAAAGCTGCAGCAGCGCTCGGCGCATCCGCGGGTCATGGCGTGCTGCACCGAGGAGCTCCTCGCCGATGACTACTTCCACGCGGTACACGAGGCGGCAAAGAGCCTCTGCGATCACGTGCGCGAGCTTTCTGGCCTCGACGAGGATGGCTCGAGGCTCATGGATATGGCTTTCGGCGCCAAGAGCCCCTATATCGCAATCAACAGCCTGAGGACCGAATCCGAGAGGAGCGAGCAGAACGGACTGAAAGAGCTTCTGAAGGGCGTCATCTCGATGGTGAGGAACACTACCGCCCACGAGCTCAGGATCCGCTGGGACGTGAGGGAGGAGGATGCCCTCGACATGCTCACTGAGATCTCGTACCTCCACAAGCTGCTCGATCGCTGCCATCGCGTCTCGACAAGTCGACCTGCTGGCTACTAGCCAGGTTCAATGCGCCGCTTTAAGGCATTCGCCACGGACCTCATCGCAAGGCGTCCCTACACCCAGAACAGCACGACCCTGCAGAGCCAGCGGAAGAACGAGAACACGAGCCTGAACAGTCTCCTTGCCATGGTTGCCCCCTCCTGCCGGACGGCTATCCCACCTCGTCTGGGACGATAGCATCGTGTCGGGACAGGAATTGGTAGCTCGCCCGCGTCACGCCCATGAGCGAGAGGGCGCCGTCCATGCCGAGGCCGTCGTCCGCGTCCGCGAAGTGCCCGAGCAGCCAGACGGCCCTCCTCGCGAGGGACATCCCCTCGACCGGGGGCTCGTAGAGGAGCGCGAGGAGCTCCGAGAGCCTGCGCTCGTCGACGAGGTCCGGCCCCACGCGCGTGAGCCAGCGTGCGCCGTCGACGTCGCACGACCTCACGCGGGAGAGCTCCTCCTCCGAGAGCAGGTGCGCCCTGCAGCCTGCGCGCCTGGGGGCGAGCCGCTCGTCACCGCCTCCGCTGCACGCGGAGTCGTACCAGCTGAGCTCGGCCCACATGCCGTCGCCCTCCACGAGGCGGACGGCCACGTCGGTCATCGCGTCGGGCGCCCCGAGCGCCCCGGCGGTGGTGAGAGCCGTCGTGTCGAACTCCTCGAGGCCGCCGTCCTCGTACCAGACCGTGATTCTCACCTTGAGTCACCCCTCTCCCCGCGGTCGTCCCTCCGGACCTCCCGCTGCCTCTGGTCCGCGCTCTCCGCGTGACGCGTGCTGCCTGCGACGTTGGAGCGCCGCTTGGTTGCGTGACGCTTCGAGGGCCTGACGTTTCCGCTGGTGTGGGGTGCCGTCTCGGGAAGGAGCCCGTGCTCCGCGCAGCACTGCCGCGCGTCCGTTAGGAGCCTTTCGTCCTTGGCGCGCCCCTCCGCCTCCGCCCTCGCGATCGCCGAGTCGATGCCGTGCAGGCTCCTGAGCCCTCTCGACCGAACCACATCGACGGCGGAGGCGACCCTCGCGAGCTCCGAGAGGTCGCGCACCTCGACGGCGTCCCTCGCGGCAATGACGGCGTCGAACGCCACCTGATGTGGGAGGGCGGCTGAAGCCATGCGCGCCCTCACGCCCTCCCTCGTGTAGGCGGTGCCGAGCCTCGTGCCGGACACCTGACGTGACGTCATGCCGGCGAGCTGGTAGACCCAGCCGCCGCCCGTCCTGGCGCTGGCGGGCCTCGCCACCACGCCGAGCCCCTCGAGGGCCCGCAGGAACTCCCGCTCGGTCGTGGAGGTGTCCCTGGCGACGGCGACGCGCGAGCGGATGTCCGTGACCCACGAGTAGCCTCCGCGCCCCGAGATCCCACGCTCCTGCCTGCCCTCGGCGCGCCTCTGCGTGTGGTCGTCCGTCCTGGGTCCGCCGTCCACGCGGCCGCTGAAGTGCGAGAGCCCGAGCTCGCGGGAGACCTCCTGCAGCGACCCGTTCAGGGCGCCGGGGTCGGGGTCCTGCAGCCTTCGGCCCGTCTCGAGGTTGGTGTTGTTGACGACGACGTGGGCGTGGGGGACGTGGTTCTGGTTGTCGTCGTGGTAGACGATTGCGACCTCATGGTCGGGGAAGCTCCGCCGCGCCCACTCGATGGCGAGCTCCCTGAGTGCGTCCAGGCCTATGTCGTCCTCCGGGGAGGGGGACACGACGTAGTGCTTGAACGTCCGGGCGCGCCTGCTGCCCCAGGCGCGGTCGTTGCCCGCGAGCCTCCTCGTGCGGTCCATCTCCGCCGCCCAGTCCTCGCAGAGCGCGGGGTCTCCCAGGTTCAGTAGGTCCACGGCGAGCGCTCGGCCGCCCCTCTCGAGGTAGCGCCTGATTCCGCCCGTACCGGTGTGCCCGGATATGGCCTTGAGGTACGTCACGGTCGAACCCGCAGGACCTGCCTGCCGGCGAGCCGCCCCAAGCCCTCCTGGACGGCCTGCGCCTCCTCCGAGACGGCGGCGAGGTCCCACCTCACGCCCTCGAGGGCCTCCGCGAGCGCGGCGGGGTCAACCTCATGCTCCCGGCAGGACTTGGCGATGCCGTTCAGGGCGTGCGTGCACTGGTTCAGGAGGTAGCCGAGCGAGCGCGCGTCGCGCTCGATGCGCACGGCGGTCCGCGGGTCCACGAGCACCTGACCCGCGTCTCCGGCGTCCGACTGGGCGGCCGCGCACACGAGGGTGCGCACGAGCTCCGCCCTGCCCATGCCGAAGCGCGCGGCGGCGTCGCACAGCGCCCGCTCGTCGTCATCGCCGAGCCTGAGCTCGAACCTGGAGGCATACCTGCCCATGGCCCTCCCGGGGAAGGGGCGGGGAGCTGTGTGCCTGGCGCGGTACGTACGAGTATAGGGGTGCGGGGGATCCCCCGCGAGGAGCCCCATGACGTCACGTCATGGGGCGACGGTTGCGAGGCGGCGTGCCGGCCCTCGCGGGCGAAGCGCCACGCGAGGGCTCTGCGGACCCCTCTAACTTGGACGGTACGTACAAGTTAGGCTACTTGCTGCCGTTCAAGGTCATGTGAGTTCACTCGTTCAGTTTCTTGTTAGAATGTGCGTATATTTATTGCATTTTGCTTGCTGGTGCAAGGAGGACGAAGTGAAGTACTCTGATTTCGTAGAGTCCGGCGCGACTCAGACGCAGCGCATGGACTTCCTCTCCGAGGGCGATCCGACCCCCATCACGCTGCGTGTCCCGAGGAACCTCAAGGAGGCGGCAACCGAGACGGCGCGCCTGCGAGGGGTCAGCTTCTCAGCCTTCGTCCGCTCGTGCATTATCAACGAACTATCCGAGGGGGAATAGCCCTTGTCGAGGCAGGTCAAGTCTAAGGAACGAGTACAGGAGCACGGCGAGGTGTTCACCAATGAGCGCGAGGTCAACGCCATGCTCGACCTGGTGAAGCAGGAGACGGAAAGGATCGAATCCCGATTCCTCGAGCCGGCCTGCGGCGACGGCAACTTCCTCGCCGAGGTGCTCAGGCGGAAGCTCGCGGTCGTCACCTCGCGGTATCGGAAATCGCTTCACGAGTGGGAGAGGTACTGCTTCGTTGCCGTTGGCAGCGTGTACGGTGTCGAGCTGCTTCCCGACAATGTCGCCGTGTGCAGGGACCGGCTCTTCGGAATCGTGGAAGACGAGTACGGGAAGGTCGCGAAGAAGGATGCCAACCCTGCCTTCCTCGACGCGATACGATTCGTGCTCGGACGCAACATACTGAACGGCAACGCCCTCAGCCTCAAGGCGGTGGACGGGGACGGCAATGACACCGAGGATCCCATCGTCTTCTCGGAGTGGTCGGTAGTCATGGGCGACAAGGTGAAGCGCCGCGACTTCCGCCTGGACGAGATGCTTGAGGGCAATGTTGACACAGGGCAGACGCGCTCCCTCTTTGGGGCGGACTACAACCCCGCCGTCGACTGGGAGTACGACGAGGAGACGAAGTCGTTCATCCCTAAACCAATAAGGGAGTTCCCCCTAACCAGTTTCTACAGTGTGGGTGATGCCGAGTGAGCTGGAATGGCAGAAGTGCACATGTCCATGGCCGCACTAGTAGTGCGCTTTGCAAGGGCGTAAAGGTCCGTTGCACGGGCGAACGGGAACAGCATCCGGAGGTGGTGGAGAAATGAGTAGCCTCTTCGAGACCACCTACAACCCCGACGTCCTGAGCTGCCTCGCCAACCTCTCGAACGACGAGGTCTTCACCCCGCCCGAGCTCGCTAACCAGATGCTCGACCTGCTGCCGGACGAAATTTGGAGTGACCCCGACGCGACCTTCCTCGACCCCGCCTGCAAGTCCGGCGTCTTCCTGAGGGAGATTGCGAAGCGCCTGATAGAGGGGCTCAAGGACGAGATACCAGACCTGCAGGAGCGTCTGGATCACATCTACAAGAAGCAGATCTTCGGCATCGCCATCACTGAGCTCACGAGTCTTCTTTCGCGCCGCAGTCTCTACTGTTCCAAGTACCCCAACAGCAAGTACTCGGTGGTGAGATTCGATGGAGCTGAAGGCAACGTGCGGTTCCGACGTTGCGAACACACGTGGAGAAATGGACGTTGTACCTTCTGCGGTGCATCTCAGGAAGAGCTCGATCGTGGCGGCGATTTCGAGACACATGCTTATGAGTTCATCCACACGTTTATACCGGAGGAGCTTTTCTCGATGAAGTTTGACGTCATCATCGGCAACCCACCCTACCAGCTTGACACGGCCGGAGCTGGACGGCAGGCGAGGCCAATCTACAACCTCTTCGTTGGCCAAGCCATGAAGCTTCAGCCCCGCTATCTGGCGATGATCATTCCATCGCGCTGGTTCGCTGGCGGCATGGGACTCGACTCGTTCCGCGAGAAGATGACTACCGACGGCCATGTTCGGGTCCTAGTCGACTATGCCAACGCCAAAGACTGCTTCCCCCAGAACAGCATCTCCGGAGGCGTGTGCTACTTCCTCTGGGATCGAGACAATCCCGGTGACTGCCAGTTCACGAACGTCTCGGGAGGAAAGTCGAACACAATCACCCGCAGCCTAAGCGAATGGCCCGTTCTTGTTCGTTACAACGATGCGGTCGATGTCATCCGAAGAGTTCAGAACTTCAAAGAGCCTACGCTGGACAAACTCGGCACGGCGCTCATGCCCTTTGGCCTTTCCACAAAGGTTCGAGGCACCGCCCAACCAACATCGTCAGACGACCTTGTACTCCACTCAAGTGCCGGAGTCTCCTATTTCCCAAGGAAAGACTTGCCTAAGGGGCAGGAAAAGCTTGCGGGGTACAAAGTCCTCATGAGCAAGACAGGGGCCGAACACGCAGGAGAACCCGACAAAGACGGTCAATTCCGTGTACTCACGAAGTCGATGTCCGTCATCGGCCCCAATCACATCTGCACGCACTCGTACTTTCTCATTGGGCAATTTGACACCGAGGAGGAAGCCCGACACCTCCTTGGCTATCTGCAGACCAGGTTCGTGCGTTTCCTCGTGCTCCAGATGATGACCTCAATCAATGTTTCCAAGGCCGTGTTCCAGTTCGTTCCACAACAGGACTGGACCAAGACTTGGACGGACGAGGTGCTATTTAACAAGTATGGTCTCACCGACGATGACGTCGAATTCATAAACAAGCTTATCAAGCCATTCGCGGGTGACGACGATGCCAGCTAGCCAAGACCAGTTCTTCCCGCAACGCCCCGACGACAGGCCTATCGTCTACGCCTACCGCGAGCCCAACAACCGAGAGCTCAAGGGGCTCCTCAAGGTCGGCTACACGAGTCGTCCGATAGAGGAGCGCATGCACGAGCACTACCCGACGCTGAAGCCGGGGGAGAAACCCTACGAGGTCGTGTTCACTGCTCCCGCGATGCGCTCGGATGGATCCACGTTCATGGACCATGAGGTCCATGCCAACCTCGAGGCGAACGGCTTCAGGCGTATGCGGGACCGAGACGGGAAGAAGACCGAGTGGTTCCGGTGCACCGTGGCAGACGTCAGGGCTGCATACATCGCCGTGCGCGACCGCTCGGAGAACGTCGAGCGACGCACGCGGGACTTCAGGATGCGCCCGGAGCAGGAAGCGGCCGTCCACAAGACCGAGGCGTACTTCCGCTCAATCGAGGAGGAGGGCGGCACACGTACGCCGAAGTTCCTCTGGAACGCAAAGATGCGCTTCGGCAAAACCTTCGCCACCTATGAGCTCGCGAAGGACATGCACTTCACGCGCGTTCTCGTTCTCACCTTCAAGCCCGCCGTCCAGGCTGCATGGGAGGAGGACCTCGCCACGCACGTCGACTTCGAGGGATGGCAGTTCGTCAGCCGCCCGAAGGAGCCGGGGAGGCCCAACATCGCCGAGCAGTACGAGGCGGCGGACAAGTCCCGCCCGATCGTGTGCTTCGGCTCGTTCCAGGACTTCCTCGGCCGCGAGAGGGACGGGCGCATCAAGCCACAGCATGAGTGGGTGCGCGAGGAGGACTGGGACCTCGTCGTCTTCGATGAGTACCACTTCGGCGCCTGGAACGAGAACTCCAAGAGCCTCTTCGAGCCCGAGGAGGAGGACGAGGCCGACACGCAGGAGGACGTCGACACCCGCGTCGGCCACGTCAACACCGGAAACGAGATGGACGAGGGCGACCTGCCCATCGTGACGCGCTTCTACCTCTTCCTCTCGGGCACGCCCTTCCGCGCCCTGAACTCCGGCGAGTTCATCGAGGAGCAGATCTTCAACTGGACCTACTCCGACGAGCAGAGGGCCAAGGAGGCCTGGCCCCTGGAGCACCCGGGGCAGCCGAATCCCTACGAGTCACTCCCGCGCATGGTGATGCTCACCTACCAGATGCCCGAGGAGATCAGGAGGGTCGCCCTCGGCGGCGAGTACAACGGCTTCGACCTCAACGCATTCTTCGAGGCGAGGGGCCAGGGTGACGACGCCGAGTTCGTGCTCAAGGACTCCGTGCAGAAGTGGCTCGACCTCATCCGCGGCTCCTACAAGCCCTCGACCGTGGACGACCTCAAGCTTGGCGCCGAGAAGCCGGCGCTCCCGTACGCCGACACGAGGCTGCTGCACGTCCTCAATCACACGCTATGGTACCTGCCTCGCGTGAACAGTTGCTATGCAATGAGAAACCTACTGCGCGAGCCTCAGAATACCTTCTTCCACGACTACACCATCAACGTATGCGCGGGGCCCGAGGCGGGCATCGGCGAGGCTGCCTTAGACAAAGTGCGCGAGAGCATGGAAGACCCTCTGCATTCGCGCACGATAACCCTCACCTGCGGGAAGCTCACCACGGGAGTCACGGTGAAGCCCTGGTGCGGCATCTTCATGCTCACGAACATGAAGAGCTCGGAGACCTACTTCCAGGCTGCCTTCCGCGTTCAGTCCCCTTGGACGATCAAGAATGATGCAGGTGAGACCGAGATCATGAAGAGGGAGTGCTACGTCTTCGACTTTGCCCTCGACAGAAGTCTCCGCATGGTCAGCGACTACAGCTGCCGCCTCAAGGTGGACGAGAACGCCGGTCCCGAGGAGAAGGTCGGGGAGTTCATCAACTTCCTGCCGGTGCTCGCCTACGACGGCAGCGCCATGCGCCCCGTGAGCGCGGCGGACATCCTCGACATCGCGATGGCCGGCACCTCGGCGACGCTCCTCGCCCGGCGCTGGGAGAGCGCACTCCTCGTGAACGTGGACAACGACACGCTCAGGAGGATCCTCGGCAACGAGGAGGCGATGCGCGCCCTCATGAGCATCGAGGGCTTTCGCAACCTCAACGATGACATCGAGACCATCATCAACCGCTCGGACGCCATCAAGAAGGCGAAGCGCGAGAAGGGCGAGCTCTCCAAGAAGGAGAGGAAGGAGATCTCCGAGGAGGAGAAAGAGCTCAAGAGCAAGCGCAAACAAATCCAGGAGAAGCTCATCAAGTTCGCGACACGCATCCCGGTCTTCATGTACCTCACCGACTACCGCGAGCAGACACTCAAGGACGTGATCACGCAGCTGGAGCCCGGTCTCTTTAAGAAGGTCACGGGACTGACGGTCAAGGACTTCGAGCTTCTAGTCTCCCTTGGTGTCTTCAACGACGCCCTCATGAATGATGCCGTGTACAAGTTCCGGCGGTACGAGGACTCGTCGCTCACCTACGCGGGCGTCGATCGGCACGCCGGCGAGCGCGTCGGACTCTTCGACACGACGCTCTCTGACTTCGAGTACATGCAGATGGCCCAGCAAGAGTCCATGGTTGCGCCGAACGGGCTCGCGACTCCGACCGCGCAGGGGAGTAATCGGGCGAAAGACGTTGCTTATACATCGGCAGAGACGCAATCGCAAAAGGCGTCGACATCTGTACAGGCTCCAAAACGCGACTGGGTGATCGACGCGCTTGACGACGAGGGGATCGAGTATGTCGACCGTCGCGCTGATGGCGGCTGTCTATGGGTTCCCGGCGGCAGCAGCCTCGAGAAACATCTTGCTTCTGCGACTAAGAGGGGCGCGAACTTCAAGTACAGCAAGGCGGGTGGCGGGGCCACGCATGGTAGGCCCGCTTGGTGGCTCAAGGGCTATCCCGAGGAACGGGAGGCCAAGCCAGAGAGCCCGCTCGTATCAAAAACGGAGCTCGAAACCCTCGACGTAGGCGACGCCGTTTTTCACAAGGCGTTCGGCTACGGCAGCGTCGTCGACCTGAGTGACAGGTACGTGGTGGTCTCCTTCGAGAACGACAACCACAAGAAGAAACCATCTAGGCAGTTCGGGTTCCCAAACGCCTTCTACCAAGGACTATTGAGGATTGTGTAGGTAAAGATGATTTCGACTGACCGTATAGTTAAAAAGCCAATAAAAATCGATCTCCACATTCACTCTGCCGCATCAGCGCACAAAGATGGCAAGAAGGTCAAGGAAGGCACTGTGGACAACATAGACGTTCTCTTCGACAGACTCGAAGAGAACGCGGTGAATATGGCAGCAATTACAGATCACGATGCATTTGACTTCTCAGTCTATGATGCCCTGCGTCAGAAAGTTAATTCGGCGCAACATCTTCAGAGGGTTATTCCGGGCGTGGAATTTACCGTTGGCTTTAAGGACGGGGATAAAGTCAAACCTGTCCACGTCGTGACTCTCTTTGATGACGCTGACTTGCTGGCTGTCCAGAGGATCGGCAACGCCATCCCCATGAAAAATGGTAAGCCAGAGTACGACGAAGGGCATGCCTTCAGTGAGGACAGGTACTGGTCCATTATTCGGGACATCGGTCTCGACGTAGTTACGATAGCTCATCAAAAATCCTCGCCGGGGTCTGCACGGAAGAGGAAGAATGATGCGAACAGCGTGGGAGATCGACGATATAACGAGTTTCTGTTTGTTGATTATTTCGATGCATATGAATATAAGAATCGTAAAAACGATTTGTTTAACAAGAGCTATGCCTATTCCAACGACCAGATGGATAGGCTGCGTTTCGTTACCGGTTCTGATTGTCACGTCTGGAGCGCCTACCCATCATACGATGCGGAGACAACGAGCCCTAATGAGGATTTCGCATTTACCTATCTAAAATGTCTGCCGACGTTCAGGGGATTGGCAATGGCGGTGACTGACTTGTCACGGATTAAAACCGTGCCAAGTTTCTTCAGCGGGTCCACGGAAATACTCGAGAATATTTGCTTGACTTTAAACGGCGAAGAGATTTCCATCCCACTATCAACCGGCATCAACGCCATTATTGGCGACAACTCGATTGGCAAATCCTCCCTGCTAAATGCTCTCAATGGCTACAACAATGTCAAGCAAAGCGTGAAGAAGGGACAGGAGAAATATCTAGAGTCCTCTGGTGTATCCATTAAGACGACCATTCCCGATGACTACGTCCTGCGATTCGATGGACAAGATGCGATAAGGACAAGCTTCGAGGGCCTGAGTGAAGGGAAGGCGAGAAAGCAGCTAGAAAAGCATTTTCCCGAAGCCGTGAGCCCCGAAGTGTATAGGAACTACGCTATGGGCGAATACAGTAAATTCTCACGAGCTCTTGAGGACTCATGCGAATACCAAGCTGCCCTCGAAAATCTGAGAGATTATACATTGCCCCCAGCGCCTCCTCTGGATTTGCCAGAGAGCATTACTTTCAATAATGAAATTGAGCTGGAGGACTCAAACCACACAGGGGCCTAATTGAAGAGTTGAATGCCACTGTAGTCAGACTTAGGAACAGCGTGGAAAACCACTCCGATATTCTGGCGCCCGACGATAAGGAGGATTTCAATGTCGCATTGAACTGGCTGAGATCCTTCGACACGAACGAGCGTTGGCTAGCGAAAGCCCATGCCTGATGGTGTCCCTATCGTAGTCCTTCTCATCTAGGCTGCCCTCTGGTTGATGCCTGTGTAGTACCAGTC
>Ga0214925_100695_pt1 | contig 12461 bp, 12 predicted proteins | sample Stichaenrichment_FD_168299 | JGI IMG/M metagenome (GOLD analysis project Ga0214925, IMG submission 168299) | Xylose enriched microbial communities from anaerobic bioreactor in Madison, Wisconsin, United States - 63SRT | ecosystem: Engineered > Bioreactor > Anaerobic > Unclassified | place: USA... | reverse complement strand
ATAAACGATCAGATCAGGTCTTGGACGCAACGCAAAAATAGGATGGGATTCTCAAACTGTGAGAATCCCATCCTATTATCCTCTGTATAATGTGTGGTGGCGCTTCGCTGTTGCTGTTACGCATCCATAGCAATCAATACTTTTCCGGATAGATGTCCCGTTGACATTAACGCCAAAGCATCAGTGACTTGGTCTAGCGTAAATATTCTTGGATCAATTGCCGGTACAATTCCGTTGTGTTCGACTAAATCAGTGATTTGCTTTAAAGCGGCCCCATCTGCATGCACGAAGACAAAGTGATAAGTGACATTTGCCTTTTTAGCTTTACGGTCAATGGCGCTACCAGCTAATTTAAAAATGGCTTTTTTCCAAAATGGTAGCGACTGCGACTCAGCAAATGCTTGGTTAGGTCCCATTCTTAATGACACTAACGCACCAGTTGGTTTCATGATGCTTAACTCATGCTCTAGTTCGGAAGTCCCTAAAGTGTCGATCACATAATCAACATCGGATAGCACTTCCCAATAATTTGTTGTACGATAATCAAAGTACCTGTCAGCGCCCGCTTCCAGAGAACGCTTTTCGGCCGATGAATTCCCACTCACTATCACGTTTAACCCCAATAATTTAGCGATTGGAATGGCCATCTGCCCGAATGATCCTGAACCCCCAGGAATAAACACCGTTTCTCCCGCGGAGACTGTCAATATTTCGTGGAAAATTTGATAGGCCGTCAGCCCCGTCAATGGAACGGCAGCAGCCTGAGCCATATCTAAGTTTCGTGGAACTTTGGCAACAGCCATTGCCGCTGTTGCCACAAATTCCGCGAATGCGCCTATTTTTTGAAGTGGCAGTCGTGTATAAACAGCATCACCAATTTCAAAGTCCTTTACATCGCTTCCCTTAGCAACGATAATGCCAGAAAGCTCATTCCCCAGTGTCAACGGGAAATCATATGATTGAATCAGTCGCACGCTACCCGAGGTAATCAACTCTTCAAGTGGATTAACCGCTGCATACGTCACTTTAATCAGGACCTCAGTCGGCGTGATCTTGGGGACCGGAACTTGTTCAACCGTTACGCGTGATTTTTTGGCATATTTTTTTATTTGTGCCGCTTTCATACCAATGACCTCATATCTATAATTTAAGTATCAGTATACGTCATTAAGTAATTTTTTTCTAATATTGTTACTTTTTACCAACTATTAATTCCTTGGAGCGTGAGCCAATGTCAAACCAAACCAAAGAAAAAATTATCATCGCCACCCAACAAATCATGCTGGAAACCGCTTCAATTAACGTGCGGTTGACTGATATTGCCGATCGAGTTGGCATAACCCACGGTGCCCTGTATCGCCATTTCCCAGACAAGCAGTCCATTATGGTCGCCGTTGCCAAACGCTGGTTTGAACAGGCCATTTTGCAAAATATCCATGTTGCGTCAACCGTGATCAATCCACTGAACTTCTTACATGACTGGCTGTGGCAATTTGCAAACGCCAAAAAGGCTGCCTATCGCGACAGCCCCCAAATGTTTGAATTAAATACTTTATATGTTGAAAATGATCCGGCCATTCTGCGGGAGGTTCTTTTATCTTCGATGAAGATGATTGACGATCTAATGAATTTTCATGATGCCACCTATCTGCGAGCCGAGATCATCCTCGCGGCCTTTAGTGAATTTACACTCCCCAGCTTTCGTAAAAGTTGGTATTCCCCCGATTATACGGTGAGATTTGAACGACTATGGCAGCTCATTTCAATGGGACTCACCAACTTATAAGAAACACCACGGTGAGCACATCTTGCTGTCCACAGCATTCCTGACTCATGCTTAATAACACCGCTCATTTAATTGCACAAAAAAAGTCGTCATATCAAGGCCAGATGACCTGATAAAACGACGAAAGGCGTAACAATTGGGCTAGCTGGGTTCGAACCAGCGCATCACGGGATCAAAACCCGTTGCCTTACCACTTGGCTATAGCCCATTATTAAGATGACCCGTACGGGATTCGAACCCATGTTACCGCCGTGAAAGGGCGGTGTCTTAAACCACTTGACCAACGGGTCATAACTGATCTCAATGGAACAAAACCTATTATGCACGAAAATTAATTTTACGTCATTAGACAGTAAAAGGCAAGTGTCAAAAAAGACTAATTTTGACACTTGCCTTTGATTGTCTGAGGTCAAGACTGCCCCAACTGCGCTACAATTAATCATAATTAGCTGTTTCTGAACAAATTAGTGAGACGCTTCACTGGTTCGATAGTGATACCGGGTCAGTCCCAATCCACCAACGACTAGCAGATCAACAACGGCGCATCCCAAAAACAGCACTGAAAACGAGGCAAATTGGCCAATTACTAAGCCACCAACTACCGGTCCCACGGCCTTACCTAGTGAGGAGCAGGCATTGACCAATCCTTGATAACGTCCCTCATCGCCGACCGTCTGCGCATTAATCAGTGCCGGCACCCCTGGCACATAGATGGCTTCACCCAGCGTTAACAGCGTCATCGCAGCAAATAAAGCGCCGGTGCCTGACGTTAGGGTCAAGAGTAAGAAAGACCCACCAATCGCCAGTAGACCACCAATAATCTGGCGCATTAAAAACCGTGGTTGACTGAACCGGGCCATCACAGCCTGCACCACCATCAGAAGTATCCCGTTATACACCCACAGGTAGCTATAGAGCTTGATCCCCAGTCCCTCTGCTTGAATATACACCGAAACATTACTCATCCACTGCGCGTATGTGAGCCACATCAAGACAAGGCTCACGAGCAATCCCACAATCATGAGCGGGGAAAATGGCAAGGTGGCCGTTGCTTCAGCCGGTTCGTCTCTGACCGTCACCGGGATTTCTGCCTGCTGTTCATACGTCCCAGCACGCCAATGCCACAAGCCAATGGCGCCACCATAACAAATCAATAGTAACCCGAAGATGGGCCGGAGACTATGGTGAAATAAAAACCCAATACTAGCCGTCCCCACGACTAATCCTAAATTAATAAAGATATACAGCAGATTGAATAGCCGGCTATCCGCATGGCTCAGTTGCGCCGTCAAGGCCGAAATCAACGTGAGCATGCCCCCGGTCAGCAAGCCAAAGATGACCAGCACTATGGGATAGGCGATCAAGCCATTGTAGAAAATACCCACAGCAGCATCCACCAGTAGGCCCAGTAACATGACCTCACCAACCCGCTTAGCTGAATACCGATCGGCCAACACGCCACCTAGATAACCGCCAAGCACATTACAGCCCGAATAGGCCGCTAAGATAAGCCCACTCACTACTAAATTCAATCGTAACTGATTATGTAAATAAATGGTCGTTAATGGCCACATCACACTGTATGCCGTGTTGATTAAGAAACCTAGCATCAACAGGGGCCACAGCTGACGAATCAATTTTCGCATAATTTCATTCCTATCTAGTTACACGCCCATTTTATCATGCCATCACGAGATCTTCCAAATGAAAGCGGTACCGGTTAAACTGCTATGAAAATTCTAGCGGTTTCTCGCGGTTCATCGCCTTTTAGGCTTGCTAAATCTATGAAAATCAACTAAATTTAAGAGAGGTCTGGATTCATTGAAATTTGGAAACAATTACTAATAGGAGGACACAACATGGGTAACAGCAAAAATAATGCCACGCCGACCGATCTGAACGATCAAATGCAGGTTCGTCGGGATAAAATGAACAAGCTACAAGAACAGGGCATCGCGCCTTTCGGTCACCGCTTCGACAGAACTGACAACAGTCAGTCACTCATTGAAAAATACGATAAGTACGATAAAGAAGAGTTGATGGAAGACAAACATTACGTTGCTGTTGCGGGTCGGATCACCGGTAAGCGCGGTAGCGGTAAAGCTGGGTTCATCGACCTCCTCGACAGAACTGGTGTTGTTCAGGGATATGCCCGTCAAGACGAACTTGGCGAAGAAACTTACGCCCTATATAAAACCCTCGATTTAGGTGACTTCATTGGTGCCAAGGGTTATGTGATTAAAACCAACACCGGTGCTTTGACATTACGGATGACGGAATTTGAATTCCTCTCCAAGTCATTGCGGCCACTTCCTGATAAATATCATGGGCTAACCAACCCCGAAACGATCTACCGTCAACGGTACTTAGATCTGATCTCAAACCGCGAAAGTTTTGACCGGTTCCTCAAGGTCACTAAGATTAAGAAAGCCATCCGGGAATACTTGGACGGTGAAGGCTACCTCGAAGTTGACACCCCTGTCTTACAAACAGAAGCTGGTGGTGCTGAAGCCCGGCCATTTATCACCCACTCCAACGCCTTTGATATTCCGTTATATCTCCGGATTGCCACGGAACTTTACCTCAAGCGTTTGATTGTTGGTGGCTTTGAAAAGGTCTACGAATTGGGCAAGGACTTCCGGAATGAAGGGACCGACTTACGGCACAACCCTGAATTTAACATGGTCGAAGTCTATACCGCCTACACCGATTACACGGACGTCATGGACTTGGTTGAAAACCTCTTCCGGTTCGTGGCTAACAAGGTTAACGGATCTGGCAAGTTGACGTATCAAGGCAAGGATATCGACTTAGACAGCGACTTCAAGCGACTCCACATGGTGGACGCCGTGAAGGATGTTACGGGAATCGATTTCTGGCAACCAATGTCTGATGAAGATGCGCACAAGTTGGCTGAAGAAAACGGCATTCACTGTGAACCTTACTGGAAAGTCGGTCACATCATCAACGCCTTCTTCGAGGAAAAGGTTCAAGATACCTTGATTAACCCAACCTTTATCTACGGTCACCCACTGGAAATTTCACCATTGGCAAAGAAGAACCCGAAAGATGGTCGTTTCACCGACCGGTTCGAATTGTATATCGATGGTAATGAATACGGTAACGCCTTTACCGAATTAAACGACCCTATCGATCAACGGCAACGTTTCGAATCCCAAGATGCTGAACGAGCTGCTGGGAACGAAGAAGCCCACGGTATCGACGAAGATTACGTCGAAGCGATGGAATATGGGATGCCGCCTACTGGTGGTCTGGGTATCGGTATCGACCGGATGACGATGTTATTAACTGATTCCACATCTATTCGTGACGTTATGCTCTTCCCAACCATGCGTCCAAACGACTAACCACGAAAAGAGGCCATTGCATGAAAGCAAACCAACTGATAGCGTTACTCCAAGAACATGATCTCTTACGGAACACAACGCTGCAAGTGGACGACACTGACTTTGTGGGCCTCACTTATGACTCGCGGCAAGTCCAAGCGAACACCCTCTTTGTTTGTAAGGGGTTCAACTTCTCAGTGGACTATCTCCACAGTGCCATTGAAAACGGGGCAACTGCTTATTTAGCTGAAGAAGACTACGGCGTGTCTGTTCCGGTCATCTTGGTTAAAAATGTCCGCAAGGCCTTGTCTTTAGCGGCACAATTATACTTTGACTTTCCCCAAAACGACCTGTTTGTCATTGGGTATACGGGCACCAAGGGTAAGACAACGTCAACGTATTTGACGACCAACATCTTGTCCCACGCTTTCCCCCAACAAGTTGCGATGTTTTCTACGATTAACCATATCGTCGGACCAAAACCACAAGACCAGTACCGGGCACATTTGACCACGGCCGAATCTTTCGACCTGTTCAAAGAAATGCGACAAGCCGTCGACAACGGTCAAAAGGTTTTGGTGATGGAAGTCGCGTCACAAGCTTATTTGCTTGATCGCGTTTACGGGTTAACCTTTGATGTTGGGATTTTCTTGAACATTTCACCCGATCACATCGGGGTCAATGAGCATCCCAACTTTGCCAACTACCTGTTCTGCAAAATGCAGTTACTGTTAAATTCACGCAATTGCATTATCAATGCCGAAACCGATCACTTTGATGAGATCTATGCGGCCGCCAAAGTTTCAACGGACCCCGAACACATCTTCACTTACGGGTTCAATCAGGCACAGGCATCCCTCTCAATCACCAGTCGACAAGCCACGCTAACGGACAGTCATTTCGACTTAACGGTGCACGATGAGCGCTTAGCCGCTCTCGCCACCACCTACGACGTTTCCGTCCCCGGTGATTTCAATCAAAGTAATTCGGCAGCTGCCATTCTGGCCAGTCATCTGGCTGGGGCGCAGGTCGCTGACATGCAATACGGATTGGCACACACCCGCATCCCTGGTCGGATGGAGTCCATTACCACCAAGCATCACGGGACCGTCTACATCGACTACGCCCACGATTGGGGCAGCATGAATGCCTTGCTGAGCTTCTTGCATACGCAGTTCCCTGACCACCGGGTGATCGCCGTATTGGGGAGCACTGGTGATAAAGGTGAGGATCGGCGTGAAGGCTTCGCTAAAGCATTAAATGACTATGCTGATGCCGCTTACCTGACGACCGATGATCCGGGACATGAAGATCCAATGGCCATTGCCCGTGAGATTGACAGTCATATTGACCATACGAAGGTCAAGACAACGATCATCGCCCAACGGGAAACGGCGATTGCCCAAGCCATTACCACGGCCACAAATACCGATTTGGTCGTGTTAGCTGGCAAGGGTGAAGACGCATATCAAAAGATCAATGGGGTAGATACCCCGTATGCTTCTGATCCAGTCGTCGCCCAAGACGTGATTGACAGCTTAGCCGATGAATCATAGCGGCTTAACCAAAAACGCGTAACCCTTAATTGGGCTACGCGTTTTTTTGACGATTAAACTTATTTACGACGGCGCTTACGCCGTTTCTTTTGGCTAAATTTTAATTGCTTGGCTGGATGTGACTGAGTTAATTGATGATCGGTCATAAATAAAGCCCGACTAGTCGTTGGGTGGGCGCGCAAATAATCCTGCGTAAAGGCATCAACGGCTTGCCGATCACGCGTATCAATCCCCTGCTGTTGCATCGCAGCTGTTAACTCTTCAAAGAAGTGTTCTAACTTGGGATCATACATCGTGGTCAAGGCGGTGTGCTGGTTGCGGACCCACGCCTGTAGCTCGGTGGCAGCAGGTAACAACTGGTGGTCGGCGAGATAAGTGAATAACGCCGTCAGGGCAAACGGTACTAGGTGAAAAAGTTCGGGAACCCGTTCGCTGTCATCTAATAAATGCGTAAACGGTCCAAACATAATCTCACTAAGCGTTGTGGCCGTCCACTCGCTCGGTTGTAGACCCTTACCCGTTATCAGAAGTTCCGCTACCGTATGAATAATGGTAGCAAACCGTTGCTGGTCAGCCGAGGAAAGATTCTGTACTTCGGGTTGCTGCGTCATGGTCTGCACCCAAGTCTCTACTTGGGCGACAACCGTTTCGTAAGCCGCCTGCTCTTGATCCGTTGTTTCATGCGGAGCAACTAATGCTGCCCGCGCGGCTTTTAGGGCCTGAAACAAAGCGGCTTCATTAGGCAACGCCTGTGCTTTGAAATAAGCTGTCAAAACTGGTACGACAGCCACGTAATACCGATGTGATTGATCAACCATCGTCGGCAAAGCCGCTAGCGTAGCGGCAACTTGTTGTGGTGTCCAGTCACCCGTTAAGCCGACCGCCTGCCGAACCCGCAACACATCTACTAGGATAGTTGCGGCATAGTCTTGTTGATTGCTTGATAATTTTGCCAGTCGTTGCGGCGTCAAAAATTCGGCTGGACTCAATGTTGTGTGTGCCATTTGACGATTCCCCTATCTTAAATCTCCATTATCCCTATTATAGTTGAAGACCTATCTAATGGAAAAGTGATTGCCCCATTCTTTTATGTTTGATACAACGTTTTACCTAAAGTCCTTGCACGTTTTCGCCGGATCATTTAAACTGTATTAATTACATCATTATTGTAAGCGCTTCTGATTACGTTAAAGGGGAGTATGAATCATGAACATTCCACGAAAGGTCTGGGTTGACGCAATTGGCGTGGGCCTCTTCACTTTAGTCTATAGTTTAATTATGAGCGGTTTCTCCTTGTGGATGGGCTCTGCCGCTTTTATCGCCATTTCTTATTTCTTTGGTGCTGGTTTTCCCAAAGACAAACTTTGGAATATTTTACTGAGCTTTGCTCTGGGGATTATTTGGGGACTGGCGGCCTTCCGGTTGCTTCACGTCTCTTGGATTGCTTCCCCGTGGGCCAGTGCAATCATGTTTGGTCTCATGACCTTCGTTGTTCTGTTCCTTCAAGGCACCGTCATGAAGTTTACCGTTGTTCCAGCCTGGCTGATTGCCTGGGGAACTACGATGCTGATTATTTCCAATGTGACGATTCATAATTGGTCGCTCTTTGTGTTCCAATTGTACGCGTCCATGTTATTAGGAATCTTCGTCATTGGTTACGCCTCCGACTATTTTTACAAATTAAGCTTCAAGCTATTTCCGACTAAGGACGCCGACAAAACTGCCGACCGACCAGCTGAGGATGATTAACGTATCACCAACTAAAGAACGGTTCCTTCAGAATGCACAACGCACTGAAGGAACCGTTTTTCTTTTAATCAGAGTGAGCTACGGATAACCGCGCACGCAACTTAGCCCGTTGTACTTTACCATTGCCATTGTGGGGAATCTCCGCCACCGGAATAAAGGCTCGTGGAACTTGATAGTGGGCCAAGTGCTGCCGGCCAAATGCGACTAACGCCGCCACATCAAGGTGGTGGTTGCTAACCACAAAGGCCACCGGCACCATCCCCCACTCAGCATCTGGTCGACCAACGACCGCAATATCGCGAACCCCCGGTGCCGATTGGTAGGCGGCCTCAATCGCATCAGGGAAGATATTTTCCCCACCAGAAATAATCATGTCATCCAACCGGCCATCAACGTATAAGAAGCCGGCCTCATCTAAATGGCCCACATCGCCGGTATGGTACCAACCATCTGCCGTTAGCTTCGCCGCAAATTTTTCTGGCTGTCCTAAGTATCCGGCGGCTAGCGCGGGCGTTTTTAATAGAATCTCATGCGTCTGCGGGGCCAACTGGAGTTGCGTGGTAAATAACGGTTTGCCTGATGACCCCACATGACTCGGTGCGTCCGCAAAGTTTAACGCGACCACCTGAGAAGCCGTTTCGGTCATCCCATACGATTGCACAACGGGAACGCCTTGCTGCTGGCACCGCCGTAACGTGGCCTGATCAATGGGGCCACCCCCCAGCAGCATTCCTCGTAAAGCACAATATGGCGTCGCTGTGGGCGTCTGTTGATCTAACAGCTTCTTGAGCATGAACGGCACTACCGAAATTAAGGTCACCGGTTCCGTTCGCAAGATGTGCGCAATGGCTGGCGCGTCAAACTGTGGTACCAAGCGCACCGTCATCCCGTAGATTAAACCGCGCATCATAATTGAAAAACCACTGATGTGAAAAATCGGTACCGTACACAGCCATTCATCGTCTGGCATTACACCTAAATTTAAGGCAGAAGCAATTGCTGAGGTATAATGATTCTCGAAGGTCTGTAGCACGCCCTTGGGTTGTCCCGTTGTCCCCGATGTATACATGATACTGGCGACCTGATGCACATCAAACGTTGCGACAAGTGGGCGGGGCGTTGCGGCCGTGGTCAATAACGTTCCAAAACGTACCGCGTTCACCCCCAACCCCTCATGCCATAAGTCATCGGCAACGAGACACGTTGCCACCGTACTGTCTTGTAATTGCCGCCTTAGTTCTGTGGTCGGTAGGCGTTTGTTCAACCAGACAATCGTGTGCCCCGTCCCCAATAAGGCTAAGGCAACTTGATAGCCGGCGAGGGAGTTATCAGTCAGCATCGCTACTCGGGGCTGCGTTAAGGCACCAACCGCCGCCAGTTGACCGGCCACTTGCGTTAAGCGCTGTGCCAGTGTCGCAAATGTCAGTGACTGATGCCCATCCGTCACCGCAATTTTTTGGGGCGCCAACTGAGCTTGCTTCGTGATCCAATTATCCACGACTGTTGCTCCTTTCTATGGAAACTTAGGGTATTGGTCAAAGTCAGGCTGCCGTTTTTCGTTAAAGGCATCACGCCCCTCTTTCCCCTCATCGGTCGTATAAAAGAGCATCGTTGCGTCGCCGCCCAATTGTTGAAGGCCTGCTAATCCGTCCGTATCAGCATTCATAGCGGCCTTGATGAAGCGCAATGCCGTTGGTGATTTCTGCAAAATCTCGTGACACCAATCCAACGTTTCTGATTCAACCTCGGCTAGTGGCACCACTTTATTAATCCAGTTCATTTGGTAAGCCTCTTCCGCGCTATAGAAGTGATTCAAGAACCAGACTTCCTTGGCACGCTTGTGGCCAATGACGCGGGCCAGATAGCCAGACCCGTAGCCCGCATCAAAACTGCCCACTTTCGGTCCCGTTTGACCGAACTGCGCATTGTCAGCCGCAATCGTTAAATCACAAACCAGTTGTAAGATGTTACCACCACCAACTGACCAGCCCTTAACCATGGCAATCACGGGCTTGGGAATTACCCGAATGAGGTGTTGAAGATCCAAGACGTTGAGCCGGGCAATATGGTCAGGACCTACATAGCCCCCGTTACCCCGCACAGTCTGATCACCACCGGAAGAAAAGGCCTTATCACCGGCTCCCGTTAAAATGATCACGCCAATGCTACTATCATCGCGACAAATCGTGAAGGCATCAATCATTTCCTGGATCGTTACCGGCGTAAACGCATTGAGCTTTTCCGGACGGTTCATGGTAATCTTAGCGACCTTATCCGCTCGTTCAAAAATAATTTCTTGGTAATCCTTAACCTGTTGCCAATTTGCTGTTATCATGATTTCACAACCCTTTCAAAAGAGGTATTATTATGGAAAATTTATTAACCACCTTAGGCATCAAGCAACGCTTAATCACTAAGACAAAATCGATTATAGCACTCCCTGTGAGCGCTGCCATCAAACAGCCCTATGGCGTCGTCCACGGGGGCATCAATGGCGTATTAGCCGAGACCGCGGCCTCACTAGGCGCCAATGCCAATCTCGATGCTGATCGCGTCGCCGTCGGGGTTAATTTAACCGTCCAACATCTCCAAGCTGTGACCCAGGGGGAATTAATTGCGACAGCTACACCGCTGCATATCGGGCATCATTTGCAGACCTGGCAAGTCGCCATTACAGTCGCTGACCAACTCACCAGCCAGGCCACCGTCACCCTCACAACAATGAAAAAATAATCGTTGGTTTTCAAAAAAGACTTACGCCGTGAAAAAATTTGTGGTACGCTGAGTTCTCGTGGGAAATTCAAACGAGGAGCAACACAATGCCTAGAAATTTTAAAGAAGAACTACTATTTACTGCTGTCATGGCGGGCCTGATGGTCCTAGTGATGGCTGGTTACAACATCGCCTTAGCTGATGGTTTCGGTCATCACTTCATCAGAGAAGTCTTGGTCGGCTACCCCTTAGCCTTACTAGTCGCCGCAATTTGCGATCTAGGGATCATCGGTCCCGGTGTCAAATATCTCTTTTTCCACTACATCATTAACGATTATATGAAAAAGAAACAGATTCGGATCGCCCTCACCATCTCCGTAATGATGGTGGCCGGAATGGTCACGTTAATGTCACTTTTCGGAATGGTCGTCACTCAAAACTTTGGGGGCAACGTCTTCTTGACGTATCTCCACACTTGGATTTTTAATCTCTTTATGGCGTTACCACTACAATTATTAATTGTTGGCCCAATTGCCCGTAAGATTTTATCACTCGTCCAAAAGGTGCCAGCACCCGAACAACCATTAGAAACCGAAACATCTAAAGATTAACCTAACTAAACGTCGCCGCTACCAATCAGTAGTTGCGACGTTTTTTATTTGTCGTTATCCCACGCTAACGACAAACGACCCGCGTTGCATCTGCAACCGGGTCGTTTTTGGTTTCATTACTTTTCGGTGAGTTGTAATTTCGGCCAGCGCTGTAGCCACTGTTTAGTAGCCATACGTTCCCGAAAGATTGCAAGATGCTGCTCATCTTGCTGATAAAAGGAAATGGGACGACAGCGCAGTGCTAATAAATCCGCAACACCGTGTGGCGCAATCAACTGGACCTGCTGTTGTTCATCTAGGTAAGCCCCAATACACGTTGGTACCTCAACAAAGTGACCAATGGCGTCACTAACAGAGGTGAATTCCGGTGCATTTGCAAAATTATAGTGAGCCATATAGACCTCATTTTTCACCTGCCATTGATACTGCGGTGCTTGCCGTCTCAGTGCCGTATAAATCTGTAGATCGGCTTCAACTGGCCGCTGTGGATCAAAGAAAACAACATCCACATCACTAATGAGTTCCACCGGCTGATGGCTCAACACTTGCCACACAGTATTGCGAATACTCCCTGCCGCTAATGCTCCTTGAGGCAAGTGGCATGCCTGAATTAAGCGTAATATCTCCATTAATGCTGGTGTTTCTTCAATGATAGCTTTCACTTGTTTTATTCCTGTCACCATAGCCGCCTCCTAGCCTG
>Ga0214925_100694_pt1 | contig 12491 bp, 7 predicted proteins | sample Stichaenrichment_FD_168299 | JGI IMG/M metagenome (GOLD analysis project Ga0214925, IMG submission 168299) | Xylose enriched microbial communities from anaerobic bioreactor in Madison, Wisconsin, United States - 63SRT | ecosystem: Engineered > Bioreactor > Anaerobic > Unclassified | place: USA... | reverse complement strand
GATTTTTTAGGAACTGCGCTAATGGCCTTAGTTTTACTGCTGGGTGGCTTATTATTCCGTTGGTCAGCCTATGCAGATCTCAAAGCCATCAACCGGTATCAACATTATTTGAAGCAACAATCGATAGAGCAACAACAAGAATTGCGCCGTGAAACTTGGTTGAAAGCGGCTGAACAAGGTAAAACAGAATTAGATCAAAAACTTAATCACAAGGAGTGAACGAACATGACCACTGTTATCTTAGCTGAAAAACCCAGTCAAGCCCGTTCATACGTCCAAGCCTTTCAAAAGAGCACAAAAAAACAGGGTTACTATACGGTTAGCGACCCTGTTTTGCCCGATAATACGCTTGTCACGTATGGTCTCGGACATTTAGTTGAACTAGCCACACCGGATAAATACGATCAGAAATACCAGCAATGGGCCCTATCTAATTTACCGATTTTCCCTGATAAATACAAGTTTGAAGTGTCAGCTAGTAAAAAGGATCAATACGGGATCGTCAAAGACCTGTTAACGAAAGCCGATACCATTATTGTCGCCACCGATAGTGGTCGAGAAGGGTCAAATATCGCGTGGTCGATCGTGAACCAAGCGCATATTGATGTTAAGTCGAAAACGATTAAGCGCCTTTGGTTGAATAGCCTAGAAAAAGACGCGATTATTACCGGCTTCAAAAATCTTGGTGATTGGCACAAAGACTATTTGGCTTATAAAGAAGCTCAAACCCGGCAAATTAGTGATTGGTTGATCGGTATGAATGGTAGTCCCTTATATACTTTGTTGTTAAGACAAAAAGGAGTACGCGGGGTGTACTCAATTGGTCGCGTGCAGACGCCAACCTTGTATATGGTCTATCAAAGAGACCAGGCAATCAAAAACTTTAAGCCGGAACCCTATTTTGAACTAAATGCGGAAATTCTTGCTAATCAGCAAAAATTCGTCGCAAAATTAGACCCCTATCAACGATTTAAAGACGAAACAGGGCTAATGACATTCATGCGAGCTAAACACGTTCATAAAGGCTCGCAGGACGGTTTAATCAAGGACGTCCAAAAACAAGGCAAAAAGCGTGCTAGTCCCCAACTATTCTCACTATCCAGTCTGCAAAGTGCCATGAATAAACGTTATCACGCCAGCGCCAGCCAAACCTTAGCAGCCATTCAAAGTTTATACGAAGCCAAGTTGTTGAGTTATCCCCGCACCGATTGTGCTTATATCACTGATGAAGAATTTGAGTACTTAGTGGCTAATCTGACGAAGTATCTGGGTTTAGTCTCTAAGCCAGTCGCTTTAACCAATACCACCCCAAATAAACGTTACGTCAATGGGAAAAAGGTTGAAGAACATTACGCCATTATCATGACTAAAGTCGTGCCGACGAAAGAGAAACTAGCCAGCTTGCCTAAATTACAGCAACAAGTCTATGACCTGGTTTTAAGAACCACATTAGCCATGTTTGCTGATCCGTACGAGTACGAAGAAACCACCATTATTACCCAGGTCGGCGATGCTAATTTTAAAGCAACGGGTAAGGTCCCAACTAAGCAAGGTTGGCAAGCTTTATTTGATGATCACAAAACCGACCAGCAAGAGGCAGCCACCCTACCGATTGTTCACCAAGGCGACCAAGTTCAAGCGAATCTGCAAACGCCGCAAAAAGAAACGACACCTCCGGTACCCTTTACCGAAGGTACCCTGATTACGGCCATGAAGACCGCTGGCAAAACGCTTGATGATGAAGTAGCCCAGGCGATTCTCAAAGATGTGCAAGGCATTGGGACAAGTGCGACCCGGGCCAATGTGCTGGAAGTGTTAAAGAAACGTGGCTATTTAGTTACTGAAAAGAACAATCTCCACGTCAGTGAAGCCGGAATTACTTTATGCAAAGCGGTTGAACTCGAACCCTTGCTAACTAGTCCAGAAATGACAGCTAAATGGGAGCAAGCGTTACAGCAAATCAGTACCGAAGAACGCACCCCGGATAACTTTTTGAACCAAATCAAAAAGTTCGTGGCAAAGTTGATTGCTGATGTCCCCGCGCAATTGATTGGCAGTTCAGCCATTAAGCAACAAATCGATCACCAACAGCAAGCGCAAAAAGCCGCCGAAGTATTCTTAGAAACACCGCAAGCGACCGTTTTAAATAAACAGAAGGTTTACATTGTGAAGCCCAAGCAAGGTGAAGATTTTACCTTGCCTAAGAAATGGAGTAGCAAGACGCTCGGGAAGACCGCAATTAAAGCGTTAGTTACCAAGGGTGAAACCAGCAAATTAAAGGGTTTCAAGAGCAAAAAGGGGAAGTCGTTTGACGCCAAGTTAAAGCTTGACGGCCATAAATTAAGTTTTGATTTTGATTAGAACCTGCCTACCGTCCTTCACGTTGTTCCGGTTGGTGAACCCGTCATTTAGGTTCACTTTTATAAAGCTAAAAGTAAACCTAAACAACGGGTGAGATTAACAAAGCAAAGGAGATCATAAAATGAACAACGAATTAGCAGTTTTAGCCAGTGAATTACCCGTTTTGCAAGCTAAAGGAACCTACAAGTATTTAAAAGAAATCACTGGTAACGGGGCCTATTATCAAGTGGCTTGGCAAAAATCAGCTGATGGCTACATCGCCCTTTATGGCACGACCCCGGTTCAAATCAACGTAGCCCCTATATTGAATGATATTTTTGAAGATGAGGAGGGAGTAGACAATGCCGAGTAAAGCCGACGTTAAAGCCTGGAAAGCACAATTAGTCGCCCAAGCCGAACAGCAAATCCTAAAATTAACCGATAGTGACCGATTTAAACAGTATCTTAATACCCTGGCTAAATTTCATCATTATAGCGCCAGAAACATTGATTTGATTTATGCGCAAAATCCGCAAGCCACTCAAGTCGCGGGCTTTAAGCAATGGCAGACGGCTTTTAACCGCACCGTCAAACGAGGCGCAAAAGCGATTCGGATTGCGGCCCCGATTATTAAGAAGTTAACACCAGCCGAGCAAAAGCGTCTTGATACCACCGATGAACGCGCCATTGTCGGTTACCGTTATCTACCCGTCTTTGACGTGTCACAAACTAGCGGTGAACCAGTGTTAAGTGCCAAGGATTTTGTCAAAGAAAATTTAGCCGATCATCAGAATGTAACGAGCTTGTATAACGCGTTCAAAGACTATCTCAACCAGCAAACCGACCTTAAAGTCAGTGAAGTGCCTTTAGCGACGCTAAATGGGGCTAAGGGGTATTTTCAACCCAGCACTAATGAAATCGTCATTGGTGGCGATGAGCCCGACAACGCTTTGAAACTAAAGACGTTATATCATGAATATGCGCATAGCCAGCTACACGGCTTAAAATCAGCCTTTAAGGATCGGCCACGAGCCTATCAGGAAACCCAGGCCGAAGCGGTCGCATATGTTGCCATGCAAAATATTGGCGTTGATACCAGTAACTATTCACTCGGTTATGTGGCTACCTGGGCTAAAGATACAGCTGTGATCCATAGTGCTTTAAGTGAGATCCAGCAAGTGAGCAACAAAGTGATTGAGCTTAGCGACGGGTTAACCAAACAATTAGGCTTACAAGAAGTACAACAAGAGCCCGACCATGACCAAAAAAAGCTATCAGCTCAGGATCTTAATAAGTCCTATCAAGGCTTGCAACAACAAATTCAACAAGCAACTAGTCCACAACAGAAAGCACAATTTAAAAAACAGTTAAACGATGTGCACCAAGAAATCAGTGAGCGAACACAGAAGCAACTGAAAGCATTTGCTGAACAGAATCCGGAGATCAAACAACCCGAATCCGAACTTGATCAAAGTTTAAAACGGTAGCTGGTTTTTAAGGGACATGCTATAATGTAATAGAAAAGGGAAGCCTTGCGCTAACAAGACTTCCCATGCAAGCCGCTTCAAAGGCGGTGGTAGAAATTTAATAAACGATTTTAGCTCGTCCTGTGACCTCTACCAAAGTTACACAGGGCGGCTTTTTTTATTTGTGGTGCTTGTCGATATAGCTGAGGAGCGCGATTAAAAACGTGCCAAACAGCAACATCAACGAGAGTGTCTGGAAGACGCTCATTGACTGTGAAACCTTCCTGAAGATTATTCCATGTTCCCATGGGCCTCACCTCACAAGGGAAAAGACAGCCACCGTCCTTAAAAACTTCTTACTTAATCCATTATACAAGGGAACTAGGGATTGACCAAGCATAATAAAAGCTGTGACGATTGAATGATGTTTCATAAGTTTTCATATTCAATTGAATTAAGAAACTGGTCTGGTTGTTATATACACTGGATATTACAACGATAATATCTGATTCTCGGTCATTAATCGTTCTTATTTTTCAAATGAAACCATGATTTTGAAATTTCAGCACTATCACTATCTGTTTTAGGATTAGCTGGTGCAAATTCGGTCAAAGTCGGTATATTGATTGCTGTTCCAAATACTAGTGCAGATCCAGTTTTAAGATATGTTAATCTATCAATAATTCCCTTATTGATATAAGGAACCATTCTAGAAATATAACTAAGATCATCAGGATTCTGAACCCGATGAACTATGAAGTTACTGCATTGTGAAACAACAGTACGAGAAAGTTCACTGGGACGTTGTGAAGATATACCTAACAAGAATCTAAATTTTCTACCCTCTTTTGCTACACGTTCAAAGATATCGAACCCTAATTCAGTTTGAAATGTATTTTCAGCAACATATCTATGAGCTTCTTCAATAATTAAATTAATTGGATAAATCGACTCAGTTTGAGGTCCTTTATCTTCAGTTTCATTCAGTTCGCTATCAGTGTGAGTTCGCTGTTTACGAATTTTTTGAAAATCAAGAATCATCTTAGAAAGTACGCGTATAAGAACTTCACCTGTTGAGTCATCAATACTGCTAACATCAATATTTACTAACTGATTTTCTTTTACAAGATGATCTACGTAATCTGCCGTTGTTGAAAATTCAGTCTTCCCGAAAATCGCACCCATAGCAGATTCACTCAATGACTGCAATCTCGACATCATAGGAGCGGTATATTCCTGAACTCTTTGACTGCTAACGCTACCTTCATATAAAATAGCAAATTTCATAGCTTCAATAAAATCTGAAAAATCAAAAACTATATCTTGAATTTGATTAATGCTGGTAAATAAATCTTCTTTGCGTATATACTTCTGACAAAATTGAACAAGTTCATCAACTACAACAAGCTGCCCATAATAAGTAGATACTGCTTGCATTAAAGTTAAATTATCTCTCTTGTCGTCTCTGGCTATTGTAGCGGGCTTTTCAAGTTGAATAATAGTTTCAGGATTTAATTCATCTGTAAAATACCGCGTTATTAAACTTTTCATCTTATCGCTACTTGAGGGTGAACTGTCAGAGTTAGTTGCAATTCCAATAATTGTGCTAGCAATGATATGATTTTTCAATTTATTAATTATTTCATTATTATCGGAATTAAATGCCTTGACAATCTGGATGGCTCTTCTTATAACGGGTATTTGTGTTTTCTCAGAAGCGTTCAACAAAATAGCCCAGTCATCAACACTTAACGCCCATACTGGTATCTGAAATACTTCTGGTGAATTGGCTAAATTACCGACTTTAATATTTCTGTATCCAATTTCAGGATTGATTACGGGGATTTTATTAAACGCTTTATCGTATTCACCATTTGAGTCCAGCATTATAATATGTGCGCCACTAGCAGACAGATTTGTCTTAGAAAATATTTTCTGTATGATATTTGCAATAGTGTTGGATTTGCCAGCACCAGTATTTCCAAAAACAGCAAAATGATAACCAAAAAAGTTGTTAAGGTTAATCTTAACTTGATAATTATCAAATATTGTAGATTTACCAATTGATAAAGCATTAATATATGTTTCATTTGAATTGGCTTCGATAGGAGGTTCTGCATTATTGACACTTAGAATAGTATCAAGTTCTTGAGTACTGATTAAATTAATTTCCATAAAAAGTCTTGGTAGTCTCGTTACTCCAAAAGTAAAAATATCATCACGAATTTCACCAAGTAAACCTAAAGTAACCTGTTTTACAGAATTTGGTTTTTCATATTCTTGATAACCATTCTTAAGCTCCTCATTAATACCAATTATTTCGGCAACAACGTCTCTATCAAAATCGTGAATTGTGACATAACTCCCAACTTCACCAACAAAATTAATACCGTCCAGAGTATTAACATACTCCCCAAGGTCTGATGAAATTTCCGCAATAATCGATCCATTGCGGATGGATACTAATTTACCAATCGTTCTACTTCCCAAGTTGATCACCTGCCTGTAACACTGAACCTATATTTCTAATTGCTTCTGATAATTTTTGATTTTCTTGTACATCAACTAGCGGGCTAGGCATAATTTTATTAATGAAACTTTCAAAATAATGTATCTTATTTTCTGAATTAACTACAATAATTCTTGGATCATGAGCCTTAAGCAACCGAAGAATATTTGAATCTTTCTCTTGACCATCAATAACTTTCTCAGTCCCTGCATCTCCAAAAATAATTAATCTAAAAGAAGGTATCGATAAATTATCTAGAATTACCCGATTAATATGATCGTCTCCAAAACTGTAGCCTAGTGTAATTAAAACTGCATTTGGATTTGCCAAATGATTCTGAAAATTTCTGAATAAATCTGAATAAGGCACCATTAATGTACTTCTATCCTTTAATGGAGTTGGATAAATCATAACATTTTCAGCTTCAATATTTTTAGGATCTTTTTCATAAATATTGCCATTTTGTTTCTCCCAAGAAACCGAACCATGTATTTTAAATAGATTATAGAAGTTGTCTACCCTATTCCAAACACTTTTGTTTAGGTTCATATTATTAGCATATATATAGTTGTAAACTAGTGGATTAAACCTTCTTCTGAAGGTACCAGAAAAACCATCGTTGTAAAAAAAGCCAAGACTATCTAAAGCCAACTCATTAAATAAGTCATAGTTAGTAGTTACAATATTAATTGGATTCTTTCGAGATTTTCTTATCGTACGCATATAAAACTCTTTATAAAGCTTAATAACAGCTTCACTGTGAATATTCTTTGTAATTTGTGCTTTAATAAACTCGCGTACCTCATTTATTTGCTCATCAGGATCGGTTCTCGTTTCTATATAATTTTTAGCTTCTCTTAATGAAATGAGTATATCCATAAGTCTTTCTAAATTACCTTCAAAATCAGGATCACTCAGATCTTTATCCCCAACTTTAAAGTTTGGATGCTCCTCTTTGAATTTCGAATAAAGACCAGCCATAGTATCTATACCAACCTGCTTCATATCGCCATTCTCGTTAGTTTCAATTACACTTGAACAACCAGATCCAAATAAAAAGTTTAAATTATCACTTTGCATATATTTTCCAAACTCCGCCCTAAAAACAGATAGATCTGTTTCCTGTGGTGTGTCACTACCACGATAAACGTTAATTTTTTCTTCGTCTTGTTGCTCCAAATCCATAACCATAATCTCCTCTATATCAACTTAATATTTTGTGCTATTGGGAATAAAGTTACAAGAAATACAATTTAAAAATATACGCTTAGCACATCAAGGTAAAAATCACGAGCAAGCCCTCAGCTGGTCGCTCAATTTTCAGTATCTAACCAGTTAGAATAGACAACCTTTGTTTTGAGCTCACTACCGTATTTCCCCATGAAAAGTTCCCACAAGCATTAGGCGTTGATATGTACTCCACTTTTCGTCTAACACTCGAGGGTACTTCAAAAAACTGTGTTTTCTTGTTAAAGTGATGTTTATATAACAAGCCATTTAGCAAGAAGGGACAGATCTCATACCCATTATAATCTTAGTTGAACTCTCCAAGATAGAGCTGATATGCGTTGTCCTTTAATGTTACCTTATCTTTTATGATCGCCCGATCATCTTTCGACGAGTCATTATTCTTGTTATGGAGGCTACAATTTTGGGATATAGGTTTACATCAATATTAAATTGTTCAAGAACGACTTTGTTAAAAGCTATCCAAGATTTTTGTTGAAGTTGACTAACGATATCAACTACAGAAGAGTTAACAACAGTATGCCAAGCATCAACAATAACTTGTTTCTTTTCATCTGTTAGCAGTGACGGGTTTAGAATAGACAGATGTTTCAATCCATCAGAAGTAAGATCTGTCACACCTTGAGCACGCGAAAACCCTGAGGCCCCGAGTATAAATAAGGAGATAGCTGAATTTAGTAACGCATGTATAAGTTCACGATCATGCTGATATTCACTTTTTAGCGAAGCGGCGACACCTCGTTGATTAAATGCGGTAGGCTCTTCAAAAGCTGCCCAAAACAGATGCTGATTGGGATTCATAGAAGTAACATAGTCACCGTAGCGAGGCTTATCATCGGGAATATACCAAGCCTCACCTTTTCCTTTAGTTAGCCTTTCTTTGAGGGCTTCTGGATCGTTTTCCTTAGATTTCATGTACCTAAGAGTTTTCAAATGTCCTGCATCTTTCAGTTCTTGTGGCGTTTTAATCGTGTAAAACAGATATTTTCCCGAAGATTTTATTGTTAAAGTGGAGAGTCCCTTAAGCGTTTTTACATATGGGAATGAATCGGTTTTGTCGGTTAATAGACCATCAGTGACATACAGCTTATCCCGCCCCGTTCTAGTACCACGTGTGATATTAACAATGTTTGATAGAGTGGTTAGCTTTTTCTCTTTAATTATCTTATCTAACCAACTAATGTCATCAAATAGACCTTCTAAGCTTATACCGGTGCTCATCAAATTCTTAGCATCTGCTGGCGTGTATTCATTAAGTTCATAAGTAGAATTAAGTGTTCCAGCAATAATCCGGTCGCTTAATTGATCCACCTCGTCTAATTCCATAGAGCGAATATCCACATTGAGTCCGATCAGTTTCATCTTTTCAGGACTATTTGATTTCTTTTTCAGTATAAGAATTGTTGCAACAACACTGGCGTTATCAAACCATTTTGCAACATTTGAGTAAACGATACTATCTATATCGTATAACTTAACAAGTATGTCAAGAAATGACCCCTTGGCAGTATTTTTCATCCATGAATTTGATACAATAACTCCGGCACGAGCATCGGGATTATCACTTAATAAGGATTTGAGATGTAAAAGTATGCTTTGATACAGATCAGCTCGTGCAGTTAAGCCGTTAGAACTGTTGACTCGACTGATAAGTATCCGGTCATCTTCAGAGCGATTGTTACTGCTAATAAATGGCAAATTTGATGTAATGGTATCCATTTTGGGATAACTCAGAGTATCAATCTTACCCGTCTGGGGATTTGTGATATACACCTTTTCTCCAACCTTGAGTGAAAGTGCATTGTGTCGAAATACAATATTCATTAAATTTAATGAATTGACAGAGGTGATATTCATATTCGCTGCTTGTAGTGGGTATGAATACTTATCTGATAACCACAAATGCTCGTGAATATAAGAAAGACTTTTGAAACTGATTAACTTATTAAGAAGTACCTTGGCAATAGTTCCAGATCCGACTGTGACATCAGCGTAATTTCCTTCAGCGGTAACTAACGTTAAATTAACTAACAATTCAGCTAACGGCTGAGGAGTTGTGTAAAGTCCCATTAATTCACGTTTAGTAACAGTGACCATTGATTCAAGAGACTTAGAAATAAAATTGGCGTTAACATCAGACATATCAGCTTGCCAGAGGTAGTTATTAAAATCAACTAAATCTGATATTACCAATTTAGGAATTTGTGTTTCGTTTTTATTAACATGCAGTATTGAATAAAAATCTGTGGTGCTAATGGCATCGTTTAATTCACTAGCAAACTGTTTAATATCACTAGATTGATGGAAATCATATAGAACTTTTGAAAATAGATTTTGATGCTTTCTAATTAAATTACAAAAAAGAATGCGATTTACCCAGCGGATAACTACATTTTTAGCGAACGCCAACATAACTTCTTCATCGGTTAATTTATTTGCTGCTTTATTTGCTGAAAATTCAGCCTTGTCATTTAAATACCACTCTCTCACTTCAGCTCTAAATTGTGGGCGCATTATTTTTAGATAAGCCGAGCTTGTAATAGGTGCAAGCTTCTTGGCAATAGTGTCAACATAATCAGATATATGAAACTCTATAGGAGCTACGTCGTAAATTTTATTCACATAGTCGCGGTTAAGATCTGATAGTACTTTTCCCAAGAGTTGCTGCCAAATCTGCTCATTGTCACCAACAGCCCTTCGACTTACCAGGGTGTCTGCACATTCATCGTACAATTTAGAAGGCGTTGTGGGCCATGATCTGTCTTGATTGCGGTAATATACTGCACAGTATTGAAAATTCCAAAGCACAAATACTTCAGTACCCATGCGGTTGGCTTTATCGCGTGCATTTGATATTAATTCTTTATTGTCAATCGGTGTGTCAGGCATTTTAAATTCCCAACCCATCACTGGTATGAGGCGCTTTTGGTCTTGATAAATCACGGCATCGGGAAACAGTGTTACATTTCTTGTATCAGTAGCATGGTTTGATTTGAGTGATAATTCTCCAACAGCACTAGCGTAATTCCAATCGTTTTTTGCAAACAATAAATTCATTTGTGTGATAAGGAAACCACCTTCGCTGCGCTCGTTGACGTGTAATTCGTTTCCTATACTCATTTTTTAGCCCCCACAATTATGTTTAGTAGATTTACCGGGTCAAGGTATTTTAGATTTTCAGAATTGGCATTTAGCATTTTTTTAAGTGCTTGAGAAACTCGAGACTTGGTGATTTCAATATAATCAACCGGTTTTCTTTTAAATAAAGCTACATCTTCATTTTTTTCAATTCCAACAAAATTTCTTCCCTCTAAGAGTGCTGATATGAGAAACGATCCTGATCCTGAGGTGTTGTCCAATACCGTATCACCAGGATTAGTAAAGGTTCGTACGAGATATCGCCCTAAAGAAACGGGTTTTTGTGTAGGATGTACCACTGGGCCCTCAGATTCTGCAGTTTTAAAATAAAGAGTATCGACTGGGTATCGACCACCAGCACTAGCTACTAAAGTAGGAGCAAAGTCCCCATATGATCCAGTAACTTGATTTTTTCGTATTCCTTTAGAATAGGCCTCTCCCTTAGTCATTTGTGGGTGATACGTCGGCTGTTTTCGATAGAACACAACAATATCTTCATGCTTTCTTAACGGCTGTTTTTTTGCATTAAGAAAATTGGTAGATTTGGATTTAATCCAAATATAGCTATATTTATATTCCTTTGGATTGGATAACATCAATGAGGCAGTGAATAAACCGGATGCAGTAAATACCATAGCACCATTTTCCTTTACAATTCTATGATACTCCGCCCATAACTGGTCTAGTGGTATCACACTATCCCATTTATTTTGAGTTGTTCCATATGGCAAGTCAACCAGGAGAAAATCGATAGCATTATCTGGAATGGATTTCATAATCTCAAGGGTATCGCCCTGAGTAACATTATTTATCATTTTTGAGTAGTTAATCATTAAATCAGCCTTTCATATTAACGGCTTTAGGGCCAATTTTATTTGTAGGTTATGGTTCAGTATAGCATGAAACCCCAAACAGCCACTAGGGTATACCCTATTGGTCTTTTTTGTTTCTGTGCTATACTAGGAATTACAAGTGTTCATTAGAACTGTCCAAAAGGAGAATTGGAAATGGCTAAAATCGGTTATGCGCGTGTGAGTTCCAAGGAGCAACATTTAGATCGACAGTTAGCGGCTTTAAAAGACGTTGATAAATTATTTACGGATAAATTAAGTGGGGCTACCACTAATCGGCCAGAACTGCAAAAAATGCTGGCCTATATTCGTGAGGGTGATATTGTAATGGTCACTGAATTAGATCGCTTAGGCAGAAACAACCATGATTTGACTAAGATCATGAACTCCATTCAAAATAAGGGTGCCACCCTAGATGTGTTAAATTTGCCGTCCATGACAGGGATTGCTGACCCCAATTTACGTCAACTCATGACCAACCTCATTATTGAACTTTATAAATACCAAGCTGAAAGTGAACGTAAGCGGATCATTGAGCGTCAGCAACAAGGGATTTCCCTAGCCAAACAGCAGGGCAAATATCATGGTCGCAAGCCTCAATACGCTGAAGATGATCCCCGTTTGTTACATGCCTTTAAACTTTATCAAAATGGTATGAGCGATGTGGATGTGGCTCGAAATACTGGGATTAAGCGGACAACCTTTATTCGGTATCGAAAGAAATTCAGTGTGTATAGATAAATTTCTCATTAAATAAGCAGGGCAGTGAAAAAAATTTAAATAGGAGTGAAATAACAGATATATGGAAATAAAAGAGAGCGTAAAATATCTTGTGTAAATGCATAAAAGATTTCTGAATTGTATAGAAATAGGGAATGCCTTCCCTTATGATATTTAGTAACCACAGAAAACATCACAGGAGGCATTCCCCATGAATGA
>Ga0214925_100693_pt1 | contig 12493 bp, 10 predicted proteins | sample Stichaenrichment_FD_168299 | JGI IMG/M metagenome (GOLD analysis project Ga0214925, IMG submission 168299) | Xylose enriched microbial communities from anaerobic bioreactor in Madison, Wisconsin, United States - 63SRT | ecosystem: Engineered > Bioreactor > Anaerobic > Unclassified | place: USA... | reverse complement strand
CCTATACGTAATCACAAGTTTAAACGCCCAACAGTACAGAAATCGCAATATACAACAAACACAATGCGACAATTAACCCTAAGATCCCTATTATCATTCTCATCAGTCCCCTTTGCCTTAACTTAAGGACTATCGTGCCCCGCTTAATTATAGTGAACGTTATCACAACGATTATCAAGAAAATTATGATATCCATAGTCACTAACACAAAAACGACACCCTTCCCAACTAGGAAAGGGTGTCGTTTTTGCGTTAATTCTCATAAACTAATCGGTTCTAGTTACTTTCCCGTGCTCTCCCGGAGCATGAGTTCCGTTCCAACCGTCACCAATTGTGGGGTTTTCCGGCCACTTTGAATTCGATTCTCGACCAGATCCACTGCCGTTGCTCCCAACAGCTCCGTATGCACATGCACACTGCTGAGCTCTGGGAACACATACTTTGCAATGGTTGTGTCATTGAAGCTAAACAAGTTCACCCGACCCGGGACATCTAAACCGTTCTCATGTAAGGCTTTCAACGCCCCCGCAGCCATCGGGTCATTGCTAACGAAGAACGCTGACGGGAGATCATCGCCGAGTTGGGCAATGGCCGTTTGCATCTCCTGATAACCCGAATGATTGGTGTAGTCGCCCGCAAAGACCAACTTAGGATCAAAGGCCTGCCGGGCTTCCATTTCCTGCCGAAAGGCTTTGTACCGGGGATCGATGACCTCCAATTGGCCATCCGTCGTCCATTCCGTACCATACAACAGGCCAATTTGTTTTTGCCCCCGTTGCATGAAGAACTCAATGACCTGGTTGACCGCAAAGCGGAAATCGGTGACCACACTGTCAAATCCATGGCAGAGTTGGTCCTGATCCACAAACACCAGGTTCGGCGTCAATTGCGCCATCGTCGTCACCTGTTGATTGCTGAACTTACCAATGGCAATAATGGCATCCACATCGTCCTCAATCGCCTTGAGGTCATTTTGAAACGTCTGCGACACCTGAAACCGCTGCGCCTCACACCGTTTCTCCAAGCCCATCCGAATCGACATGTAGTACAAGTCATCCAGCTCTTTGGTCTTAGAATACCATTGGACGATGGCAATCTTTAACGGCTTCGTAGACACGAGTGCGTGGCGTTTGAGCTTGGTATAGTTCAGTTCCTCGGCAACCTCAAAAATCTGTTTTCGCGTCGACTCGCTCACTGACAAGGTTCGATCATAGTTTAAGACCCGTGAGACTGTCGCTAGGGACACACCCACTGCACTCGCAATATCCTTTAACGTCGCTGCGATTACCATCACCTCCTAACATCTATGTTGCTTAAATCTGAGCAATGAATTTATCTAACGCTGCTTGACCAGCAGGTGTCCGCTTAAAGACCCCGGCGTCAGCCAAGACACGTGCAAAGACATTGCCAATCGCTTCATGCACAATCGCGGTGACATTCTCAGCCGTTACGTGATTGGTCTGTTTCAAGTCATCAGCCCAAGCCTGATGCATCGCTGCCATCTGGTTCGGTTGATCTAACAAATACTTTTCCACTTCGGCCATTTCCGTCTTCAAGCGGGCTGGTAAAATCGCCCGTCCCATGACTTCGATCAGTCCGATATTTTCCTTTTTGATATGCTGAACGTCTTGATGCGGATGGAAGATTCCATCCGGATAAGTGGTGGACGTCTGGTTATCCCGCAGAACCAAGTCAAGCACGTAATCGTCGCCCTGACGGTAAGCAATTGGGGTAATCGTATGGTGCCGCGTACCGTCCGTGTAGGCCCGCACATCCACCTGCTCATCAGAATAATCAATCCAACTGTTAAGCACTTTGGTTGCTGCCGTAATCAGTGGTTCTGGTTGGCTTCCAGTTAACCGAATATCTGTCATCGGCCACTGAACAACCCCCGCCGTCACACCGGCAATCCCTAAATCAATCGACCGATCAATTGGCGCTTTCATCATCGGGAAGGTATGTTTTCCCCCCTGATAATGATCGTGCGTCAACATGGACCCGCCAACGATTGGCAAATCCGCGTTGCTACCAACAAAATAAGTTGGTAACTGACGAACAATTTCCAATAAGTTCGTAAAGGTATGTTGATTAATCACCATTGGTCGATGAATCTGCGATAAGAAAATCGCGTGCTCAGAGAAGTAAGCGTATGGCGAATATTGAAATCCCCACGTCTCACCGCCGAGCATCATCCGAACAATCCGGTGATTGCTACGGGCTGGGTAACCTAATCGACCCAAATAGCCTTCGTTTGTCATACACAACTGATCTAACGGGTAGCTAGTCTTCTTCTGGGTAAGCGCTGCCGCAATCGCCTTCGGGTCTTTTTCTGGTTTGGACAAGTTAATTGTAATTTCCAATTCACCAGCCGGTGTTTTAGCCGGAAAGACCACGTTCTTTGCAATATTACGGGTCTTAATATAGTTATTGACCTGGCTGAGTTGATAGAACCAATCGGTAGCCGCGCCAGGACTTTGTTGATACCGATCCCAGAATCCACGATTCAACGCGGATGGTAGTGGCGTCATCAAATCCATCAATTGCGCCTCTAAGATGTCCTTAGGACTAGGTGCATCTTCAATTTGACCGTGGTCAATGGCCGCTTGGACTAACGCATTAACCAAATCAATCGGTTCATTTGCCGTAGCAGTTGGTACGGAACCCTCGCCAATCAAGGCTAGAATCCGATTCGTCACGTACTGCCGATCCAGCTCCGTATAAGGCGCTGGCGAGGAAACAATGTGATCAATGAATGTTTGAATGGTATCTTGGGTCATGCGTTACTTCTCCTCGTTCCGATCGTTATAGCCAGCTGGATGCGTTTGCTTCCAGTTCCAAGCCGTCCGAATAATATCTTCTACATTATCAAACCGGGGTTGCCAGTTCAATGTCTTGCGGGCCTTATCACTAGCCGCAATCAACGTGCTGGGATCACCAGCCCGGCGTGGCGCCATCTTTGCTGGGATTTCCTTACCGGTAACTTTACGAGCGGCTTCCAGCATTTCCTTGTTAGAAAAGCCCGTGGAAGACCCCAAGTTAAAGGCATCACTGTCATGACCAGCCTTAAGATATTCCAGCGCTAAAATATGGGCGTCAGCCAAATCAACGACGTGGACGTAATCCCGGACGTTGGTACCATCCTTAGTTGGATAATCATCACCGAAGATGGCTAATTGATCTCGTTCGCCAGCAGCGACTTCCAAGATGATAGGTACCAAGTGGGTTTCGGGATGGTGATCTTCACCAATGCTCCCGTCTTCTTTGGCCCCAGCCACGTTGAAGTACCGCAGAGCAACGAATTTAATCCCGTAGGCTTCATCAGACCAACGCATGATCTTTTCCATCATCAGCTTGCTTTCACCATATGGATTGGTTGGCACTTGCGGATCCGTTTCTTTAATGGGAATCTGCTTGGGTTCACCATACGTTGCCGCCGTTGAAGAGAAGACAATTTTTTTAACGTTGTGCTTGTTCATAACTTCCAGAAAGGAAACCATCCCGGCCGTATTGTTGTCAAAGTACTTCAACGGTTTCTTCATAGATTCAGGAACCACGGAGAATGCGGCAAAGTGAATAACCCCTTCAATGTCTTCCTTATCAAAGACACCGTCTAGAAAGGCTTGATCCCGCACATCACCTTCGTAGAACCGAGCTTTCGCATTAACTGCGGCCCGGTGACCCGTTACCAAGTTATCGACAACGGCCACATCATAACCCTTTTCTACTAAACGATCGACGGCGTGAGAACCAATATAACCGGCACCACCTAAGACTAAAACTGTCATTGATCAATTCCTCCTCTTATGTTTAATTCTCTAAATTTATTTTACACTAATCAATCGGCCTAACGCCAACCAATCCTTACTTTTATAATTCAGCAGGACCGTCAGCAATCTCGGCCACGTAGAATTCAGCCGGGTGACCAATGGTGTCTTCGTAGGTCTTGCCAACCTGTGCTTCAAAATCAGCCACGTTGTCTTTCTTCACAATGGCAATGGCACAGCCACCGAAGCCAGCTCCCGTCATCCGAGCGCCTAAGACACCAGGTTGTTGCCAAGCTGTTTCAACTAACGTGTCTAATTCCTTCCCGGTAACGGCAAAGTCGTAGTTGAGCGAAATGTGAGAGGCGTTAACCAAGTGACCGAAGCGTTGCAGATCATTCTTTTGCAGTGCGTCAAAGGCCTTCAAGGTCCGTTGATTCTCAAAGACAGCGTGGCGCGCCCGCTTGATCAGTACGTCATCATTAATCAGATAAGCATTCTCATCAAATTCGTCTTCGTTCAGGTCACCTAATGTCTTAATATCCAACTTCGTTTGGAGCCGGCGTAAGGCTTCTTCACATTGAGCCCGCCGTTCATTGTACTTGGAGTCAGTAAGTTCTCGGCGCTTCTTGGTATTCATAATAACCACCACATAATCGCCAAGAGCTAGTGGTGCGTACTCGTAATCCATCGTGTTGGTATCTAGCAAGATGGCTTGGTCTTTCTTGCCCATGCCGATTGCAAATTGATCCATGATTCCCGTATTCAACCCGAAGTAATCATTTTCAACCTGTTGGCCAACTTTAACCATTTCGACTTCATCAAGCTTCATGCCATAAGCGGCGTGAAGAATTTCGCCCATCAACATTTCCATTGAAGCGGACGAAGATAAGCCAGAAGCATCTGGTAAGTTACCGTGGACGAATAAATCAAACCCATGGTCGATGGTCAAGTCTTGCTTCGCCAGCTCGAATAGCATCCCTTTCAGGTAGTTCGCCCAGTTATCGGCTTTATCAAAGGCCAAGTTATCCAGTGAGAAGGTTAAGACCCCGGCGTCTGGTACATTGGCCGAGTACACGCGGAATTGCTTGTCATCACGTGCTGAGTAAGCGGCGTAAGTTCCCATACTGATGGCAGCGGGGAATACATGCCCACCATTGAAATCGGTATATTCACCGATTAAGTTAATCCGACCAGGTGAGAAGAACACCCGTTGTGGGGCGACATCAAATTTTTCTTGGTATTCTGTTGCTAAGCTGGCGAAATCCATGGCAATTAGCTCCTTAATAAAATTTTTAGTAAAGTTTTACTCGTAATCATCATAGTCGCTTTATGCGACCGTGTCAATTAAATATAAAACGTTTTCATTAGCGTCATTAACAACAATAGGGCCAAGGCGTTTTCCACCCTAGCCCCATTAAATTTGTTTCTAATTCTGTTTTTCAGCTTCTTGTGCTTCAAGTTTCTTTTCCAATTCAGTGACAATTTGTGCGTGACGCTTTTCAGATAATGAAATCTTGAAGTAGTAGATTAAAGCAGCCAGGATCAATGAAACGATTGGCATGTAGAACATGAAGGAATGGAAAATGAACAAGCCATGAGCAGAAATATCACTTGGCTTAGCGTTCCCAGTCATACCAGAGTTAACCGCAGCAAGCACTACAATCCCCATGGAAAAAGCACCGGCTAGTTTATCAATCAGCGGACGAACCGCTAAGGTGACGGATTCATTCCGCACCCCATTCTTCCATTGACCATATTCCACACTATCTGTGATCGTCATTAAGGCGGCTAAGAAAATCATTGGGTATGGGAAGAAGAAGACAGCATCGGCAACTAAGGTCATCACCACACTGGTTCCCGCAAAGATGAATAACAGGTAACCCACAAGCATCATGATAATGCCGCCAACGTAGATACCTTTACGGGTAATTGCTTTAACCAAGACTGGGAACAGAGGAACCGAAATAATGCCAAGAACGGTTGTAATTCCCCCAACCATAGAGTATTTGGTGGCTGCCCCTAAAACATATTGGAAATTATAAAGCAGCAGAGAGTTCGTCACAACGTATCCCAAAGCAAACAGAAGATAGGATAGTGCTAACCACATTAACTGGTCATTTTCTCCCAGCACCTTAAAGACATCCCGTAGTCTCGTTTTTTCCGTATTTTCCCGAATCAGGCTGGTATTTTCCTTGGTTCCTGCGACTGTTGCCCAGGCCCCTAAGAAGGAAAGCAAGGCAATGAAGATGGCAAAGCCCAGCCATCCGGCACGGGTTTCGGTTCCATTATGCGTCCCCGAGAACTTTTGAGAGAAGAAAAGCACCATTGGCATAATGATAATGGCAACCCCTTGGGCCCCAATCGTTGAGCCGAACCGGCCAATCGTTCCAAACTTGTTCCGCACTTTAGAATCCACACTCAATGCCGGGAGCATGGACCAAAATGCAATATCTTTAAACGAATAGAAGATATCCAAAATAACAAAGATAATAGCAAAAAGAATAAAGTAAAGTGTCGTGTTGCTATCTGCTAATCCAAATAAACTCGTAAAGATGGCGATTAATCCCAGAGAACTTACGATAGCCCCACCTAAAATCCAAGGCTTAAACTTCCCCATCTTGGTGTCCGTATTATCAACAATCCCACCAATCATCGGATCAAACGCGATTTCGACTAAACGGATAACAACAACCATTGTGGTAACGATACTGGCTAATTTTGCGTCAGTTCCCGCTCCTTTACCAACAAATAAGACACTGGTAACAAACATGGCGAAATACGTACTTAACGTTGCATAAAAGGCATCATGTCCCAATGCCCCAGCGGCGTATGATAAATATTGCTTAACCATTATTTTTATTCACACCTTTCAAAAAGTAGTTCCTAGTGATAACGCCGTTCAATAATCTTCGAGAGCACATCTTCTCGTTGCTGTGAACGGGCCATATCGAATTGCGTTTCTTCAAGATTATTGAAATCTTGTGCCAACAAGGTTGCTTCCAAGTACAAGGTCAATTGCCGCTTGATATACAGCTTATTTTCCTCATCTGGACGTTGCGCGTTACCACCCAACACCGCGGCCGCAAACTCTGCCGGATCCAACATCATTTTGTCATTTTTCTTAGCCATCTGAAACACCCCTTATCTGTTTTCAACATTTATCTAAGGTTAGTAAAACGTTTAGTATTGTTTTACTATATGTAAGCGCTTTACAGTAGCCATCATAAGGTTATTTCGTTAAATAAGCAACCACTTAATTTGTGTAAGATTACACTATAAATAGTAATACAGACTGAAATACCGGTATTGCAACCGGTTGTATTTTACTAAGTAAAAATTTAGTAAATCAATAAATAAATTTGTAAAAAGGGAACGGCCATAAAAAATCTACGGCCGTTCCCTTTTTATATTTATCGCTTAAATCGACGCGACATATTGCTTTAACGCACTTTCATACGTTGCTAGCCGCTGTTGTGCGGCGGCATCAGTCTCATCACTAGTCCCAATATAGAATTTCACTTTAGGTTCCGTTCCTGAGGGCCGAATACAAATCCAAGTTCCATCACTTAACCAGTATTTCAAAACATTTGACTGCGGCAGATCAATCGAACTGGTCGTTCCGTCTGCCAATGTTTTGACACTCGTTGAGAAGTCTTCAACGGCCTCAATTTGATTGCCGGCAAAGGCAGTCGGGGCGTTTTCCCGGAATTCACTCATTAAGTGGGCCATTTGGTCCGCACCGTCAACACCAGGGAATTCCTCAAACGTGGTCTTTTCCGCAAAGTAACCATAAGTTGCGTAAAGTTCTTCGATCCCATCATACAGGGTCATTCCCCGTTGTTTGTAGTCTGCTGCTACTTCTGCCAACAGAACCGTTGATTGAATGGCATCCTTATCCCGAACAAAGGGCTTAATCAGATAGCCGTAGCTTTCTTCAAACCCAAAGAGGAAGGTATGGTCATGCGCCGTTTCATACTGATGAATCTGCTCGGCAATAAACTTAAAACCAGTCAAGACGTTCTTCATCTCAACACCATAAGCGGCGGCAATCTTAGTGGCCAATTCGGTCGATACGATCGACTTCACTACCCGACCATCGCTTGGCAACTGCCCCGCTTGCTTGCGGGCCTTCAAAATGTAGGCCAACAGAATGGAGGCAATCTGGTTCCCCGTTAGTAACTGATAATCACCATTTGGCTGGCGAACTGCGGCACCTAATCGATCGGCATCTGGGTCGGTGGCGACTAATAGGTCAGCCCCCTCTTTTTTACCAAGCGCGATCGCCATATCAAACGCTTGTGAGAATTCAGGATTCGGGAATGGCACCGTTGGAAATTCAGGATCGGCAATGGCTTGTTCGGGAACCATCGTAAAGTTCTCAAATCCGGCCCCCCGGAGTGCCCGTTCGCCGATAACCTTCCCTGTGCCGTGAAGTGGTGTGTAGATCAGCTTCATTGTTTTACCGACACTGCGGATTAATTCAGAATTAATCGTCACACTTTCAACGTTCTGCAAATAAGGTTGGTCGACATCTTCGCCAATAATGCGTAACAATTTGTTGGACCGTAGTTGCGTCTCATCAGCTACGTCAATGGCAAAGACGTCTTTAGCCGAACGGACAAAATCGGTAATCATATCGGATGCTTTCGGTGGCATCTGACCGCCATCCGGGCCGTAAATTTTAAACCCATTATATTGCTTGGGGTTGTGGCTCGCGGTAATCATAATGCCCATGGCCGTCTGTAAATGGCGAACCGCAAAGGACAACTCTGGCGTTGGTCGCATATCGTCAAACACATAGCTTGGAATATGGTGCGCACCCAAGACGTGCGCGGCTTCGTGGGCAAATTCGCGGGAGTGGTAGCGAGAGTCAAAGCTAATGGCAACACCCTGTTGTTTCGTCGCATCATCGAGCGTGTCCAGATACCGGGCCACACCTTCAGTTGCTTGGCGCACCGTGTAGACATTCATTTGCCCAATGCCGGGGCCCATCACACCACGCATTCCGGCGGTTCCAAAGCTCATGGGTGCAGTAAATGCAGCCTGCTTAGCGGCATCGTCTGTAGCGATCGCATCTAGTTCTTGCTTGATGTAAGGAATCAGGTCAGGTTGTTGGGCCCACACCTGGTAATTTTCTTGCCAACTCATATCTAATCTCTCCTCTTAGACTTACTTACGCGTATATTGATAACTAATTGTATGTTCCACTGGTTGGTTAGCCGGCAGAACCACATCGCCGAAATCAGCATGGTGAATCGCGTCAGGTAACGTTTGTGCTTCCATTGCTAAGGCATTGTAATCCCGAACATCGGCCCGTGCATCATCGGTTGGGTTGGCGGTAAAGACCACTAACCCATTGCGATCAGAATAAATGGAAACTTCCCGGTGTCCCGTGGTATCCCCGATTGTCGCAATTGGGGTGTCCTTGCTAGGTTCTACGACAAAGGCATCGTCATATTCAACTTGGCCCGTTTGGTGAAGTTGATCCAACCCATCCTTAACCGTTCGTGGCTGACTAAAGTCGTAACCCGTCCCGGCCGTTGGCACCATCTCACCAGTCGGAATCTTCGCTTGATCCAAGACCAACCGCTTGTCGCCACTTAGTTTAACCCACTGCTGGTCTAAATCGTGTTGATCATCAGTCACATTAAAGTAGGTGTGAATCGTTGGGTTGAAGAGTGTTGCCGCATCACTTTGAGCATCGAAGGTGATGTCTAAGCGATTTTCTTCCGTCAGCGTGTACGTAATCGTCGTCTCCAAGTTACCCGGATAACGGTCATCGGCCGGCGTTGACGTGTGCGTTAACACCACGCTAGCGGTATCGGCAGTCTGATTGGTCGTCGCATCCCAGTTCACAAAGGTGAAACCATGAGGACCACCATGACTCGCATTTGGTTCTTCATTGGCTTCCAAATGTACCGTCTGACCGTCTAACTCAAATTGAGCGCCGGCAATTCGCCCCGCAACACGACCTAAGGCTTGGCATAAGTAATACGGATTGTGGTCATAGCCTGCTAAATCAGGCTTATTCACAATCAGTGAATGACGCTTGCCATCCTCCACCACACTAAATTCTTGCAGCGTAGCACCCCAGGTTAGAACCGCAACCTGCGTCCCTTGTTGATTCGTTAACACATATTTTGAGACATCCTGCTGGTTCAACGTACCAGCCGCACTCTTCGTAATTTCCATCAAAGTACACCTCCAAAAAATAAAGAATCCGGTTTCATTGTAACCTAACCGGGGGTTGAGTACCAAATTTTTTACTAAAATTCGCCTAATTATTTTACGTCGAACAATTAAAAGCCACTTTACGATTAACCTTATTTGAGTTTAGACGAAGGTGTTTACTCCGTAAAATTAAATCAATACCATTATAATATAATTTAGGAATTCAATATATTCTATATGGGAATATTAAATATTCTCTATTTGCTATTTGCCCCTAGACTTATCATTTGATAATCCGCTATACTCACGTTATTCGCTCACATATGCACAAACAACTTCAAGGAGGCCCACTTATGTCAACAACGACTGCTGCTGAAAAATTACTATTGCAAATGGTGGATGATTATACGCAAAAAGAGATTGCGCCCCAAGATATGCCGATGGACGCGGCTGGTGACTTTCCCGCCGGTTTCATGGAAAAGTTGACAGCGACCGGCTTCTTAGGACTCATGTTACCGCAAGAATTTGGCGGCGCTGGCTTTGGTCCTGAAATTACGGCAACGGTGTTGAACCACATTGCCCGCGGAAACGCCAGCACAGCAGTGACCCTTGAAGGTCATTTCAAAACTATTGATCAACTCTTAAAGTATGGTACACCAGCTTTACAACAACAATTACTACCAACGGCTACCGACCGGATTTTTGCCTTTTCCATGACCGAAGCTAGTGGTGGTTCTAATCCAATGAGTATTAGTTCAACGGCCACTCGTGAAGGAAATCACTGGGTACTCAATGGCGATAAAATTATGATTACGAATGGTGGTCTGGCTGAGGTTTACTGTGTTTTGGTCAAAACCGCCCCAACAGAGCTTTCCGTCTTTGTAGTCGATCAAGACATGCCCGGCTTTTCTTTTGGTAAACGCGAGGACTTTATCGGTTTACGGGGAACGCCAGTCGGCGAAATCGTCATGGACCATATCGTTGTCGATGACGACCACCTCCTCGGAAATCTCGGTGACGGTGGCCTCATCGGTGACTCTGCTCATGACGACGCTCGGGTATTAATGGGTGCCGTGCTCACCGGTATTATGGAACACGAATTAAAGATTGCAACCGATTATGCTAAAGAACGTAAGGCCGGCGATCAACCACTAACGGCCCTTCAAGTTACCCAACGCAAAGTTGCCGACATGGCAATCCGCAAGGAAACCACCAAATTGCTCTACCAACAGGCGGCCCATCTCAAAGCGCTTGGTCAACCCTACAGTGAACTCGCCGCTATGGCTAAAGCTCATGGTTCTCGTGCCGCAGTTAGTGCTGGCGATGATGCCCTTCAAATTCTAGCCGGCTATGGCTACAGCCGTGAATATCCAGTTGAACACCTGATCCGTGATGCCCGCGCACTAGAGATAGCGGAAGGAACCGTTGAGAAAATGCGTTCAGCTATTGCCCTCGCCGAATTTAACCACTAGGAGGTTCTCATGAAAATTATCGTTTGTCTAAAACAAGTTCCGGAAACCAATAACGTGACGATTGACCCCATCACACATAACCTTGATCGTCGTGGGCTGGCCGGTGTCATGAATCCATTTGATAAACATGCCATTGAGCTTGCCTTGTCATTAAAAGATACCGCCGACACTGACGTCACTATTACGTTACTCACGATGGGGCCCGATGATTACGCGGATTCACTCCACGAAGGCCTCGCCATGGGCGCTGACGAAGGGGTTTTACTTTCCGATCGCGCTTTTGCAGGTGCCGATACACTTGCTACCGGTTATGTTTTGGCTCAGGCCATTAAAAAAATTGGTAACGCCGACTTGATTCTATTCGGTCGCCAAGCCGTTGACGCTGATACTGGACAGGTCGGTCCGATTGTCGCCGAGTTCCTCCACCAGCCACAGATCACTTACGCTGCCAACTTACGTTTAAGTGGCCCCAATGAAGTCACGGCTGAACGCTTACTGGAAGACACCAAACAAACGCTAGTCGCTCAATTACCCGCTGTAGTCAGTGTCCGCAGTGAGTTGAACACGCCACGTTACCCCACCCCGCGGCAAATTCAACTTAGCTTCGCCAAACCCCTGACTGTCTGGCATCACGATGATTTAGAGCTGGACGACCAACGCCTCGGCCAAGTTGGTTCACCCACAATCGTCACGAAAGTCTATGCGCCGGCACCCGTTAAGCGCGAACTAACGCCATTAACCGGAACACCACGCGAAGCCGCCAGTCAACTGATTACGGCCCTAAAAGACCGTCAGCTCATTTAAGGAGGAAATCGGTATGTCACAACCAGAACTATGGGTCATTTCAGAGCGTCGTTTAGCCCACATCGAACCAACTACACAGCAACTGATTACTAAGGCCAAATCAATCGCCGGCACCACTTTTAAAGTGGTCACGATCCTGCTAGAAGCACCGACTGACCATTTGGAAGACGAGCTGACTCCGTACGCCCCAGATGAAATTCGGATCGCGCGCGATGAACGCTTCCCAACTGCTACCGATGCGGAGCAAGCCGATGCACTGGCCCAACTCGTTACTGCTTATCA
>Ga0214925_100691_pt1 | contig 12517 bp, 13 predicted proteins | sample Stichaenrichment_FD_168299 | JGI IMG/M metagenome (GOLD analysis project Ga0214925, IMG submission 168299) | Xylose enriched microbial communities from anaerobic bioreactor in Madison, Wisconsin, United States - 63SRT | ecosystem: Engineered > Bioreactor > Anaerobic > Unclassified | place: USA... | reverse complement strand
ATCATTCGACATTAAGAATGAATCTACTTAGTGGTTTGTTGGATGATGTTTCTTATAATCATGCTCATAAGGTTAATGATGTTGCCTTATATGAAACTGGTCGGGTATTCTACAAAGATACCGATGATCAAGTTCGTCCAGATGAAGTGGAACATGTTGCCGGTGTTGTGACTGGTAATTTAACAGATCCTTCATGGAATAATCATGTTAAATCGGTTGATTTTTACGATTTAAAAGGAATTGTTGATCAGTTTATCGAGAACCTTGGCATTAATGGTGATATTGAGTATACGGCAACAAATAAGTATCCGGAAATGCATCCCGGAAGAACTGCAGATATTAGTATCCACGGTCATTATGTAGGATTTATTGGACAAGTTCATCCAAAGATCACCAAACAATTCAAGATTAAGGAAACATATGCTTTTGAACTTAATCTGCAAACATTAATCGATCTGCCAAAGAGTGATGATCAATATCAGGTAATTTCGAAGTATCCATCAGTTGAACGAGATATTTCATTCTTAGTTGACAGTGACGTGACTAATGATCAAATTGTTAATTTAATGAAAAAACGTGGTGGTGCATTCCTTCATGATATTCGTTTATTTGATATTTATGATGGTGCAAATGTTCCTGACGGTAAAAAATCAATGGCTTATTCGTTACATTATGTCAATCCTCGTGAGACATTAAAGGATGAAGTTGTGACAACTGCTTTTGAAAAGATTAAAAAACGGTTAACTGATGAACTAAATGCGGAAATTAGGTAGTTTCAAACTTATAATGAAAGCTGAGAATATAGGAGGAGCATCTAATGAGTAACAACTCAAATGAACGGACCCCCAAACCCAACCGTAGTTTAGGGCGAAAAATCATTATTTCCGTAATTGCGATTTTAATTATTCTGGCGGTGTCCATTAGTTTTCTTGGTTATCGGTATTTTCAAGAGGCCCTGAAACCAATGAATCCGCAGAATACAAACGTTACCCAGGTTCATATCCCACTTGGGGCATCCAATAAACAGATTGGCTCAATCTTGCAGAACAAGAAAGTTGTAAAGAGTGGGATGGTTTTTGATTACTATGTTAAATCCAATAACATGAGTGAGTTTCGTGCTGGCTATTACCAGTTGAAACCATCGATGAGTTTGAAAACAATTGCTAAACAGCTTCAAAAAGGTGGCAGTGATCAGCCAATCCAAAGTACTAAAGGAAAGGTTTTGGTTCGCGAGGGAGCAAATATTGATCAAATTGCTACTCAGGTTTCTTTAACGACAGATTTTTCGAAGCAAAACTTTATTAGTGTGATGAAAGATCAAGCATTTATGGAACAGCTTGAAAAAGCTTATCCTAAGTTATTGGGTTCTGCTATGAAAGCAAAGCAAGTCAGATACCGTCTTGAAGGATATTTGTATCCAGCAACTTATGAAGTTAAGAAGAATACGTCACTTAAGTCTCTCGTTAATCAGATGGTTGCCAAAACTAATCAAGTATTAGCGCCTCACTATCAACAAATTAAAAAGACTAAATTGACCGTTCAGCAATTTATGACACTGGCTTCTCTAATTGAGCGGGAAGGGGTTAATCAGACAGATCGTCGTAAGATGTCAGGCGTGTTATTGAACAGAATCGACATTAACATGCCGCTTCAGTCTGATGTCGCCGTGTTGTATGCCATTCATCGTAATAATAAACAACTGACAACTAAGGATCTTCAGAGTAACTCTCCTTATAATCTATATAAATATACAGGCTTTGGCCCTGGACCTTTTGATAGTCCAAGTATCAGCTCTGTTCAAGCATTACTTCATCCACTTGATCGTTCAAAAAATTATTTATACTTTGTTGCAAATACCAAGACCAGGAAAGTATATTATTCGAAAACGTACGAAGAACATCAACAGCAAATTGCTAAACATGCTTCAAATAATTAAGAGTTGATAACCGAAAGGAAATTCGATTAATGACAGAACCAGCAAAAAAACCGGTTGTGATTGGTGTCACTGGTGGCTCGGGAAGTGGTAAGACAACCGTTAGCCGAAAAATATTTGATGAGTTATCAAACTATTCAATCATGATCTTGCAGCAGGATTCGTATTACAAAGATCAAGATGAGATGACAATGGCGCAGCGAAAACGGGTTAATTACGATCATCCGATGGCTTTTGACTATGATTTATTGGTTAAACAGCTGAAGTCACTTCTAAAGTATCAAGCGATTGAAAAACCGGTATACGATTATAATCAATTTACTCGAAGTAAAAAAACCATTCATCAGGACCCTCGAGAAGTTATTATTCTTGATGGCATTTTAATACTTGACGATGAGCGATTACGTGATTTAATGGACATTAAAGTATTTGTCGATACAGACGATGATATTCGACTGATTCGCCGTATTGAGCGGGATACTAAGGAACGCGGCCGTTCATTAGACAGCATTATTCATCAGTATTTGACAACGGTTAAACCAATGTATCATCAGTTTGTTGAACCGACTAAGCGTTACGCAGATATCATTGTGCCTGAGGGTGGCGAGAACCAAGTTGCAATTGATCTGTTAACAACCAAAATGCGCTCGATTTTAAAGAGTCGTGGCAGTGAACAAATCAAACAGAATTTTGATTCAACAATTTAATCTTTTATAAAGGAGAATTTTTAGATGGCTGAACAAGAATCATATCCAATGACCGCAGAAGGTCGGGACAAGTTACAAAAAGAATTGGAGGATTTGAAGGTAAATCAACGACCAAAAGTGGTTGAAAGAATTAAAATTGCTCGAAGTTATGGTGATTTATCGGAAAACTCCGAGTATGAATCAGCAAAAGATGAGCAGAGTATGTTAGAGAGTCGAATTACGACAATTGAGCATATGATTCAATATGCACAGATTATTGACTCTCATGACAGTGACAAGGACGAGGTTACTGTTGGGAAAGCTGTGACATTTAAAGAACTCCCTGATGAGGAACCGGAAACATATACGATTGTTGGGGCTGCTGAAGCTGATCCAATGTCTGGCAAAATTTCAAATGATTCACCAATTGCCAAGGGACTTTTAGGACACCGCTTAAATGAAGAGGTAGTCATTCATATCCCTGCTGGTGATATGAAAGTAAAAATTTTGGAAGTTAAATAGACTATTTTTTAAAGGCGCCCGGTTTAGTGAAATACTTAACCGGGTGCCTTTTGCTCTTTCTTTGTTAATTTCACAAACGATGATATAATGTGTTGTAAGCGAATTCAGAGAAAATCTATAAGGAGTGTGCGATTAATGAAACTTGAGATTACCGATGCTGCAAGTAAATGGTTCCATGATGAAATGGGATTATCTGATGGTAATGGCGTTCGATTCTATGGAAAGGTTTATGGCAAGACTCCCGTACACGATGGCTTCTCATTAGCGATTACCCGTGATGATAATCCTGAAGAGGTTTATACGGAAACTGATAAAGATGGCATCAAATATTTTGTGGATGCTGGCGATGAATGGTTCTTTAAGGGCTATGATTTAGGAGTCGACTTTGATCCGAAGAAGGATCCTGAGAATGTCACTTATTCTTATACACCCAATGGTGAATTATAATTTTAATAAAGTTAAGGAGCTAATACCGATTTTGATTGACGGTATTAGCTCCTTTAGTTTTACTTTACTTAAATAACTTTTTTCTTCTTGTTATAGTAATATTCCCCTACGATTAAACATACGCCAATCAAAGAGATGGTTACACCAATGCCCAGCCCTTGTGGCCAATAGGTAAACGTTACATGATGGGTTCCCTTTGAGACTGGTACGTAGATAAACATTTTAGCCCATTTCTTTGGGGTCACCGAATGGTTATCTACTTTTACATGCCATCCCTTCGAATAAGGAATAGTTGTTGTGAGGGCTTGTTGCTTTGCTTTAACGTTAACAGTGCCAGTAAATTTATGATTACTCCATCTGTCGATTTTATAAGGTGATTTTTTTAGATCTTTTGCAAAGTTGGCAATCTTTTGATCATTTACTTTGTAAAGTTTAACATCTTGTAACCAAACATCATTTGCGTTTGCATAGAATTTAACGTTAATCGTGTCATTTGCAGTACCACCAGTGGCAATATTTGCGACTACGGTTTTTTTAGCGGGCCTAAACTGAACCAGACTATTACCATTAACCAACACTGATAACTGCGTGTTTGAGATGTTTGGCCCCATTGTCATGTAATATGAAGTGTTCTTTTCGATTGGCACCTTAATTGTTACGTAAGACTGTTCCATCATATTTTTCTTTCGAAGGACGGCATTATCCAAGTCCAAAACCGGATAAATATTATGATATGAAACGTTGGTATAGCTTGCTGACTTGAAGAGGTCGCCGATTTTAGGATCGAGTTGCTGAGCCAATTGGTTTTGATATGTGATCGGATTATTTGGAACAACAGTCGTTTTTAGACTGTTTTCGGGTGATACGAAGCCTAGAGGAAGAGCATATGGATTCTTGTAGGTATTTGTTAACTTTGTTTGAGAAGTCAGGTCGTATTTACTCAAATCCGGTTTGCTTGTGAGCGTGCTTAAAAATTGAGGCATCGTTTTTTGGCTTGTTTTTATTGTAACCGGACGTTCATTCATCCAATACTTCATGGATAAAAGCGAATCGGTAAACATTGTGCCATTTGAATAGAATACGTAGGCATCTCCATTAGGTTGGCCGATATTTCCAAAGAAATTTGAAGTTGCCGATTCCAATGTCGAAGAGAAAATAGAACCACCGTTAAAGCCGGCCGTTAGGGCATCATTTTTGGTCCTGGAGAAGGTTTCTCCCGTTCGATAAAAACCCTTGTCTGATTGTTTAATTTTATCCACAAGTGGTCTGGTAATAGAGGCGAATTTTGTGTAATCACTATTATTTAAGTACGAAATATTATTAAGCGAGTTGACAAAGTTTAGGCTCATTTCACCGGTCATTAAAATAGCCATTGCGATTGAAAGCAGTATATTTTTGCGATATAAACCATAAAAGACGATTAATCCGATGCTCAAGATTAAATAAATCCATCCCCAAACATAGTTTTCTGGTTTTAAGTATTCAAATGATTTTATTTTTGTACCAATGTAAATCATGCCAATTAAAATAATCAGTGTACTGCCAATAAAAGTTTTCCAATGAAGACCATTGGTCAAAATGTCTTTAAAAGCTTCAAAAGCGGTTAAAATCATCCAGAATGAAAAAATAAATGAAAATCTATATGGGTACCAAACCGGCAACTGCATGCCGTGCCAGAAAAGATCGAGTGGCTGGAAACACATCGAAAGCACAAAAAAGACAGTTAGGGCAAAGCTGGCGATTCTAAGCCGTCCCTTAATTGTTGGTGAAAGGTAGTAATAAGCAAACAAAATGATGATGATGCTGGCAACAAAAATATTGGCGGTACCGTTTGGCAGTTGTTTAAAATCAAATGAACCATTTATAAATTTGCCGAGAATATCAAGCGGATTATATTCGAAACGCACTCGAAATTCATTTTTTGAATAATTGGTTTTGCTCGTCAATAAAGAGAAAAAAGTTGGAATTAGGATCCAAGCTGATAAAATCCCACTAATTAGTGAGGCTTTGATCCATCTATAGAATATTTTTCCATATGAATAAGAAGTAGGTAAAGCCCTTGCGATACCGAAAACCACCATATATGCGCTCACAAATATGGCAACCATCCAGCCCATGTAGTAGTTAATAACAAGCATGGCTGTAAAACTGATTATGTACAGTTTAGTTGATTGGTGCTTGAGGATATTATCAATTCCAAGAAAAATGATTGGAAGCAAAATGGCCGCATCTATCCAAAGCATATTTAATTGGTTGGCAACCATCCAGCCCATTAATGCGTATGAAACTGAAAAGCCAATGACAGGCCAGTCGGTTGCTTGATATTTTTTTTGAAGAAAATAACCGAAACTTAAGCCAGCCAATCCATATTTCAAAATTGTCATAAGTGCTAAAACACTTGGCAACATTGAAATAGGGAATAGTAAAATCAACAGATTGACCGGGCTCATCAGATAATAACTCCAAGTTCCGAACATATCGCCGCCCAGTCCCTTTGCGAAGGAATACAAAATACCGCTGGGATTATGGAGTAACGTATCTCGGTAGTGAGCAAAAAAATCAATGTATTGCTGCCCCATATCAACTGTCAATATTGAGGAATTACCAAACGGTGCAAAATGTCTGAAGATAAAGTACCCAACTGTGACAATGATTGGAATCAAAAAGCACAGTATTAAAGGATAACGCTTTGATTTCATTTTTGAACTTCCTTTTCTCAAAAAAATAAATGTCAACGTTTAGAATATCATAAGAAGTTAAAGATTGGCCAACAGTTCTAGTTTTTGTAATAGAAATTTGATAGAATTGAATTCATGGCAAGGAGTAATGACTTTGAAAATCTTTAAAAAACGAAATAAGAAGAGCAAGAAAACTAAGGCAGCGTCATTGCCTTTTAGAATTAACATTATTTTTATTGTTGTTGGTATTTTATTTATTGCATTATTAACCCAGCTGGCTTATCTTCAGGTCATGTACGGCTCGAAATTTAAGGCAGAGGTTAATCGATCAGATACGTCCGTCGTTTCTGGAAACGTTCAGCGAGGGATGATTTATGATTCGACCGGTAAGGTATTGGTTGGAAATTCAGCACATCAGGCCATTATTTACACTAAGGGCGTTAATGAAATGTCCAGTGATCTATACCAGACGGCTACGAAGCTTTCTCAGTACGTTAAAGTTTCTAAGAGCAGTCTAACAAAGCGTCAATTGGCCGATTACTATTTGGCTAATACTAATCGTTTAACTGCTGTAGAGAAGAGATTAGGTGGTCTTGATAGCTATAGTGAAGATGCAAAGTACAATAAGGCACTTGAGTACGTGGAAAAGATTCCAAATTCAAGATTTAGTCAAGCAACCAAAAATGCGGCCGAAATCTTTGCAAAAATGAGTGGTGCGTATCAACTGTCAACGGTTAACATTAAGGATGATAATGTTTCCGAAACTGAAATTGCGCAAGTCGGTGAGCATTTGTCTGAAATGCCCGGTGTCAATGTTGGAACCAGCTGGAGCCGTAATTATCCTAACGGCAAGGCAATTCAAGGTCTTGCAGGAACAGTTTCAAATGAAAAGACCGGTTTGCCAAGTGATCGGGTAAATGAGTTACTGGCTGAAGGATACTCTAGAAATGACAGTGTTGGCCAAAGTTACTTGGAACGTCAATATGAGCCTGTTTTGCGTGGTACCAAATCACAAACTCAGGTTGTTTTGAACAGTGATAATGAGATTAAGAAGGAAATTAAAAAATACGGTGGTCAAAAGGGTGATAACCTTCAATTAACCATTAATGCCAAGTTCCAGAAGACCCTTCAATCTTTGGTTCGCTCAGCTGAACAGGGTGCCGGCGGTAACTCAACCGGTACGTATGCAGTTGTAATGGATCCTAACAACGGTGCAGTTATTGGGATGGCTGGTGTAGATCGTAATCCAAAGACTTCTAAAATCACTGACAATGTTCTTGGAAATATTAACAGCTCGATCGTTATGGGGTCAGTCGTTAAGGGTGCAATGGTCTCCGGTGCTTTAATGGATGGCGTCATTACACCGACTAACAGTGTTCTGACAGACCAACCAATTACAACCGGAGGCGTGAAAAAATCTTCATGGTTTAATCATAACGGGGGGTCAAATATTTCTGTTGATGCCAGTGGGGCATTGGAAGTTTCATCAAACTCGTATATGATGCAATTGGCCATGAAAGAGGCTCGTTTCAAGTATGTTGAAGGTGGTGCTTTAACTATGAACCCATCAATTTTTAGCAAACTTAGAGGTTACTTTAATGAGTTTGGGTTAGGGGTTGATACCGGTATCGATATTCCTGGAGAGTCAACTGGACTAAAGGGTGCCAGTGGGCGACAACACATCGGAAGTGCCCTTGATGAGGCCTTTGGTAACTATGATGCCTATACAACGATGCAGGTTGCTCAGTACATGTCGACCATTGCTAATGGCGGCTATCGGATTGCACCGCATGTTGTTCAATCAATTCGCGGGACCAACAAAAATGGAAGTTTGGGTGCTGTGAAGGCAACTGTGATGCCAAAAGTTCTCAATCATATTGATATGACAAGTGCGCAGCGTGCGGTTGTTAAGCGTGGCCTTTATGACGTTGTTCATGGAACAAACACCTATAAGACCGGTGGAGAATTGGATACAATCAAACCGGAAATCTCTGCTAAGACCGGTACAGCTCAGACCTTCTACAATGGTAATGAAACAGTTACACTTAGTTTAGCTTCTTATGCGCCATCTACTCATCCCCAGGTTGTTGTTGCTTTGGCTATGCCTAATTTAGGCGTAAACGCCGAAAGCAATAACATGCAGTTGGCAAAGAGGATTTATGCGGCATATTGGAAAGAGGTTCAGTCAACGTCGACTGTTAAGTAAAAATACTTAACATTTATCAATTTAATCCTAGTAATTTATAAAGATTGATGATAAAATATTCAGAGTTGATGCTATTAGACTAGCTATAAAAAGAAAAAGTTTGGAGGTCCTATTCCATGCGAGTACACATTACATTGGAATGTACTGAATGCCACGAACGTACTTACTTATCAAGCAAAAACCGTCGAAACAATCCTGACCGTTTGGAGCTTAAAAAGTATTGCCCACGTGAACGCAAAGTGACATTACATCGAGAAACAAAATAACAGCGTCAAGTTGTAAATTGAATGATGCGGAATTTCGATTTAATTATTTTTGAGTAGTTAAAACAGTCGAAGGCCTATCCGCATTCATTTTACAACGATGCAACCTAAACAGAAGAGGCCGGAAACAAACTGTAATCAGTTTGTCCAGTCTCTTTTTTCTCGTAACACACGATAGTTAAGTCAATTAAAGTAGGTTGGAGAATGCAAAATAAAGCAAAAATGAATCTGCGAAAACAGCAATTGCAAAAGATAAATCACTTTTTACAATGTAAAAATGCTGATACGCTTCTTAAACAACTATATCAACAGCTTTTTACTGATCCAGATTATTTAAAGGCTGAAACAATCGGAATTACATTAAGCATGGATGGCGAAGTTCCCACCCAAAAAGTGATTGACTTTGCATTGTCGAATGGCAAAAAAGTCGTGGTTCCACGAACGCTTCCACACCGTCAAATGGAATTTGTGTTATTCGATGATTCAACACAGTTGGCAATCACAAAGTTTGGGACCAGGGAACCAATAGGTGGATCTGTGGTATCTAAATCCGCAATTGATATCCTCGTTGTTCCTGGGCTGGCATTTTCTCGTAATCACTATCGGGTTGGCTTTGGTGGTGGTTATTATGACCGCTTTCTTACTGATTTTCATGGCCTTTCCATTTCAATTGCAACACCGCCTCAATTTTTTGATGAACCAATTTGGCCAATTGAATCCTTTGATATAAAGATTGATAAAATTATCCATTAATGGAAAGGGAGAGATTAGTTTTATGGGCAGATTACGAGATAAACCGTATATGACTTATGCCTTACTCGGAATAATGGTACTTGTTTATTTACTGATGACTATTTCCGGAGGAACCGAAAACGTCGCCAATTTAGTTCGGTTTGGCGCTAAATACAATCCACTTATCCGTGCTGGTGAATATTGGCGGCTACTGACACCCATTTTCATCCATATCGGTTTTACACACATCTTAATGAACGGGATTACTTTATATTTTATAGGCCAATACGTAGAGACGTTATTTGGCCATTGGCGATTTTTATTAATCTTTTTGGCTTCTGGAATTGCAGGTAACTTAGCAAGTTTTGCTTTCAGTCCAAGTTTATCTGCCGGTGCAAGTACCTCTATTTTTGGGTTGTTTGGTGCTTTTATGATGCTTGGCGAAAGCTTTTCCAGAAACCAAGCTATTGTGTCGATGGCTAGAACGTTTCTTTTATTTATTGTCTTAAATATCGCAACGGATATTTTTGTATCCGGGATTGATATTGCCGGTCATTTAGGTGGTTTGGTAGGCGGCTTTTTAATTGCGTATGTTTCTGGCGTTACTTTTGGAAAAGTCAGCTTGGTAAAGCGGATTGTGGCTGGTATCACGCTGGTTGTGATTATTATTGCAATGTTTATAATGGGCATGCGTAGTAGTTTTTAGGATAAATTTCTAAAATTGAAAGAAATTTAGCTGAGGATGTGAGATAATGAAAACGCTGTATGATGTTCAGCAGTTACTGAAAAAATTCAACATATATGTATATGTTGGCAAACGGTTGTGGGACATAGAGGTGATGGCATTGGAGCTTGATCACTTGCATAAGGCGCACTTAATTAGCCATGATGACTTTATCCATGCCAAACTCATTTTGACTCATGAACACCGTATTGAAGAAAAACATGAAAGCAGGGGGACTTATCTTGGCAAGTAAGAGACTAATTGGAATTGATCTTGGAGGAACCACCACAAAGTTCGCATTTATTGACGAGGACGGGAATATTCTCACAAAATGGAGTATTCCGACAGATATTAGCGATAGTGGCAACAAGATTGTTCCAAATATGATTAAATCAATTGCCGATCAAATGAGAAGAGAAGATTATAATACTGATGATTTTATCGGTATTGGAATGGGGACGCCAGGTGCTGTCAATCGTGAAAAAGGGACAGTCGTCGGTGCATTCAACCTTGGCTGGGATCAAGTACAACAAGTTGGTCCGACAATTACTGAAGGATTGGGATTACCCATTGCAATTGATAATGACGCCAATTCCGCTGCATTAGGTGAGTATTGGAAAGGTGCCGGCGATAAGGCTGACGATGTTGTTTTCGTGACGCTTGGAACCGGCGTTGGCGGCGGTGTTGTCACCAACGGTAAACTTGTTCATGGTATTAATAACGGTGCCGGCGAAATTGGGCATATTTGTGTCCAAAAGAACGGATTCTTATGTACTTGTGGTAAACGTGGTTGTCTGGAACAGTACGCTTCTGCAACTGGCGTTGTGAAGGTAGCTAAGAGTTTGGCAAAGCGGTTTACTGGTAAATCACGCATTAAAGAACTGATTGAAGGTCAAGAAGAATTAACGTCGAAGATGGTTTTCTTCTTGGCGGACAATGGTGATATTTTGGCCAATCAAATTGTCAATGAAGTTTGTTCTTACCTCGGATTGGCTTTATCCCATGTTGGAAACACACTGAATCCTGAAAATATTATTATTGGTGGTGGTGTTTCAAATGCCGGAAATACGTTATTGCAACCAACAACACGTTATTTCCAAGAAAATGCGTTTAAATCGGTTCGTGATTCAACCAAATTAAAATTAGCACAGTTGGGCAATGATGCTGGTGTTATTGGAGCAGCATCATTGGCTTTAAAATTTAAAAATGATAAAGCTATGTAGATAGCTAAATCCTTGAAATAAAAATAAAAGTTTGAAAGAGAGATGCTGAAATTGATTGTTGGGGCGTTGAATGCAAATGGTTGGATGTCAATTATTTTAATCGTTATTTTGTTGGGGTGGCTTATCTACACGCTAGTCCAAAACTATCGTGTGAAACAAGCAGCCAAGTATCTGACAAATAAGGATTTTCAATCAGGTATGCGTAAGGCACAAGTAGTCGATTTGCGTGAGCCGAAAACCTTTAAGGATGGCCATATTCTTGGTGCACGAAACGTTCCATATTCAACAATGCGGAACTTTTATCAACAACTTCGTCCAGATTTACCGGTTTACCTGTATGATCAAGGTAAAACAGTCAGTAAACGTGCCGCTCTTTTTTTGAGAAAAAAGGGGTATCAGAATATTTTTATTTTAAAAACCGGCTATCAAAACTGGGATGGTAAGGAAAAAAAGAGTCATTAAGCTAACGTGAAACTAAAATAAAAGGCCGGACACAAAAGTAAAACTTCTTTTGTTCCGGCCTTTTTACGTTAATGTTATTAAATTAGGTTAATTTTTATCCGTGATGAGCTGCTCGACTTTTGCGCATAGCCCGTTTACGGTTATTTTCAAATTTTTGTTCTTGATCTTCAATAGGATCAACAACAGATTTCTTAAATGTTAGTAATGCGCCTAAACCAGCGGCAACGGTTCCTAAAACACCAACGATCAAACCATTAGTAAAATGTTTCATTACAATCCCTCCCAAAAATTCTTTTATAGTTTCATTATGCGTTATTTACAGAAAGATTTCTAGTTAATTGATTGTTTTAAATATAAATTAAGGAGCTTAATTTGTGATGCAGATTGATACCAAAATAATTGCTCATCGTGGCAGTCGGGGAACCCGTCCCGAAAACACCCTCGTTTCGTTTCAAACTGCAATTAATGAGGGAGCAGAGGGAATTGAAACCGATGTTCATTTTTCCAAGGACAAGCAGTTCATTATTATGCATGACGAAACAGTTGATCGAACGACCAATGGAACGGGTTTGATTATGGATAAAACACTGGGAGAAATTAAAAAATTGGACGCAGGTATTAGATTTAGTGAGGAGTTCAGG
>Ga0214925_100690_pt1 | contig 12520 bp, 14 predicted proteins | sample Stichaenrichment_FD_168299 | JGI IMG/M metagenome (GOLD analysis project Ga0214925, IMG submission 168299) | Xylose enriched microbial communities from anaerobic bioreactor in Madison, Wisconsin, United States - 63SRT | ecosystem: Engineered > Bioreactor > Anaerobic > Unclassified | place: USA... | reverse complement strand
GCGGTGACGGGGGAGCCGTCCTCCCCGCGTCGGCCACCTTCGGTTCCCATGCGTCGCGCATGGGAACCGCGCCGCGCCGGGGCCTCGTCTGGTATCAACCTCCGACCCGTCCGCTCGTGCGCCGCAATGACTGGTCTGGCGCCGTATGGGATACCGTCCGGTAGGCAACAACCCAACGCACGGACAAGCAGGTCGAACGGCGGGCTGGTCTCGCCCTGCCGCTCAACGCAAAGCTCGGCTGCGGCATGTGGCATACAAGTGTCAGCCCCGTCGGCGTGGAAAAGTTAATCGCAAGGTATTTCAGCAGGTAGATGTGGGTATCAGGCCATCATCCCAACGGCACCTTTGTGCTGGCGGCGTCTCCCTGCTACATACGGAGGCACAGCCTATGGGACTTGTGATCGCGCTCGTCAACCTGGCCACCGCGGTGGTCGGGCTAGTCAGCAAAGTCGCCAAGCCCACGTCCAAAGCTCGAAGGAGGCGACACAGAAGGCGCCGGTAGCGGCAACTACCGGCGTTAACGTAATCGGCGCCGCCTGATCCACACCGAAGGCACGCCGTTGGGTACATGATACCCCGCGTTAGGGCTCTTGATACCGACGACGGAGGGACCTTCGTTTTCTACGGCGCCCTGCCCCTCTTGTGAAACGCCATCGGGGTCACGCTCCAGTTCCTCTTGAACATCCTCGCAAAGTGGCCGGGGTTCTGGTAGCCGCAGCGGGCCGCGACCTCCGCCACCGTCAGGAGCTCGCGGGCCTTTGACAGCCTCACCTCGCCAACGTAGCGCATGGGCGTCGAGCCCGCGAGCGTGCGGAAGCAGCGCAGGCACTCGCTGGTGCTGATGTGCGCGCTGGCCGCAAGCGCAGAAATCGATTCCTGCGCCTGGCCGTTTGACGGTATCTGCGCCTGTGCCCTTGGCAACGCGGGGCGACCGCCTTCCTCGTATCGGCCATCTACGGTTCCCATGCGCCGCGCATGGGAACCGTCGTTTTGGCAAGCAAGGATTCCGTTTGCCATGCGTTTGCAAGGGCGGAATCCTTGCGTTTGGCCCGAAATGGGCCGGTCTGGGGCCGGTTCCCATGCACCACGCAAGGGAACCGTTCGCCCGAACGCATGGGAAACGGAATCCTTGCGTCGCGTTCTCACGGTATCCATGCGTGGTGCATGGGAACCGAGCTGTGTCGCGTGCCTAGTCTGGCCCCAGCGCCACCGATCCGCCCAGATCGCGCGCCACGGACCCGCAATGCGCCCGAACCCGGGAGCGTTGGTATGGAAAAGTTAACTGCAAGGCATTATCGCAGGTAGATATGGGTATCAGGCCATCATCCCAACGGCACCTTCGTGCTGGCGGCGCCTCCCTGCAACATAAGGAGGCACAGTCTATGGAACTTGTGATCGCGCTCGTCAACCTGGCCACCGCGGTGGTCGGACTGCTCAGCAAGGTCGTAAGGCCCAGGTCCAAAGCTCGAAGGAGGCGACACAAAAGGCGCCGGTAGCGGCAACTACCGGCGTTAGAGTAAACGGCGCCGCCTAGCCCACATCGAAGGCACGCCGTTGGGTACATGATACCCCGCGTTAGGGTGTTTGATACCGATGGCGAAGAAGCCATTTGTTTTCTACAGCAGGTGCGGGACGCCCGTCACCAGGCGTTCGAAGTCGTCCGCGTGGCGGCGGTTCACGTGTACGAGCCTGGGGAGCAAGACCCCGGGGCCGGCCCTCAGCGGGAGCTACGGAGCCTTGCCCCGCCGTTGCGAAACTGCACCGGCGTCATACCCCTGCCCTTGCGGAACTGCCGCGCAAAGTAGCCGGGGTCCCGGTAGCCGCAGCGGGCCGCGACCTCCGTCACCGTCAGGTCCGTGCCGGTCAGGAGCTCGCAGGCCTTTGACAGCCTCACCTCGCCAACGTAGCGCATGGGCGTCGAGCCCGTGAGCGTGCGAAAGCAGCGCAGGCACTCGCTGGTGCTTATGTGCGCGCTGGCCGCGATGTCCTCCAGCCTGATGGGGTCCATGTAGTGCGCCTCCACAAAGGCGAGCATCTGCCTCAGGCGGAGCTCCTCGCGATGCGTCCGCTTGGAGGCGTCCGCCGCCACCGTCGCGGGGGCGCTCTCCAGCAGGTACAGGAGGACGTCCGTGTAGTCGTCGCGGACCGTGACCTCGTGGTGCCTGGCGTTGGAGGCGCCCGCGTCCCAGGCGCGCTCGATGCGACGGATGGCGTCCTTCTCGCCCTCGCCCCGCGGACGGATGACGCAGCCGGGGAGGTCGCCCCTGGCCATCAGTGGCAGCACGTAGCGCTGGTAGATGGCGGAGTCCTCGCCGGCGATCAGCCTGGCGTTGAACACGCACGCCTTCTGGATGGCGCCGCGGCAGAGCGGCTCGGCGGAGTGCATGACGGAGGCGTTCACAAAGTAGGCGTCCCCGCCAGACACGTCAAAGCTGGCGCCGCCGGCCCGCACGCGGAGCGAGCCCCGCACCATGTAGGTGAGCTCGAACTCCTCGTGCCAGTGCCACGGCACGGTGACCACGTCCAGGTCGTCGTAGAAGAATGCCGCCGGGAACTCGCGGGTCCCGTATTCCAGCCGCTCCCTGCCGCGCTCGTCCGTCTGGTCGGTCGACTGTTGCAACATGGCGATATTCTCCCATTGACATGAGGATTACGTCCTAATAATACTCGGTTTGTGACGATATAATCCGTGGAGAAGAACAACCGCCTTGATTGAAGGGAAAGCGGAATGAAGGCTGACTACCACCTGCACAGCGAGTTTTCGGACGACTCCACGGAGCCGATGGAGAACCAGGTCGAGCGCGCCATCGAGATCGGCCTCGACGAGCTGTGCTTTACCGACCACGTGGACTACGGCATCAAGCGCGACTGGGACGACCCCAGGGGCATCATGTACCGGGGCGGCGACGGCGTGAACTCCTCCGCGGACGACCGGGAGCCGCTGGCCAACGTGGACTACCCGAAGTACTTCGCAAAGGCCAAGCGCATGCGCGAGGAGTATGCGGGCAGGGTCAGCGTCAAGGCCGGCCTCGAGTTTGGCATCCAGACCGGCACCCTCGGCAAGTACCGCACGCTCTTCTCCACGTATCGCGACGATTTGGACTTCGTCCTGCTCTCCATGCACCAGGTGGACAACCAGGAGTTCTGGAACGGCGAGTACTTCAAGGGCCGCACGCAGCAGGAGTACAACGACGCCTACTACGACGAGATCTACCGCGTCCAGCAGCAGTTCAAGGACTACTCCGTGCTGGCGCACCTCGACCTTCTGGCACGCTACGACCCGGCGGGCCCCTATCCGTTCGACAAGGTGAGGGACCAGGTTGCCGAGATCCTGAAGCTGTCCATCCGCGACGGCAAGGGAATCGAGATCAACACGTCCTCCTGGCACTACGGGCTGGCGGACACGCAGCCGTCGAGGAAGATACTCGCGCTCTACAAGGACCTGGGCGGCAAGGTCTTCACCTTTGGCTCCGACGCCCACAAGACGGCGTTCTTGGGCGACCACTTTGCCGACGCCCGCAGGATCGTGCGCGACGAGATCGGTCTGACCGAGTTCTGCACCTTCGACCACATGGAGCCGGTGTTCCACAAGATCGAGGACTAAGGGGTCCAATGATTTCGCTCTTGCTTGCAGTCATATACGTGTCGTTCATATCGCTGGGCCTGCCGGACTCCCTCCTGGGAAGCGCGTGGCCCGTGATGTACGAGGGCATGCATGCCACGGTCTCGGACGCGGGCACGCTGGCCATGATCATCAGCATCTGCACCATCGTCTCGTCACTGCTGTCCGACCGGCTGATCCGCGCGTTCGGCACCGGGAAGGTGACCGCCGTCTCCGTCCTGACGACGGCGGTCGCCCTGTTCGGCTTCTCCATCAGCGGCGCGTATTGGCACCTGGTCCTGTGGTGCATCCCGTACGGGCTGGGTGCGGGGGCCGTGGACGCCGCGCTCAACAACTACGTGAGCCTTCACTTCAAGGCGCGGCACATGTCGTGGCTGCACTGCATGTGGGGCATCGGCGCCAGCACCGGCCCCGTCATCATGGGCGCCGCCATACGGCACGCCTCCTGGCATGCGGGGTACCGCGCCATCGGCGTCATCCAGGTCGTGCTGAGCGCCGTGATCTTCCTGTCCCTGCCGCTCTGGAAGGGCGAGAAGGACGCGCATGCTCAGGAGACGCGCAACGTCGTGCCGCTGAAGGACGCCGTCAGGCTTCCCGGCGCCGCCTCCATCCTCGTGGCCTTCTTCTGCTACTGCGCGCTGGAGTCCTCCACGGGGCTTTGGGCCGCCAGCTGGATGGTCGCGGAGCGCTCGGTTGCGGCCCAGACGGCGGCGTCGCTGGCCTCGCTCTTCTACCTTGGCATCACGGTGGGAAGGGCCATCTCGGGCTTCGTCTCGGAGAGGCTTGGCGACCAGAACATGATTCGCCTGGGGGAGGGCATAGCCCTTCTCGGCATCCTGTGCCTGGTCCCGCGGATCGAGGCCCTCTCGTTCCTCGGCCTCGTGGCCATCGGCCTTGGCTGCGCCCCGATATACCCGTCCATCATCCACTCCACGCCGGCGCGCTTCGGCGCAGAGAACTCCCAGTCCCTCACGGGCATCGAGATGGCCTGCGCGTACGTGGGAAGCACGCTTGGGCCGAAGGTCCTCGGCATGCTATCCGACGTCCTGAGCCTGCGGATTTACCCCATCTACCTGCTTGTCTTTGTGGTCGTGATGTCCCTCATGACCGAGAGGTCGGGCAAAAGCCTGGCGAAAGCATAAGGAGGGGAGAAGAGCCGCCCTCATGCCAGCCCTGTCTTTCCGGGCTGGATGTCGCCCGAGGCGATGGCCTCTTTCCTTAATGTTTTGATGCAGTCCGCGAGGGTGATCGATTGGAGGGCCCCTTCGGTTGCCGAATCGATTATCGTGTACGTTTCCCCGAGCGTCTGCTGGATGTGTCTGCCGACGATGCACTCGTCCGAGGGGTTGCAGTGCACGTCGAACACGTGGACCTCGTCCGCGTCGCAGGCCGCGCGGTAGACGTCGAGCAGCGTGAGCTGCCTGGGGTCCACCTCGAGCGTGAATCCGGTGACGCCCCTCCTGCCGGAGATGATGCCGCCCTTGTGCAGGGACGAGGCGAGCCGCCTCACCGCCGCCGCGCTCGTTCCGATGCTGGTCGCGATCTGTGCCGAGGACATTGGTGCTTCCGCCTCGGATACGAGGATGAGCATGTGGATTGCGGAGGAGAGCCTTGTGTCGTGCATTGTCGTCCCTTTCATGTATCAATGACTGTCACAATATAAGGAATGGGAAGTCCGATGTCAACGGTGCGATCTCGCCTTTACCCTTAAGGGGAGTCCCCGCGCCTCCTGGCAGAGTGCCGCGGCAAGCTCCACAAACCACAACCTGGGCGGAAGACCGCCCACCCGCGTATGCGATCGACAAAGCGTTCGAACTCCGGCATCAGCGTCTCGACGTCCGGGCGGGGACGCTTCCTTGCTAGTCGCCGCAATCCTCGGAGTCCGCTCGCATCCTGTTGCGCAGTCCGGCAAGGCGGCGCAGGATCTCGTCCGCGCAGGCAACGTAGCCTTCGCGCGGTCCGCCCATGGGGTCCGCAAGCCCCCAGTCCTCGCGGTGCGCGCAGGGAAGCGAGGGGCAGCTGACGCCGCAACCCATGGTCACCAGCCAGTCGACGTGCCCGGGCAGCTCGGAGAGGCGCTTCGGGCGCAGCTCCACGAGGATTTTCCGTGGCACGCTGCGGCGCCCGAGCTCCTCCAGGGCGCCCGCGTCAACGCCGCAGGCAGGATTGGTTCCGGCGGAGAAGAACGCGGCCTCCCCGGGCATGACCCGCTCGGCCAGCGCCTGTGCCATCTGGCTGCGGCACGCGTTGTGCGTGCAGACGAACGCGACGGTCGGCATTCCCATCTACCGCACGCCCTCCACGGCGATCCACGTAGTGCCGTCCTTGAGGTGCGCCTTCGCGGCTGAGAAACCCGCCTCCCTCAGCAGCTGCTCGTACTCTTCCGGCGTGAGCACCGTCAGGTCGTAGCGCTCGATGTTCTGGAGCACGTCCTCCGCGAGGTCGGGGCGGCGGTAGACGTCCGCCACCAGAAGGAAGCGCCCGCCCGGCCTCACCACGCGTGCGACCTCCGCGAGGCAGCGCTCGGGGTCGGGCCAGAAGTAGAAGCTCTCGACCGTGGTGACTATGTCGAAGCTCCCGTCGGCAAACGGGAGCGACTCCACGGAGGCCTGGGTCACGTCCATCCTGCCGGCGCGAATCGCCTCCTCGTTGTTGCGGCGTGAGGTCTCGCAGGACACCGTGGATATGTCGACGCCGCTCACGTGTCCCATGCCGCCCGCGGCCTCGATGCAGCTCGCGAGGCGTCCCATGGTGGCGCCCCCTCCGCAGCCGATGTCGAGCGCGCGGTCACCGGCCTTGAATTCCAGCTGGTCAAGCGCCCAGTTGGTGACCTCGGCGTGGCTCCGGTTCATGCGCTCGAGCATCTGCTCGCCAAACTCGCCGTGCGGGTTGCCGGGGTTTCCCGCCTGTGTGACCGCGAGCTCGTCCATCGTGCCGTCGGTGTCTGCCATGGAGTCCTCCTTGCGTGAAAAAGCCTCGCCGCCCGCGCGCGACGTGTGCCCGAACGACGAGACGATTCTAAGCCAATGGTGGCGTGGCGGCGTCCTGCCGGTAGTCGCTACTTGCGGACCACGGAGATGCGCTGCCGGATGTGGTCGCCCTTCTCCACCTCGTCGACCATGGCCAGCGCGTAGTCGGCGTAGCTGATGACGGACTCGCCACGATCGTTCAGGGTGAGCTCCTCGCCAGCCAGGATGTACGTGCCGGTGCGCTCGCCGTCGGCCTGGAAGTCGCCGGCGGGGGAGACGAAGGTCCACTTCACGTCGTCACGCTTTCGCAGCTCGGCAAGCTCGTCGGCCTGGGCGGACGCCGTGGGGACGTAGGCCTCGGGGAAGTCCGGGGTCTGGTAGAGCTGCGTGGTGTGCTCGGGATCAACGTAGAGCGAGCCGGCGCCGCCCACGATCAGCAGGCGCGTGTCGGTGCCGCTGAGCACGTCCGCCAGGTGCTGCGAGGTCGTGGTGTGCAGCGGCAGGGTCTCGGGCGTCCAGGCGCCAAAGGCGTCCACAACCGCCTCGAAGCCGGCCAGGTCCTCGGCGGTGATGTCCATGATGTCCTTCTGGACAAAGTGCTGCGCGGCGGACTTGTTGGCGCTGCGGGCAAAGCCGGTCACGTCGAAGCCGCGGTCCACGGCCTCCTTCACGATGAGCTGGCCCGTACGGCCGTTGGACGCGACGACTGCGATCTTCCTTGCTTCGGTCATTTCGATCTCCTTCTTTTTTGGGCGAGAAGTGCGGCCACGGTGGCCGTCCTTCTCACATAACTGCGGTTTGGCTGGTGGTTGCTGGTGTCAGTCCAGCACGGTAAGCGTGCCCTTGTGCAATAGCTCCGCGCGCCTGCCGCGGGCGCTGTCGTCCGGCCAGGTCATGAACGCGAAGACCTTGCCGTTGGCAAAGTCCGCCACCTGCGACACGACGAGCCCCGACTCCTCGATCCAGTTGACCATGTAGCGATCGTCGCCCAGCTCCAGGCTGGAGTACGGCTCGGTCTCGTGATTGGGCGCGCCCTCGGCGGTCTTGGAGAGTGCCGTCCAGGCGAGCTCGCCCTCGCTCAGGTACTCGATCACAAAGTGGTAGCCGGTCTCGTAGTCGACGTCGACCCTCTTGCCCCTGGTCCTTTCATAGATGCTCATGGCGGTTCCTCCCGTCGTGTGGCAATGTCCCGATGTCATTTCAAGTTCTGGACTAAATCAGAAACTTGAACTAACATCAGAATACGGAACGCAAACGGAGCGTCAACTAGGATTTTTCTGGTTACCAGGTCACTTTTACATGACTCGTCCGTCGGGGTGGCGCACGTCCGCCACGCTGGCAGGCTTGAAGGGGGAGAGAAGAACATGGACATCGGGCAGGCGCGGGAAACCGTCAGAAAGCAGGGCAAGGAGCTCTTTGGCATCTGCCCCTACGTCACGACGCAGACCGTGCTGCAGGGCAAGTGGGCCATCATCATCCTCTACCAGCTCTCGGGCGGGCCGCTTCGCTTCAACGAGCTCATGCGCAGGATCGAGATCGCGCAGGGCACGCTCTCCAACCAGCTCAAATACCTCGAGAAGGAGGGCATGATCAGCCGCCACGTGAGCACGGAGGGCACGCTGCGCGTGGAGTACGAGCTCACGCCCATCGGCCGCAGGTTCAAGAGGGTGCTCGACGCCATCGAGGAGTGGGGCGACGAGTACATCGACTACCTCAAGGATGCCAGGGGAGAAGATCGGGCTCCCGCGCTGCGCGGCTGATCCCAGGGCAACCGTCTGGACGATGTTCGCATGAGAAAGCCTCCCATTTCACGTGTCTAGGAAGTGGGAGGCAGCTTATTCATAACGCGAGACTTCTTCTAGAGGCTGTCAATCGCCTCTTGGAGATCATCAAGAAGGAAGTCGTCGAAGCTGGGGTATCCCGGCAATATATCGTCGCCGTCGGCCTGGCTCCATGAGACGACCTCTCCGGAATCGCAGTCGAGACACCAGAGCCACTCGTCGCAGTTCTCGACTACCAAAAGGTTGTGTGGCAGGCCGTACTTACGATAGCTGAGTGTTTCTTCGAGGAAGGCCATGCTCCCATCTAAGCCAACACCCAGAATCGTAATGCCTCCAATTCCCCCGTAGCTGTATTCGTGCAAGAAATCAACGAACTGCTGCGGGATGGTGAGGCCTAGTAGCCTCTGGGCAGACGCCAGCATCTCTTTGGTTGGTGCTACATGGGTGAAGTCACCCTTCTGCTCGTGCTGGGCAATTAGGGCTCTGATCTGGTCGTTCATCGCTTTCTCTCCTCATGCTGGCGGGCGCGCTACTTCCACTATCGCCTGCGGATAGTGTATGGTTCGGACAATCTCCAGCTCTCATGCCGAGTGGGGCTTCCGTTCACAGGTTATTCCCATACGTTCGCGAGGAGTGTATCAAAAAACGATACACATCCTTCGTTCGACGGTAAACTCATAGTGAGGCCTCGAACTGAATTGTCGACTGCTATGTCCGCAAACATTGTGTTTCTGGTGATCTTGGTCTCCAGAAATTGAGTTGGAGGGCAATCATGGGCGTTCGCATCAAGCAAGCCGATGATGTTCGGCATGAGGAACAAGGCCCTGCGTTCATGGCCAACCGAAACTGGCTGCGAGGGGTAAGGGTCTTCGACATACTTTCGAGAGCGCTGCTTGCCATTGCTCTCATTCTCGCTGTTGCCCTGGTCTACCTGCTTGTTCAGCTCTTTCTGGGCCGAGCGGATGTGGTGACGACCCTGCCTTTCGCTCAAGGAGCTGTTGACGCCCTGCTCTGGTTCTCCGTGCTTCGTGGGATACATCACATATTCGAAACGACTGTAGACTCGGGAACGCCCTTCACGAAGACCGTCGAGGAAAGCCTCAACCGCATAGGCATGTGTCTTTTGCTCCTCGCGGTTGCCGAGCTTGTGTTCCAGGTGATGGCGCAGGTCATTGCCAATGGGGCAGCCCCATCTCTTATCATCTCCTGGGGATACGGCAGCGTGGTGAGCGATTGGATGTGGCGGGGTTTCGATGCTTCGTCGCAGGGAGCCATCGTGGTTTCCGTGGGTTCCTTCGTGGCGCCGGGGATTGTTTTCGTGCTCGCCCATGTCTTTGGTTACGGTCGATTCCTGTTGGATGAGGCGGATCATACTCTGTAGGAGGATAAACGCGTATCAGATATGAGTTGGGTATGGTGAAGGCATGCCGATAGTTCTCCATGTAGACGATTTGCTCCGAGAGCGAGGATGTACCGTTCGCGAATTGGCAGACGCCGTTGGCATTTCTCGCGTCAACATGTCTCACATCAAGACGGGAGACATTCGTGCCATACGTCTGTCCACCTTGGATGGCATTTGCTCCTTCTTTAACTGCCAGCCGGGCGACGTGTTGGAATTCATTGCCGACGATGACGCTTAGCATATGTCTTGGCGTTGTAGGGTTTTCGTGCCCCCGCGCTTGCAAATGGAGCTCAGTGCCGTCGCCATGCTCGTGCGAGGCTGCGTCGCGAATGCAAAGAAGGCGTCTGTGACGCAGCCTTAACGTTTGGTGGAGGGCATGATCAGCCGCCACGTGAGCACGGAGGGCACGCTGCGCGTGGAGTACGAGCTCACGCCCATCGGCCGCAGGTTCAAGAGGGTGCTCGACGCCATCGAGGAGTGGGGCGACGAGTACATCGACTACCTCAAGGAGAGCAGGGGAGAAGATCGGGCTTCCGCGCCGCGCGGCTGACCTTGGGCGCTAGTGCCAGTCGCCCTCGGCCACGACGCGGACCCCGCCGCCGACCTCGATCGAGTACGCGTCCGGCCCGTCCCTGTTCGAGCGCCTGACGGAGGCGCGGACGTGGAGCACGCTGCGCCTGCCCATGTCCTCGCCCTGGATGACGGCGTACTCGGCCTCGTCCGAGCCAAGGCAGTCGTGATGCAGCAGGTAGGCGGCCAAGTCTCCGTTGGCACTGCCCGTTGCCGGGTCCTCCACGAGGTCCTCCATCAGGCACCGCGCGCTGAGGCGGCCGTCGCCGTCGGGTACGTAGAACAGGTGGTTGCAGTAGCAGGCGGGGAGCTCGCGGGTGTAGGCGGAAAACGCGTCGCGGTCCCAGTCGGCGCGTGCGAGCGCCTTGCGGCTGGCGAGTGGGACGATCACGGCCTCGAGCCCGGTCGAGACCCACTGGACGGGCATGTCCGCGCGGATGTCGGCGGGGGAGAGGCCGAAGGCGCCCGCGATAATCGCCGGGTCAATCGTGGGGCCAAACTCCGGCTGGTTCTGGGTCATGTACAGGACGTCGTCGCGCACGCGAACGGGAATCTGGCCCACGGCGAGGTTGAGCGTCACCTGGTCCGCGCTGCCGCCCTCGAGCACCTCGCGGATCACGTGCGCCGTGCCCAGCGTGGGATGCCCGGCAAAGGGGACCTCGCGGTGCGGCGTCCAGATGCGCACGTCGTACCCGCCGTTGGGCCGCCTACCGCCAAACACGAACGCGGTCTCGGAGAAGTTGATCTCGCGGGCGATGGCCTGCTGCTCGCGGTCGCTCACGGGCCGATCCGCAAGAAGGACCAGCAGCTCGTTGCCCTCGTACTTCTCCTCCGCAAAGCAATCAACTATGAAGAACCTCATGTGTGCCTCTTTCTTTATGGCGGCGCTGCGGGGCGTTATCTCTTGCTCCTCACGCGTTGTGGAAGCGCCTGACTGGCTCGTGCGCGTCCCAAGTCCGTCAGATAGGGGTCCGTCGCATCGACCACCGCGTCGAGGGTTTGAAGCGTACGACATGCGTTGAGGAACGTCTCGAGGCTGACGGATGGGTCGCCGTTTTCCAAACGCGAGATTGTTGCGCGGGAAACGTTGGCCTTGTCCGCAAGCTCCTGCGAGGTCAGGCCGTATAGCTTGCGCCATGCAGCGATGTTCTCGCCGATGCTCTTGGCTGCCAGCCTCGTTTTTGCAGACCTAGGTCGCTTCATACCGTCACATGTCGTATATAGAAGACGCAATTTGATATTACGTATCATATAATTGACGTTAATGTCTCGTCAACCAACTACTGGCAGAGCACCAATTATACGAACAAATGTTTGCATTTACGTACGCCAGCTGCTAAGATTGACCAACATCAGGTAACTCGACGCGAAGGCGGCAATGCACGACATCTGGAATCCCTGGCACGGCTGTACCAAGATCAGCGAAGGGTGTGCGCGATGCTACATGTTCCACCTGGACAAGACCCGCGGGCTGAACGGCGGCGTGGTGCGGCGCAACAAGACCACGTTCGACTACCCGCTGCAGCGCGACCGTTCTGGCGCGTACAAGGTGAAGAGCGGCGAGCTCATCCGCGTATGCATGAACTCGGACTTCTTCGTGCCAGAGGCGGACCCGTGGCGCGACGAGGCGTGGAGCATCATCCACGCGCGCCCGGACGTCAAGTTCTACCTGCTGACCAAGCGACCGGAGCGCATGGCGCAGTGCCTGCCTGCGGACTGGGGCGACGGCTGGGACAATGTGATGCTCAACGTCACGTGCGAGAACCAGCGCCGCGCGGACGAGCGCATACCGATCCTATTGGCAACGCCTGCCGCCCACAAGGGCATCATGTGCGCGCCGTACATCGGCCCCGTGGACATCGAGCGCTACCTGCAGGCCTCCGATCAGGCCAAGGAGGCCAACGCCGCTGGCCAGCCTTACCGGACTGCCGACGGCCTGACGGTGCGGCGCCGTGGCATAGAGCAGGTCATTTGCGGGGGCGAGAATTACGAGGATCCTCGACCGTGCCACTTCCGTTGGGTGCAGAGGCTGTCCCGGCAGTGTCGCGCGCACGACGTGACGTTCGCCTTCATCGAGACGGGGAGCCGCTTCGTCGTTGGGGAGCGCGAGTACCACATCCCCAGGAAGGACGTGCAGGCGCAGCAGGCGTACCGCTCCGGCGTCGAGCACGTGGGC
>Ga0214925_100689_pt1 | contig 12540 bp, 9 predicted proteins | sample Stichaenrichment_FD_168299 | JGI IMG/M metagenome (GOLD analysis project Ga0214925, IMG submission 168299) | Xylose enriched microbial communities from anaerobic bioreactor in Madison, Wisconsin, United States - 63SRT | ecosystem: Engineered > Bioreactor > Anaerobic > Unclassified | place: USA... | reverse complement strand
TTTTCGTATTCAAATTGAATTTAAAATCAGATTAAAGAAAAGGAACCCCGTTCGCAAGTGAACGAAGTTCCACATAAACCCTCCATCAACACCCGTTGACAAAGAGCCCTTAAATGTGAACCAAAACTAACGCCGCACTGTCAGCGGTCGCTTAAAGATCAACTGTGCCACACCAAACCGGTTAGCCAACCAGATGTACAATCCAATGGCGAGCAAGCCCCAAACACCCACATAGATCATGGCCAAGAACTTTCCCGTAAAGAATAGCGGGCCGAGCCACCATTGCGTGCCATCAATCAGCCCCGTTAAGATGACCGCGAACCACACATTGAGCTTTACAATGGGCCAAAGTAGCTGTAAACGCAAGGCATAACTTTGACGGATAATGTGCCAACTACGCCAAATAATCCAGCCAAAGGCCAAGCTAGTTGTCAATAATGCCCCATAACCTTGCCACAAATAGACTAATGGCAATTGCAAAATCAGCTTAATACCTAAGCCACTTAATAAGTAGATGGTCGCTTTTTTACTCATGCGTAAAGCTTGCAAGGTGGTCAAGAGGTCCAGCGCTAATCCTAAGATTAAGCTTTGCCAGCCATTGGCAATCAAGTACGTCGCCCCGGCGCTGTCGAAATTAAAGAAAATTCCGTAAGTCGGATAGGCCAACAAGCTCACCAACACCACTAACGGCAGTAAGACGAAGGTTAATAATTGAAAATTGTTCGTCAACAGCGCCGTAATTCGCTGCCGGTTGGCTTTCAAATCGGCCAGTTGCCCCGCAAGTAACGGTAAGGAAGTTTCTGCTACCGCCATCGCTAACGAGACCAGTACCGTCGTGATCTTATTGGGATTGGCCGAAAAGATGGTAAACACATATTGGGTCATCGTCGCCGTTTGGTGCAGGATTCCTTGCATAATCTGCTTGAAAAATAATTGGTCCACTAACTGACTCAGGGTAATCCCCGATCCCACAATGACAAAGGGAATCGATTCAACCCCGACCATCTTCAAAAGATCCCGGCCAGCATGCTGCTTGCTCGTTTCACTTGCTGCCGCTAACTGGCGATAAGTATGTCGTTGCCGCCACAAATGACTGAGCAAATAGGCATAACTAGCCACCGCCCCCACAAATGCCGCCGCGACACTGATAAAGACGGCCAATACATAACTCTGTTGGCTCCGTTCAATAATCCAGTAGGTTCCTGCCAAAATCACAATGATCCGAATAAATTGTTCCCATAATTGAGAGATACCAAATGGCTTTAAATCACCATTGCCTTGGAACCACCCGCGTAAAATACTCATTGACGGTAGAATCACAATTGCTGGTACTAAACAACGAATCGCGATGGTGGCATTGGCAACCGAACTGACGGGACTATTAGCCGCCAAGATGGGCGCCAATCCATACAACAAAATACCACAAATCACGCCTGACACCGCCATAAAACCAAAACCCGTTAACGCAATTCGCTTGGAATTTAAAAAGCTCCCCTCACCATTAAAGAAAGCCACTCGGCGGGCAATTGCTGAGGGAAATCCCGCCGTTCCTAGTGCAATAAATAACGCATACGGCGTGTAGGCGGTATTAAATAACGCCTGTGCCACAGTCTGATGCTGAGGCGAACCGATCATTGCTAACCAAGGAATCAGGTAGACAACCCCCAAAACCCGTGAAAAAATACTACCAAACGAAAGCCAAAATGACCCCGAAATAATTTTTTTATCCATAAATAACTGCTCTCATATTTAATCTAGCGATTTAAAACCACCACTAGCCAGAATACCCCACTCCTTTGCCTCTGTACATAACCAACGGCTACCAAACGGGGAAGTATTGAGGTCAATGGCACTCCTAGGGCCAGCAAGTCAACTTTCTAAGTTTTCTTAAATTAATGTCTGTTTGCCAGCGGTTGTGGTTATCGCACACTTATCAGCTGTATTGGGCCCATCTTCCAGACACATGACTTCCAAGCTAAGATTGGTTGGAAGTGTTCTTGCCGGGCTTAACTCGTGGTACCATACCACACCACAGTAGCCCGGCGGAAAGCGGCAAATGAGCTCAGTACTGTCATTATCCTTAGGGCGCGTCAGATACATTCCAATTTATTTTATCTCAATCTAATGAGCGTCAGACACTTATTCCCAAACAAAACTGGTTTAATGACCAAAGAACACGCCAATCACGCCAGCCAGCGCCACTAATGCCCACCAGTAATTGGCCAAAAACTCCCAGAAATTCATTGAGTGACCTGTGGTTGCCCCTGCCGGTTCCGGCTGATCGAATGTCGTCTCAGTTTCTGTCTGATGGGTCGCGGTTGAGCGACCACTGACTAGTTCGTCCAGGCTCACCCCCAATACCGTAGCCAGACTAATCAGCGTATCTAAGTCGGGAGTCGTTTCCCCCTGTTCCCACTTTGACACAGACTGACGCGTTACAAATACCTGACTAGCTAACTGCTCCTGTGATAATCCCGCTTGTCGTCGTAACTGGCTTAATTGCGTATTAAACTTATTTTCCATTTGTCCCATCTCCCTTACTTTTCAGCAAGTATACCGGTTATCTTTCAAGCAACCTAGCAACGATCTGCTATTTTTTCGCAATTTGCCCGTGCTCATTGCGCACGTCATAGTTGCCATAATGGTTGCGCGCCTTACAGCAGCAAACCATCACATATCTTCTTTCATCATACACTCACGAAACAAATATCTAATTTTAAATAACCGGTTAGGTCAGTCGCCAAAATAAAAAAGGCCGTGACCTTCGCCACAGACCTTTCAAAGCCTAACTGTAAACTTAGTGTTTAACTGTTGGGTGCGCCGTAAACCACTCTGTCATATCGTCTAAACGTTGTAGTCGCAGATTGGGCAACCCATTTCGTGACACCCCGTGAAAACTTTGGGGGTACCGGATCATGTCGGCATCCACGCCATGGCGTTTAACGGCGGTAAAGTATTCCTCCGACTGACTGATGGGACAGCGCATATCCCACTCGCCGTGTAACAACCGAATGGGGGTTGTGACCTGCTGGGCGTATGCCAATGGCGATTGCCGCCAGTACGACGCCACGCCACCTTCCGCAAAGAGGTCCGTTCCCAACTCTTCTGGATTGAAATAAAACCCAATATCACTGGTTCCAAACAAACTAATCCAGTTCGTCACTGGTCGTTGGGCAATCGCCGACGCAAAGCGCTTGGTATGCCCAATCACCCACGTTGTCATAAAGCCACCGTAAGACCCGCCGGCAATGTATTGGCGGTCCGCATCTAACTGTGGGAACTTCTGTAACGCCACGTCCAGACCCGTCATGACATCCGAAAAATCATGCTCGCCGTAGTGACCATTGACATCACTTTCAAAGTCTTGCCCATAGCTAGTTGACCCGCGTGGATTGAAAAATACCACGCCAAATCCGCGACTCGCGTGCACTTGAAATTCATGGAAGAAAGTTTCGCCATAGTTACCATGTGGTCCCCCATGAACGTACAACAGGACCGGTTGCTTCGGGGCCGTGGTTTGGGCCGGTAAATACCACCCCTCTAACGCCTGCCCATCAGCCGACTCGAAGTCAAATCGTTGGGGGTGAGCAAACGTATGGGTTTCTTCATAAGCCGCATTAGGATTATATAAGACCCGTTCCGTCTGTTGTGTTAAGTCACGGGTCACCAATACACTCGGTTGATCTTGATAGGATACCGCCAAGACCGCCGTGTGCGTGTCAACCACATCGAAGTCCACAATCTGCCGCGCCGTGTTATCTATACGGTCAATGCCATCGGTTGCATTGCCCACATACAGCTGGCTATGGGCATGATAGACTGCTGTGAAGACAACGCGATCAGAATCCAACCATCGTACCAGCTTGCTTCCTTGTTGCTGAATGAAGTCTGCCGCCATTTCCGGCGCTGGGTCAGCCGCTAAGTCTGCTGTCAGGTTTTGCATCTGGTTACCAGTCCGGTCAACCACATAGACATTAGCTACCGTATGCCGACCGAACGTCCCATCATCACCCACTAGTGCGACCCGTTGTCCATCTGGCGATAACGTGGCATCTTCAAAGCGTCCAGCGGCAATACTAGTTGTCAACTCGACGGTCTCGCCGGTTGTCGCATCATAACAATAGGCGCCTCGCGTAAAGTCACGATCGTTGTCGGGTTGGACGTCATGTAAGACTGTGACATAGCGTCCGGCAGCACTGACCGAGGTCACATCAAAGTCAAACCCGTGTTGAAATAGTTCCGTTACGGCGCCCGTTTCTGGCTGATAGCACCGCAAGCGATAGGTCACATTCAGCGGTAACCAACCATAGCCATCGGCCTTGTTGATGAGTCGGTCAACGTGGCGCGTTTGCGGAAAGGCCTGCGGACTAGGTAATTTAGGCCGTTCGGCAGTCGCCGTGGTTTTAAAATAGACATACTGACCGTCAGCACTCGCTAACACCGTCGTCACCGCTTCTTCAGCAGCGGTCGTTAACTGTTCCGGTGTCCCACCAGCTAGAGAAACTCGGAACAATTGGGCCTTAGCGTCACCTACATTGGCAGCATAGTAGACTTGGTCCCCCACAATTACTGGCTGGACAGCCAACTTGCCGGTCGTGGCAAGTGTTTGCTGGTGGCCTTGCAGATCAACGCGCTTTAGATCCGCTAAGTAACTGTTACTAGCCTGATCGACGCGGTTTTCCACAACCACAACTTGACCAGCAGCAACGGTCGGTTGGGTGACTGATTTTAATCTAAATAAATCCTGTGCACTGACGCTTTGTGACATACGTATCGCTCCAATTTTTATTTTCTCATTGTTTTCTCATCAAATAATTGTGTTTCATGTTAGCCCTGTCTATAAGTAATGTCAATTTTTATTTGATTACAGCGAAAATCCCCGAAACCTGCTACACTGAATCTAACTAACGACCTAAGGAGTGAGTTTACATGAAAATTGCAATTGCAGGTGCCGGCGCAATGGGTAGCCGATTTGGTGTCAAATTACAGGAGGCTGGTAATCAAGTCACGTTGATTGATAACTGGTCCGCCCATGTTGACCAGATTAATCAGGCCGGATTAACGGTTACTACGGATGATGGTGTCGATCACGTCTACACCATGACCGCGCAACATCCTGAAGCGGTGACCGATCAATTTGATCTCATTATTCTCTTTACCAAAACCATGCAGATGGACGCGATGCTCCAGCAACTCGCCCCTGTACTCACTAACCATCCTATCGTCTTAACCTTAGCCAACGGGATTGGCAATATCGAAACCATCGAACGTCACGTGCCCAAGAACCAAATTGTCGTGGGTACCACGGTCTGGTCTTCTGGTTTGACGGGGCCTGGCCACATCACCGTCACTGGAACGGGGAGTATTTCCCTACAAGCCGTCGTTCCCGATCAATTCCCCAATTTGGCTGACTTAATCACCACTTTAAATGCAGCTGGATTAAATGCCAGCGCCGCAGATAATGTCTTAGCTGCGATTTGGAAAAAGGCTGGCCTGAACAGCGTCCTCAATACCTACTGCACCCTGTTTGACTGCAATATTGGTGAGTTTGGGGCTCTCAAAAATTGGCAAACCCTAACGGCTACCGTCCTCGATGAATTCCAAGCGGTCGCCGACGCCGCACAGATTCAATTCAGTGCAGCTGCCGTAACTGATTTAATTGCGGCCCAATTTCCAGCGGCAGTTAACGGGAACCACTACCCGTCAATGCATCAAGATATGGCCAACCAGCGACCAACTGAAATTGATTTTCTCAATGGGTATGTCGCTAAATTAGGTCAACAACTCCATGTCCCCACACCTGCCAACGCCTTGTTGACCCAGTTAATTCACAGCCAAGAACAACTGAAACAAATCTAACAAAAAAGTAAGAGAACCACGCTCTGTGGTTTTACCACTATATGTAGAAATTTAACTATTTTTTGCCCCATATGTAGTTGTTTTTTTCGCAAATTCATCGTACCATAGTTATAAGCTGATTTTGACGAACAAACATAATGCATCAATTAAGGTCTGGCAAACCTAGGAGGGCAAGGATAGATGGACGTCTTACGTAGATCACAGGCAACAATGACTCCCACCGGTCTAACCGTTGAGAATCGAGCAGGAGCACACACACCGTTTAACTCACGGCGCATTCACCAGACACTCACTGCCTTAACGAATGACCCCACTGTCGTTCATCGCGTAGAGAGTTTAACCGTTGCGCAATTGGCCGGCTTCGATGTCGTGGCAACGGGAACCATCGTTGCCACCATTGCCGAAACACTGGAACAATTGGGCTATGCTCACATGGCTCAGACTTACTTAAAACTCAATCGCTAACGCAAAAAGGGCGTAGCCGATCGAATTAATTTCGATCAGCTACGCCCTTTCACATCTCATTCTGTGGTTTACTAATTTTAACGACAATAAAAAAACCGACCAGCACTCCCCCGAGAACTGATCGATTCGATTTATGAGCTTAATTGTGATTCTAAATGGTGTAACTCTGCAGTCCGCACATCACGTGGTAAGAACCGCCGAATCTCTTCTTCGTTGTACCCCACTTCCAAGCGCTTATCATCAAAGATGATGGGGCGTTTGATCAAGTCTGGATACTTCACAACTAGATCAACCAATTGACTAACTGACAAGCTGTCCAAGTCGACGTGTAATTGCTTGAAAACATTCGAACGGGTAGAGATGATATCTTCACTGCCGTTCTCAGTTAACCGCAAAATTTGCTTAACTTCCGCAGCGTTCAATGGTTTGGACTTGATATTCCGTTCCTTAAACGCAATATCGTGTTCCTTTAACCAGGCCCGCGCTTTTCGACTGGATGCACTACTTGGTGCAATGTACAAATTAATCATATTCAGCACTTCCTTATCGTTGGATTGAGTAACGATAACAAACGACTTCAACTGATCCTGTTGCCGATTAATCACAAATCGTACAATAGAACCAACTTATATGTTACCACAATTGAATGAATAATCAACCCCTTTTTGGAAAGTTTCTAAATTAGCTCACCGTTTGTCAGGTGAGTTGGTTGCATTTCCCAACTAGTTCATCCTAAAGACCATTCTTTGTGCATCATTTGTATGATGACTGGTATATCACTCAATGCCGTTATCACAAACTCGATAAACTGATGAAGGCAGTCTTTTCGAGGCCCCCATAATTAGGCAAATACCCAACCAGGCGTATCATTTTAGCTGTTTTGCATATTAATTTATTAATTATGAATTAATATTCATTAGCGAATTTTAGCCACTTTATTTCCACTAATTAACAATGAGCTCGCACATTCCCATTTTGACAAGAATTCACGTTCCCTTTATATCGCTGATAGCGTAAAATAAAGACCACAATTAGTAATTCTTGGAGGGATTTTTGTTGGCAGTCTTTTACGCTGTACTACTCTTAGTGCTTGCGACCATTGTCGCTAATACGGTTTATCCTTACTTTCCGATCATTCCGCAAGCCTTTTATCAAATCTTTGCTGGTGCCTTATTGTCTTTGGTGCCGCTCTATCACCACTTTGTCCTGGAACCAGAAGTTTTTATGCTCCTGATCATTGCGCCCCTCATGTTTTATGACGGCCGCAACGCCAACGCTAAGGAGCTTCGAGAAAACTTAGGTTCAGTCTTCTCAATGGCTGTTCTACTGGCCATTTTGACCGTTGTTTTAATGGGGTACCTAAGTCATGCTATGCTGGCAACTATGCCATTAGCGTTAGCTTTTGCCTTAGCAGCGATTGTGACCCCAACGGACGCCGTTGCGGTTTCCTCAATTACCACCAACATGGCGGTTCCCGAACGCGTGATGGGAATGCTCGAACGCGAATCCCTCTTTAATGACGCTTCTGGCTTAGTCGCTTTTAGTTTGGCTCTAACCGCCTTTACTACTGGTGAATTTTCTTTGGGCAATGGCATTAAGCATTTCTTGATCGTCTTCTTTGGTGGGCTATTAATTGGTCTCATCTTGGGGCTAGTCGCCGTATGGACCCGGTTATACCTGGTTCGGACCGGTAAGGACTCCACCAGCGTCATTGTCCCATTTGACGTCTTGATTCCTTTTCTGATCTACCTCGCCGCAGAACACCTCGGATTATCCGGCATCCTTGCCGTTGTTGCCGCTGGCCTGATCTACAGCCTTTCCAATAATCAGTTGCGTCTCTCCAGTACCCAGCTACAGCTTGTTTCCCGCTCGACTTGGCGGATTCTCACCAGTATTTTAAATGGCTTTGTTTTTGTTCTGCTGGGAGTGTCACTCCCCACAGTCTGGGTAAATATTCAACAGGATCATACGAAATCAATTCCTACCTACGTATTACTTGCCGTCATCTTGTATGTGGTCATGCTGGCTTTGCGCTACCTATGGATTCGCTTCGATTGGGCATTGATCCACTCAAAACCAGCCGAACGACGCGAAAATGCCTTAATTGGCGCGCTTTCAGGCGTTCATGGAACCATCACGTTAGCCATGGCCTTTTCCCTGCCTTTAACGCTACATGGCAGTACCTTTCCTCTACGGAATTCCATGATTTTTATCGCCGCAGTCGTTATCATTTTAAGTTTACTGGTACCAACTCTACTACTACCATTCATTCTACCAACTAAGCAACTACCGGTTGACCCAGCTGAAGCGTTGCAAGAACGTAAAGCACTCGTTGCCTATGCTACCGACCGGTTAGTCCAAGAAAATCCCGACTACCCAGAACAAGCCCAAAAGGTCGTTGAAATTCTGAATAGTCAAGCGATGACCGAACGACCCGACCGACGTAAAGTCCAGGAGCTGTTACAACAAGCGACCCAGATTGAGGTGGAAACCGTTCAAAAGTTGGCTGACGATGGTGTGATTTCCAGTGGTTTTGCCAACCGTTACGTGCGGATGTTAGTGCTAAAATCGCGGATGAGCAACAATAATCCCTTTACCAATCTAATCTTATGGCTACGCTTTGTGGGCCACCGGATTAGCCATAGTTTTGGTCGACACGGCCGGCGCAAGCGGCGCATTGCCCAACAGCAACAACGCTTACAACGGCACCCCGTTTCACCAGAACAGCAGCGGTTGATTCAGCAGCGGCTACAACAAGAGCAAGCCGCGCCTCATCACGGCCGGCATAAGCGTGACCCACAAGCTGACAAGCAACGTCGTGAAAGCTTCCTAAAGATTGAACAGGACGTCTACAATAACGTTATTGCCTTTCTCACCGATGTCTCGAGTATTGAGAATCAAGCCGAGGTCAATTCAGTACGAAACTATTACAATGCGCGTCACCGTCGCTTTATGTCGCAAGAAACCACGGATCAGCAAAATGAGTTATTTATTCAAGCCTTCCAGCACGAATACACTTATATTCGTCAAAAGCGCAGTGCTCAGGAGCTTTCACCTGCCATGGCTGAGGAACTTTACCAACAGGTTTCTACCGATCAAATGTTATACATGCAAGAAATTGCAGGTGAAAACTAATTTTTGCTGCCAGTGTCACACTTTCTTCACAATTTGCTGTTATTATGAGTCCATAACTTACGACCAAACAACCGAATAAGTTAATAATTTTACTCCTCCAAGTAAAAATTCGGACGGTTCTATTACGATAGACCGATCCACTCCAAACGTAAGATACGTTTTACGTAAAGCGATGACGCAGACAATTCAGGTCTGGTCATCGTTTTTTGTTGTCCGGCAATAATCGGTCTAAAACCTGATACCGTTCGTTTAAAATGAGAAAAATCTCAGAATTTCACAAATTTCGCCACCCTAAATTTACACTCAGGGCAAATTAGCTTATAATTTCTTTAACGCGTGAAAGAGCTAAGGCCTTTCACCAACGGTCTGTCAGCAACTGGTCTATGTGACCCGTGGCCAGCCAGACGTCCTAACTTGGAGGGTGACATCTAAAATGAAGCTGACAATTTTATCAACCAGTGATACCCACGGGTACGTCTATCCCACAAACTATGTCAAAAAGGGCAGTCATCAGGGGTTCGGCCTTGCTCGGGCTGCCACTGTCATTGCGCGTGAACAAGCCGCCGCTAAAGCCGAAGGTCCCGTGATCACCATTGAAAATGGTGACTTTCTGGAAGGCTCCCCACTGGCATACTATGTCGCCCGGGTCCGACCCGAACGTGATCCCCAGCCTTTGATGTCCATTTATAATCAAATCGATTATGACTGTGGTATTCTGGGAAATCATGAATTCAACTATGGCCAAGCCTACTTACAAGGCGCTATCCGTGATGCGAAGCGGACAATTCTGTGTGCTAATATTTTAGATCAAAATGGCGACCCCGAATACGGGCAGCCTTACAAGATTATCGAAAAAGATGGCCTTAAAATTGGGGTCTTGGGATTAACCACTCAGGCTGTCTATAAATGGGAAAAAGCCACTAATATTAGTGGCCTACAATTTGAATCCGCCTTTATTGCTGCCAAGAAGTACGTCCCCATCATCAAAAAGCAAGCGGACATCGTCGTTGTCTGTTACCACGGCGGTTTTGAGCGTGACTTATCAACCGGTCAACCTAATGACATTCACGTGGGTGAAAATGAGGCTTACCATATTTTGGAAGCTATCCCCGGCATTGACGCCTTGGTGACTGGCCATCAACATCGCCAATTAGCAACAAACGTATTCGACATCCCTACCACACAGCCAGGCTTTCGCGGGCAGGCCGTCGGAAAGATCACCCTTGACCTTCGGCGGGATGACGCCGGTCACGTCTCGGTCATCAACCATGATTCTGAGTTAGTCTTCACTAAAGACGCCCCTCTTGATCCTAAAGTTATCGCCGCGGCCGATGATCTCAATACAGAAGTCGGTCATTGGTTGGACCAACCACTCGGCCACATTCAAGGTGACATGACGTTTGATGATCCTTTTGCCGCACGCATGCGGGAAACACCCTATATCGAATTTATCCAAAAAGTTCAGATGGCTACGATGGGCGCTGACATTTCGGCAACGGCGCTATTCAACGATGAAGCGCGCGGTTTTGAAAATCCCATCACGATGCGTAATATCATGACAAATTACGTTTACCCCAACGGCCTATCGCTATTAAACATCACTGGCGCCGATCTCAAAGCGGCGATGGAAGTCAGTGCCCGTTACTTTAGCGTTAAGGATCATCAAATCGTGGTTAATCCGGCCTTTATTCACCCCAAGCGTCGTCAATACAATTATGACATGTATGAAGGGGTCAATTATCGGCTAAATATCGCTAAGCCAGTCGGGCAGCGCGTCGAGAATCTGACCTACCACGGTCAACCCGTGGAACCCGACCAGCCGCTGCGAATTGTGTTAAATCAATATCGGGCCGTTGGTGGCGGTCACTACAGCATGTTTGACGCCAGTAAGATTGTGGCAGAAGGTCAAGGGGGGATGAGTGAAATCATTGCCGACTACCTCCAAGAACATCCCATCATTGACGCCACGACTAATGATAACTTTAGCGTGGTTAACGACCCACAAGCATAAGAAAAACCAACCAGTGATAGTCGACTTAAAGTCGGTTGTCACTGGTTTTTTGTTAGGTCAAATGGTCTCCCCACCAAGCGTGCATAAATCACTGATACCATTGATTTAGGATTGTCTCCTTCCTGGCTGCAATTAGGCATTGAACAGTCACGGTTCTATTTTAGCTAAACCATTAACCTTATACCCGATTCACCTTTATTCATAGGATGTTCATAAATCATTCCTACTTTTTTCAGAGTTTGTTAACACGACTAATTTATATCTCGAGTATATTTAAGGTGTTACATAATCTTAGGGGGAGAGTGGGCTTAGGGCCAACTCTCTTCTTTTTTGGATAAGAGACCGAAGGAGATGGCTCAATTGCAATTCAGACACCACCGTTTGGCAGCGCTCGCCGTTGTCTCTCTGGCCGTTTTAACGGTCGGCTTAGCTGGCTGTTCCAGCACGAAAAGCGCTTCATCAAGTTACCAGATTAAGAACAATAAGGTGGCCTTAACGACTGCGCAGATCAAGAAAAATCTGGATACCCAGATCATTACGACCCGCCAAGATAAGCAAAAAAGCCTGACAGCTAAATACAAAGCTGCGGCCGAAAATAACAAGTACACGTTGGACTCACCATACGTCAAGGTGAGTCCTTACGGATCCTCTCCCCTGTCAGCCTTAGTGACATTCAAGACGACCGAGGCAGTTAAGGTGACCTACACTGTCGTAGGCAAGTCTGACAAGACTTCAATCACCAACACGGTCAATGGCGGCTATACCAAGACCCATCAAGTGCCGGTCGTTGGCCTATACGCTGATTATGCCAATACGGTAAAAATCACCACGACCACCAAGACTGGCACGACTAAGACTAAGACGCTAAAGTTAACAACCAGTGCCCTGCCAAAATACATCAAGGACGCCACCATTACGACCAAAAACGTGAAGAAATCTAAGATGAATATTGGGAAAAATAAATTAACCAGGCAAATTCTATAATTAATCCGAACAGAAATTAAAAAGCCCAAAGCAATCACTTACAATGGTAGTAGCTAATTCCAACCAATATAGGGAGTGATTACTTT
>Ga0214925_100686_pt1 | contig 12615 bp, 5 predicted proteins | sample Stichaenrichment_FD_168299 | JGI IMG/M metagenome (GOLD analysis project Ga0214925, IMG submission 168299) | Xylose enriched microbial communities from anaerobic bioreactor in Madison, Wisconsin, United States - 63SRT | ecosystem: Engineered > Bioreactor > Anaerobic > Unclassified | place: USA... | reverse complement strand
ACATTTTTAAAACTGTCAAACTCAGGATTGTATCATGAAAGGCCTCAGAAATGAACTTTTACAGAGATTGTTTCATACTCTCTCTGACAAAGGACAAGCCGCTTGAAAAAGCGTCCGGTCAGGATATTGACATGGAGTGAATTACTACCACCATTTGTCAAGTTAAGTGTGTAAGTTTTTTAGATCATCTCAGATGGAGTATTTTCCCACCAGATTTAATTTTGATATTTAAATACTCACACACTTTACTTGACATAAGTAATTACACCGTTTCTTCATTCATACATTTATCTCTATATAATAGTTCATCAATTCTACATATTGCCTTTCTTAAATTTGTAGCATCTGTAGATTTTACTTTTTCAAAATATGTGTCATAAATTTCAAGTAATTTATTACGAATATACCTTTCACGAGAAATTACATCTTTTTTTGTTAAGGACATAAGTGCGGTAAGGATATAGCGAAGCTCATCTTCCTTTATGTTTAACCTTTGAGAAAGCCATTCTTCCCGGAATGCTCTTTTCTTTTTAGACACATCTGAATCAGTTATCGACAATTTCGTTTGCGGAATAATATTTCCCTCAATCCTTTCAATTAATTTTTTCTTTATGGACTTTCTTGAAAATACTGATGCTATAATATTTATTGCGTCATTTGTACTTAGTTGGGCCTGTTGAAGTAAAAAATAAAAAGGGTTATTTGGTGTATTAGCAAAGCAAATTGACCGAAGATACTCTATAGGTTCATCCACTTTATCATCCCTTAAAAATGCCCGTACAACATCACCAGGTTCGATTGCTTTAACAACTTTTTTTGTGGACTCTTTAACTACTATTTTGCCTGGCTCAATATCCTGAATATCTCCTATCAACCGAAGAGCGGGCTTTCCTTTTCTCTCTACAAACTCCCCTTCCTTAATAAAAGCAATTTTTGAAAGTAGATTTTCGTCAATAATTAAAGAACCTCCTTCTCCAGATACTAGCCCATTTCCCAAATCAAACAAACAAGCATTTTCAATTCCCACTTTTGCCGCTCGTTTAATAAAATCAAGCCATCGAGATTCCTCATTTTTTCGAGATGCTTCAATAATTGCATTTAATTCATTATAATGTATTCTTTCAGAACGACCACCATATCTATAGTAGATATCGCCCTCCTTAAGACAATACTTGGGATTTTTATCAGAATATGCTTTTGTGCAGATGCAAGGTTTCCTGTCGGCTGCAAGTGGATATGTATAGATCACACCAAAACTCATTCCCTTGAACTCAAATGTGCAATGGTCCCATTTTATTTCCGGCGAAAAATAGTCACATAGGTTTTTAGTGAATTCTTCAACTTTTAAGTGTTCAAACTGCTGTAAATTTTTATCTCTTAACCCCAAAAGCCTACGAGGACTATCACCCACTCCAAAAAAAATATATCCTCCAACATTGTTTGCAAACGATGCAATTGTTTTAAAATACTGTGCCATTCCGCCGTGACTATAAGATTCTTTAAATTCAATTCTCGAACCTTCACGATTAATTATACGCAAATGATCTTTAGGACTGGTTCTGAACATATTCGTCAGAATATCAGCAGATATTGGATTACTAAGTTGCACGCTTATACCCTCTTTCTTATACAAGAAACTTTTACATTCTTGATAATAAAACCTTCTTTAACGTTTTCCTATTCCACCCCCAGTGCCTTAAACACTGCATCTTCTGCACTCTGATACGGGATCAGCTGAAATGCACTCATCAGATCCGGCGGTACGGTTGCAAAGTCTACCATCGATGTTGCCGGGATGAGCACTTTCTTTGCTCCGCTGTCCAGGCAGACCTGAAGACAATTTGCCAGCTCATCCACTTTGATCATTGTTCCACTGATGCTGATATCGCCCAGAACAACCAGTGAACTCTGCACTGGCTTTGACAGTGCAATTGAGCAGAGTGCGACCAGTGTCGGAAGTGCCAGTTTGCTGGTCATGCCTATTCCCTGCAGGTCCTGATAATTTACGATATAGTCCTTTGTCGTTGTACTGATTGACCCGCTGATGCGATTTCCATTTGCTTTCAAAAAGTTGAAGGCGGTATCGGATGATTCTTTACAGCTCCGGTCAGATCCCAGACCCGTACGATCGAATTTACCGTTTCCCGGCAGCATCTGAGACTCTAAGCGGAAGCAGCCAATCATGCCGGTTTTTCCCTGTGACACTGTATAGACCTGTCCCGGATTGCACATACCTTCTGGAATCAGTTTGCCGCCGCCCTGTTCAGGCACAGTTACGTAGTGCTCGGACATGTCTTCCATATCAATGTAGGAAAAGTTCACATCATAGAATTCCATACCGCCCAGTTTTTTCAACTGTTCTTTGACACGGCGGCGCATCTCAAGTGCAAGCTGCAGAATCTCTTCCAGATCCGCCTTTGTATATTCTCCATTCGGATAAACCAGCTTGATGTAGCCTCCGACCATTTTGCGGACTGCAATGGTATCTCGCTGATTCAAATTTTTTCCGAGACGGAAATACTTATCCAAAGCATCACCGTATTGCTCTTTCCGGAGTTCTCTCATCGCTTCAGCCAGATAATCGGTGATAAAGCCATAGTCGTTAGTGAAATGTTCCGGCCTGAATTTTGGAATCTCCCAGCCCGGAAGGTAGCAGTGAATACGATCTAAGAAAGCCGTATCTGTTCCCATTTCCGGCGGAAACGGGTCGAATAGGCTGGAAGTCTTCAGCAGTACATCCACGCTCTGATTGATGTTACCGACGAACACCATGGAAGCTGAAGCCGCTTTTTCTTCCTTCCCGCGAGCAAAAGATCCCGATGCCATGTAGTCCTTCATGATCTGAATGCCGTCTTTGTCTTTAAATTTAATTCCGGCGACCTCATCGAAGGCAACACAGTCCCAGAGTCCAACCAGACCAACCGTCTTCTTTGCCATGTTATAAAAGAGATTTGCAACCGTTGTCTGCCCGCCGGATACCAGAATACTGTTCGGCGAAATCTCCTTGTACAGGTGAGATTTGCCTGTGCTTCTCGGTCCAAGCTCACAGAAATTGAAGTTGTTTTCTACCAGCGGAATCATCCGGGTAAGCAGCAGCCACTTCTCGCGATAGGTCAATTCGTCTGGTTCCATACCGATTGAGCGCATCATCACATCGATCCACTCATCCTTTGTGAACTGCTTCCTGCCCCTTTTGAATTCATCAATGTCGACTTTCGGCATCTGGATCGGTTTCAATTTCTGAATCCGGATCGGAGAGGCATTATTATCGCCTTCAACATATTCATATTCCAGTTGAACGAAACACCAGATTCCCCCGCACAACAGTCGGTCGAATTTTTCCGGATATTCATCTTCAATCGGAACCTTCTTTAAACCCAGATTAGAAAACTCTGCTTCGAACTTGTTCTTCTTTATATTAAGGCTCACCGTAATGTGGTCGATGACCGTAAAGAGTCCTTTCGCCCGAAGCTTGGCCAATACCTTCTGCGCCTCATCCGGACGGACAAAGTTATCTGCCAGAACCCGCTTAACATTTTCCTCCCCAGCCTCGATGATCTCTTCATCATCAGAACTGCAGTATCGGCCAAGCAGAAATTCCAGGACATAAGTCGGAACATTGGCTCCTTCCTTGATCTTCTTTGTCAGATCTTTACGGACAATCTTTCCATCGAAGTTCTCCCGCAGTTTCTCCTTTATTACCATACGAGCATCAGTTTTCTCATCAAACTCGTCCATCATTTATTTCCTTTCTTAAAAGAAATCCATCCCGTCCATCTGGAAAGCCAGGTCAATATGGAATTCCTCCTTCACCGGCATCTGAAGGCCAGATTCATCGGCGATCACCAGATAGTAAATCTCCGTAGACTTGAAGGTCAGGGATTTCAAACTGAACTTGCAGTGGAAGGTTCTTTCCTTCACATCGTCACTGGTCTTGTCTGCGATAATTCTCTGTTCATCGCTGACCTTCTGCCCATTGCTGTCCGTCATATAAACCAGATAATTGCAAGCCTCACGGTTCGCGCCGACCGGCTCCTTCTGATAGAAGTTCAGGGTAAATAAATTGTTGCTGATCTTCCGGACAGCAGAAAGCAGGACCACCGTTACCGGCTTTGTATCGAACTTCTCCTTATTCTTCTTGTATTCCGCATAGCTGTTGCGCAGATGGTGGTATTCAATCACCGGAACGACCATTTCCTGCAGACTGATGCCGCCGTGAACGAAGTTCACCCCTCCTCCGCTCATCTTTATGCGGATGTTCTCTCTCGGCGCGAACGCCTCATATTCCGTCTTTCCATCCAGGAATCTCACCGGCAAAAGGTAATCAGGCAAGGCGCCTTTCTTCATGATGGCGTATCTGCGGCCATATTCGATGTCCATGCCATTGAAACTGTCCTTATCTACCTTACTATCCTCTTTCAAAGGGCTGTAGGTATAGAGGAAGCCATGATCGGAGGTGATGATGAAGTTGCCCTGACCATAATCTCCCGTAATTATACGGATCACATTTTTGATTTCCTGAATGGTTTCTGTGCAGGCGGAGAATACCATACTGTCTGAAGTATGGCTGGATTCATCAATCGTGTCATGATAGATATATACAACCTGCATGCCCTTCATCGCCGCGTTCCGCTCACTTCGCTTCATGGCCACTAAGTCTGTATATTTCAAAGCCACGCTCTTTGGATTCTTATTCTTTAATACGTTGTCACGATTTGTACTTTCTGTTGACTGACCATCCGCCAGCACCGCAATCTTTCCGCCTTTCTCTTCTGCCATCAGCTCCTTATGCGGAAGCAAAGCCGCCATGCCAAACTTGGTGATCGTCGGGAAGATTCCCTCGACTGAAGACAGTTCTACCTTGCTCTGGTTCTCCTGCTGCAGCTCCTGCGCAAGCTCTACCGCAACTTCATATCGCATGGCATCAGAAATGATCACGAAAATACGATTCTCAGCTGGCTCAACCAGATTCTGATAGAAGTCTGCCTGCTGCGGCACATCCAGAATATGACCGTACTTCTTGAGTTCATCGGCCGTCATCCTGGTCCAGTTTTCAGCGAGCTGACCCAGGAACCAGTTAGAATATAGGCCTTCCACTTTTTCTACAACAGACTTGAAGAGATCATCCAGAAGCGGGTTCGATGCCTTCATCGTTCGCTGAAAATCAAGCTGGAAAAGCCTGTAATAGGTATCCATTTTATAGTAATCCGTCGTATATTCTTTCCAGATATTTGTTGGCTCAACGGTATGAAATCCTGCGGCATGTTCTTTATAGAAGGCATTCATTCTGGCAACCTGAAGAATTCCATCGTAATAATTCTTAAAGTAGTCGTAGCCAGCATAGGTCCTGCGCTTTTCCACAATTTCTGTGAGCGCATCCGGATTGACCAGATCGTTATGAATGTCCTTCAGAACTCTGATCAGAATGACTTCATTGATGCACGGAAAACACTCCGTATCCAGCAGCTGGTCCAGCGGAACTTTCTTAAAGCGTTCAGCAAGTTTCCCTTCCATTTCCACAAAACGGGCAAGCGGATACAGGGACTTGCTTTCCTCCGAGTGAAGCCAGTCATAGATAAAGTCATAGCAGTATGCCTGATGAGGTGTGGAGATAAAGGAATCCAGACCTGCCAGATATTCCTGCGGCAGTGTACGTGTCGCCGCAGTCAGAAGAATGTGAGTCATGAAGCGTCTCAGATCATGATCCACCTCATTGTATCCGGTCATCTGTGCAGCCATAGACCAGAAAATACTGTCTGCACCATACGTGACCAGCTTCTGGTATTTTTCGTTTTCGTCTGCACGGATTCCCGCTTCCAGCACGCTGCGGATGATATGGTCTGCAGATGGGTCTTTACAATTGCAGATTGCCGCCATTACCTGCTGGTAAAGATGGGTCGGTGTCTTCGCTGTTTCCTGGAATTTTAAAAGCCGATTTCTCCGGTCTTTTGCACTGAAAAATTTCCGGAATGATTTCACTGCTTTCCGCATCACTGCCGTATCTTCCAGACCCATTTCATTCATCCAGATCGAGATCAGGTCTGCCCGGAAATCCTCGCTGTATAATTTAATGTCCGTCAGCCAGTCATCATCAATCCGGTCAAAAGTACAAGGACAGTAGACTAGATAATTACTGGTCGTGTCGTCCCTTGTCAGTGTTTTTTTTGCCTCGAAATTGTTATTCCCCGTGAGGACGAAGAGTTTCGCATGGTCCAGCCGAATCTCATCCAGCTGATCCTTGAATTCCTCATCCTCGTCATACCAGAATATAATCCGGCGATCGTAATATTCCGGAAGCGGCGCAGCAAACCTCTTATTCAAATCCTCAATTATTTTCTCCGCATCCATTCTGTATTCCCTTCCCTACTTTATCTTCGCCAGCACATCCTGGAAAATCGCGTAATTGTGCTTCACGCCGTCATCCAGATCGATGCTGATCATCTGGTCCGCCAGATGGTGAATCTTTTCTTCATATATTCTGGTTTCTTCTGCCTGATCTTCCAGCTTCTTTAACTGTTTATTCAGCTTCACATGCTCACTTCCGCTGGCATCAAGCAGACGCTGCTCTATTCCCGCAATCGCTGTCCGGTAGCGGGACTGCTGCTCATGCACATAATCGGTGCGGATTCTCGCAATCGTGTCCGGCTGATAGCGGTGCATGTAAATCAGACACTTAAAGCCATTCTTCTTTCCCGAATCAAAGAGCCAGTAAATCGGCCTTTTCTGGTAGGTCCTGCAGTGGTCTTTATAAAAATCCTTTAAGAAGTAATTCCGGATAACTTCACGAGGGCTGTTTCCTTTATTTCCAAGTGCATTGGCGATAAACTTCAGATTCTCTTCCAGCGTATCCTTTCCATAAACCACTTCTACAAACTTCACAAAGCGTCCTACGATATCATCTGTGAAATATTCATCATCGCAGATAGGAATGATATTATCTTCGTCCGGAATGAAGCTGTGATACTTCGATGCGTCCCAGTCGCCGCCGGCATAGGCAAGACCTTCTTCATCCAAAGAATAGCGCCCGAACATGCAGCCGACAGCGTAGGAGAGGAAAGACTTGATCACATCCTGCCTGGTCAGGACATACTTGTTATTCTTCATGTCCTCCGGGATGTCTTCCTTCTCATCATACACCCGTGCGACTGTTACGTCTCCATCACTTTCCTCCGGCGTCAGTTCTTCCTGCAGACCGTAAATGTCAATGAAGATGCGGTTCAGTTCTTCTTCGTTGGACTTCAGCCTGCAGAAACGATCCTCGCACTCCTGTTTGAAGGCCTGGTAGCCGGTCGCAACAAGGTTGTTTTCTGGCTCACCTTCATGTTCCTTATGGGCAATGATGAAGGGGTGAATCTGGAAATCCCATGAAGTTTCAAAAGAGTCCCAGTCAGATTTGGAATATATAATACATTCACTTACATAGCCATTAATACAAGGTCTCTTTCCATCAACAGAAAACGGCAATACCTCCAAATACCCAGGAAGGAAATTTATTGTAGGGTTGGTGGCCGAAAAAATATAATTGGTAACTTTACAAGATAAAAAACCTAACACACTTGCCAAATATCTATCATCTTTTACTTCACATAAAGGTCCTGCCATATTATATGTAAATCCTTCAGGTGAATATCTACATTGAAATTTCGACGATGTAACACTATTCCATGTAATACCTCGCCTAAATTGTTTGTCTCCATTATAATTATGTGATCTTACTCGCTGACCTGCATAGTTATCATATTTTATCTCATATCCATCGTTCTCCCAATTGATGACATAGGAAAGATTACCATACCATTTTCTATAATCACCACCTTTCTGTAGCGGATACCATTTTACCAAATGGGGATCATTATTTGGTTTTGCCGAAAATTCTATAGATAAATATTTTACTTCTGTCCATAATCTAATAAACCTATCATTATTCCCTGAAACCATGCCTAACCTAGCATCAATATAATTGTCAAGTTTACTGAAGTCAAACATCGCATAATTTTTTATCCAATACGCCACCGGACTTCCCGGGATCTTAGAGAAGTTGGACTGATCGGCTTCATAATAGTAACCGCACTCCTTATTCTCCAATGCCTCAAGAGTCTTTTCATTCTGAACATCCATTCCGCCTTTGAAATCAGAAAGCCTAAAATAATAGCCCTTATTATCACTCTGACCATTTTTAAATACAAACGTACAAATTGGTACAGTAGCTTCTTCAAAGGCAGAATACTCGAATTGAATCAATGTTGTAATATGTTTCGATTCAAATATATATCTGCGCAGTAGTTCATACGTTTTAATAAACATCCAGACCATCGGTGTCATGAATCCGGAATACCCGTTCTTTTCACAGAACCCGAAATTCCGATACATGAATACACTGAATAGGTCTCCTTTATAATCCTTGTAATTACTGGTAATAAACTTCTTCAGCTTCGTATCGAACTTGTTCAAATATGGAGGATTCGTAGCGACGACTGCATACTTATTGCTCATCAATTCTGCAACAGAAACGAAATTCTTAAATGCGCCGGTGAGATAAGCATGATACATACTGATTTTCTGTCCACTCTCAAATGTCTTAAGACGCTCCCTGATACGTTCAAAGTTAATTTCCGGAATCTTAATAATAGATCCGTATTCTTTTGCATCATGAAATGTATCCAGCAACGTTTGAACATCTGCTTCCAGTGCTGTATCTTTATCGCAGAATTCCTGAATGGCGAACGGATCTGCATTATTGCTCTCAGTGATTTCATAAATATGAGGCTGGATTTCCCTTCTAAAGAACCTTCTGTCATATTTTCTTGCGGTCATCATAACTGCAAAATATGCAAGCTGGACAGCACGGCTGTCAATATCGAGTCCGAACAAATTATTCTTTACGATTTCTGATGCCGCATCGCGTTCTGAATATCCGTATTCAACGTAAATTTTCATCAGTACGTCGAATGCATATACCAAAAAATGGCCAGAGCCGACGCAAGGATCAAATACCGTCAGATCCTGCGGAGCAATCTTCTCATCAACTCTTGGGACATTTCCATCTTTCGGTTTCACAAAATAAGTCAGTTCATCTTCAAGTTTACTTTCCGGGTTACGTTCAACCCAGTACCTTCCAACAGAATTATCGATCAGGTAGCGAACTACCCAATCTGTCGTAAATAACTGTGTAGCTGCCGGAACTTCATCCTTTTTTATCACTTTGCCATGAAGAGTATCTACAACTTTCTCATGTTTCTCAGAGATGTAATACTGATACAACCAACCAATAATCTCAATCTGGCCGCCCGCACGGATATCCCAGTCTTTCTCATCAATCTGAGCGATCATCCGCTCGATCACACTGCCTTCTCTCAGCAGATAGTCCGGCAGCAGCAGCTCGGTATAGTCTGCGATCTTCTGAAACATACCCGGCAGAATGGAGTTCAGGTTGTTGCACTGGACGATCAGAAGATACTTGAACAGCTCTTCATCCTGATTGGCTTCCTTCATGGCATAGACTTTCTCCATGTCCAGACCGTCAAAGTCCAAATGGATGGCCTCGGTCAGAATCTGCGGATGGAACTGGTTGTTGTCATCCGTGAACACGCGGACGTGGGACGGGAGATAGCCGTTCACTTCCATGAAACGCAGGGCAATAAAGCGGTTGAACCAGGTGTAAGCGACCTCTTCCATGACCTGCTGGAAGCCGTCCTGCCTGGTCTTTTCAATCAGCGCTCCTCTCTGTTCTTTCTGGGTATCGGAAAGCAGGACGCCGTTGATGCTGTCGGCGTCCGGATCGGCGTCCTTTCCCTCTTCTATTCCAAACTGCTGGGCTTTCTGGGTGACTTTTTCAATCAGTTCCCGTCTGGCCCAGATAGCATATTTCTTGATCGCGTTCTTGTCCACAGTTATTTCCTTTCAAATTTATTTTCGCCAGACATCTTGTAAAATGTCCACAACTCAGCTTCATTGAAATTATATCCCTAGCTTGTGCTAATCAGGTAAGTTTTTTGCGGCTTGTTCGGACCGGACCATAGAGGTTAATTCATTTGTAATAATAATTTTGATTTTTTTCCAAGTAATACTTGGTTTCTTGTCATACTCAACCTTGCATCTTTTTAATATCAATTTCAGTACATTCCTAGTAATATTTTCAAGCTCTCTTAATTCAACAGTTGATATTTTGGAATTATCACCCTCATGCAAAGATACAGATCGATATTTATAAAAGTCAAGCATTTTCTGATGAATCGTTCGGATATCCGATGGTGTATCACCCAGTAACACTGCAACACGATTAGCAAGCATTTGCTTTTTTCGATTAGCGTTATGAGGCAAAAGCGTCATTTCCAAAGCAGTCGTATACTGCTCGAATCCGGTAGCAGAATCAATTTGCTCCATCCCCCAGGAGAACTTCTCTATGCTATCTTTCAAAAGAGCATAAACTGGTCCACTGTAATCTGCTAACCATTGATTACAAAGAGAAACCTCTTTCTCTGTAAGTGTAAACATTCTCCCATCTACGATGTTTCTAGTCAAAACAAGTCTATCGCGCTTATCAATACTTTTATTAATTCCTTGTTTACAAATAAAAGCATAGAATATATTCTTGAGACCGATGTTACCCGACTTAAATAACCTCAATAAGTTTATGCGTTCATTAAGATATTTATCCGAGCATTCCATATAAGCAGATTTTTCTAATTCAACTTTTTCCTGATTTAATAGTGATCCAGATAATGCATATATATCATCTTTTTGAATGCACATAAAATATACTGAGTTATTTTCTAGTATTCTGGAGTCATAATAGTCTATGTTTATATCCCCTGTTCCATCTCTTATTTTATCTTTGAAAAACAGGTCATCCAATTTTATGCACTGGACACTGAAGTGGTTCCCAAATTCAACCGAAGAAATGCTCTTGTCGCAAAACATGAGAATGCCACATATGTTAACCATCATCTCTTTATTTATTTCCATCTCTGTTTTAATACTTCCTTTACTTAATCTTCGCCAGCACATCCTGGAAAATCGCGTAATTATGCTTCACACCGTCATCCAGATCGATGCTGATCATTTGGTCCGCCAGATGGTGAATCTTTTCCTCATAAATTCTGGTTTCTTCTGCCTGATCTTCCAGCTTCTTTAACTGCTTGTTCAGTTTGACATGCTCACTTCCGCTGGCATCAAGCAGACGCTGCTCTATACCCGCAATCGCTGTCCGGTAACGGGACTGCTGCTCATGCACATAATCTGTGCGGATTCTGGCAATCGTATCCGGCTGATAGCGGTGCATGTAGATCAGACACTTAAATCCATTCTTCTTCCCCGAATCAAAGAGCCAGTAGATCGGACGCTTCTGGTAGATCTTGCAGTGATCCTTATAGAAATCCTTAAGGAAATAGTTCCGGATAACCTCGCGTGGGCTGTTTCCTTTATTACCAAGGGCATCGGCGATGAACTTAAGATTCTCTTCCAGGGTATCCTTTCCATAAACCACTTCTACAAACTTCACGAACCGTCCTACGATATCATCTGTGAAATATTCATCGTCGCAGATCGGGATGATATTGTCTTCGTCCGGAATAAAGCTGTGATACTTCGATGGATCCCATTCTTCACCCGCATAAGCAAGTCCTTCTTCATCCAGAGAATAGCGTCCGAACATGCATCCGACGGCGTAGGAGAGGAAGGACTTGATCACATCTTGCTTCGTCAGGACATATTTATTGTTCTTCATGTCCTCCGGTATGTCTTCCTTCTCATCATACACCCGAGCGACGGTGACGTCCCCGTCGCTTTCCTCCGGCGTCAGCTCATCCTGCAAGCCATAGATGTCAATAAAGATGCGGTTCAGTTTTTCTTCATTGGATTTCAACCTGCAGAAACGGTCTTCACATTCCTGCTCGAAGAACTGATAGCCGGTTTCGATGAGATTATTTCCCGGTTCACCATCGTGCTCCTTATAAGCAAGGATGATAGGGTGAGTCTGAAAATCCCAAGAGGTTTCGAAAGAGTCCCAGTCAGTGCGTGATATTTCAATATTGTTTGAAACAAGCGTATTAATATTATCAATAATAAAACGTTCTGAAGAAGTAATTATCGGCAATTGCTTAATATCCCCTGCTTGATAATGAATCGTTGGATTTATCAATTCCAATAATACTTCTGCAACTTTGCTATTACAAAACGCTAATATATATTGTTTTCTATTAGAGTCGTTATCAAATATCACCGAAGGACTTACATCATCGAAAAATACATTATCTATTTCAGCTCTAAACGAAGGCTTGTACGATGTAATTCCCGACCAACATATGTGTGCTTGTCCAAAGTATTGTGATGCACCCATCCCGGCCTTTTTATCATCTAAAAGAAAGCGGCCTTCATTTTTCCAAAATATTACTCTATCTGAATTTCCATACCATTTCCGAAAAGAACCTCCTTTAGAATACTTATGCCAAATATCATCATGAACAGCAGAAACGGATACTTCATACCACAGTCTAAGGAACTTATTATTATTAGCAGTACAATGGTCCCATAGGGTTGGACAGGTATTCGGAAAATTATCGTGAACATGGTAGAATAGCAGTAGAAGAAAGGAGCATCTGTCATGGCACGAAGGAC
>Ga0214925_100685_pt1 | contig 12640 bp, 13 predicted proteins | sample Stichaenrichment_FD_168299 | JGI IMG/M metagenome (GOLD analysis project Ga0214925, IMG submission 168299) | Xylose enriched microbial communities from anaerobic bioreactor in Madison, Wisconsin, United States - 63SRT | ecosystem: Engineered > Bioreactor > Anaerobic > Unclassified | place: USA... | reverse complement strand
GAAGGCAGAGTTCGTATCCACAATTTGCCCGAGTAAAATCTCTGTACCAACCGCAATAATTTCTGCTTGCACTTGAATCCCTCCCGATGATGCCTTAGTTACTTCCGCAAAAAGTTCCCGTTAGTTTTTATTCCGCTGAAGATTCCGCAAAAACTTGTCGGTTTTGAACAAAGTAATCAATTCCCGAGTAAATCGTGAAGAATAAGCAAATGTAGAAGAATGTCAACGCCATTGGGAAGTGTAGCGTACTAAAGCCGATGTTATTCAATAATAGCAAAATAATCCCGACCATTTGAGTCGTGGTTTTTATCTTACCTGGCCAAGCTGCTGCTAAGACTTGACCACCCGTTTCAACCACGATTAACCGTAAACCAGTGACGGCTAGTTCGCGACAGACGATAATGGCCACTCCCCACGCTGGCACAGCGTTCATCGAAACTAACAAAATAAAGGCCGTCATGACAATCATCTTATCTGCCAGCGGATCTGCAAATTTGCCGAAATTCGTTACCAGATGCTGCCGCCGTGCAATCTGCCCATCTAAGAAATCAGTAATCGAAGCCGCCGCAAAAACAACGGCGCCCCAAATTTGCGCAACCGGAATCGCCGTTCCTAGCCACGTAACCGTTCCCCAATTCAAAGGCAAGACCAGTAACAAAATAAAGATGGGAATCAAAATAATTCGAACAATAGTTAGACGATTGGGTAAATTCACAACAATTCCTCCTTATAAATAAAAAAGCGTACCGGTCGCAACGGACCGACCCGCTTTCTGGTTACTTCAGTTCCAACGTCACAGTTTGTACTTGAGAAGACGTGGTTGTACTTGAACTAGATGCACTACTGGTACTGGTTGATGAGTTGAAGTTAAAGCTCTTGCCATCAATCTTTACCTTAGTTGCCGGTGCATTACCAAACTTAAAGGTCACACTCGTGGCTGAGCTTGGAATCGTTAACGAATGTGAGGTTGATGTCGACAAAGTCCCTTGCCAAGTTGTTGCCCCACTAATTGTTACTGACATCCAAGCGCTACTCGTAGCTGACAAACTAACCTTTGGCTTGCTTGACGCATTCTTTAGTTCCCAAGTTGAGCCAGACGTCGTTGAACTCAGTTTCTTAAAGGTTGCTGTCTTAGCCGCCTTCTTTTTCGAAGAGCTCTTTGAAGAAGATGACTGACTGCTACTGCTACTCGTCTTGGTACTGCTACCTGAAACGCTAACCGAGCTACTATCAACATTATCCTTGGTGCCTGAATTACCATTATGCGCGGCCGCCACCCAAATTCCGACTAAAACCACTAACACCACAATGACAATGCCAATTACGGGAATTGTCCGGCGTAACTGAACATAACGATCATCAACTTTACGCTGTTGTGATCGGGTTTCTGGATTACTTTCATTGACCTTATCAACGTATTCTTGCGTCTGTGTACTAGGAAGCGTACTGTCAAATTGTTTCAGCAGCTCAGCACCATCCAAGTCAACCATATCAGCATACTGCTTGATAAAGGCCCGAACATAAAAATCGCCGGGTAACTCATCAAAGTTCTGATCTTCAATCGCAATCAAATAACGCTTTTGAATCTTAGTTGCTTGTTGCAAATCATCTAAGGTAAACCCCTTAGCAATTCGCGCATCCCGCAGCGTCTTTCCCAAAGTTACTTTGCTGTTATCACTCATGATTTAATTCTCCACCTGTTCAAAATTTCTCTATATGCAGTATAGCATAGGCACCGCCTCAATTTCAGCGACAGCACCTAGAATTCAGGATTTAACGGTTTCTTAACCTCCGTTTACGGCAGAATCGTGTAGACCGTCCGCTGACTAGCCGCTAAAAATGCCGCTAAGGCCTGTTGCACATCTGCAAAGGTCAACTGCTCCAAAATCGTCAGTTCATCAAAAATTGTCGTACCACCGAACAAGGGGCCATCATACTGATTGGCAATTGCCTCAACCGAGTTAATTGCACCAATCAAACGGCCAATTGCCTCGCGTTTGACGAGATCAAATTGTTCCTGAGCCGCAACCAGTTGCGCTGCTGCATCATCTAAAATTGCCGTTAATTCACTCACAAAGGTCTCCGGATGATCCGTGTCCCCTGCTAGTTGAGCAAAATGTGCGCCCCGTTGGACTTGGAAGTCATAGCCAAAACTATCATCAATAATGTTAGCATCATATAAGCGTAAATAGTAATCACCCGTGTCGTTGAATAATAGATCCAATGCTAATGACACAGCGGCACTATAGTGCAATCCAGCGCGACCAGCGGGAACCTCATCGTACCCCCGCAGTCCAATGCTAACCTTTGGCCGCGTGACCGTTAGATGCCGCGTCGTTTGGGGGACAATTTCAGCCGCGGGTGTTTGCGGTGATGCTACGCGCTGAATGGGCTCATTAGGTCCAAACGTTTTGCGTGCTTGATTAGCCGTAATCCAGGCCAGCACAGTTTCTGGCTCCAATTGACCAACGATTACCAAGCTCATATTGCTCGGATGATAAAATGTCTGATAGGCCGCATACAAATCATCCGCCGTGATTTGGGCAATTGACTCAACGGTTCCCGCAATATCAATGTGCAGCGGCTCGCGTGGATATAACTGGCCGATCATGCCAAAGTAGCTTTGCCACCCTGGATCATCATCATACATTTGAATTTCTTGACCGATAATCCCTTTTTCCTTGTTCACAGTTGCCGCGGTGAAATACGGTTCTTGGACAAAATCTAGCAAAATATCTAAGTTTTCTCGAACGTGATTCGTGGTTGAAAACAAATAGCTAGTTTGCGTAAAACTCGTAAAGGCATTCGCGCTTGCGCCATATTGTCCAAATAAATCAAACGCATCGTGATCCTCTTTTTCAAATAATTTATGTTCCAGAAAATGGGCAATGCCATCAGGGAACCGGACCGCCTGCTGCTGACCACGCGGCACAAATTCATTATCAATGGCACCATAGTTTGTGGTCATAACCGCAAAAGTTTTATGAAAATCGGCCTTAGGAATCAAGATAACTTTGAGACCATTTTCGAGTGTGGTTTGATACACCGTCTCGCCTAGACGACTATACGCGTGTTTCGTTAGCATCACCGGTCTCCTTTCCATGTAAACAATAAGTTGCCTGTAGACTAACTTGCTGCGCTACACGTTGCACGTCAGCCACGGTCACTTGCGCCAATTTTTCCTGCCAATGCGTTAAAGGCTCTTGCAAATGCGTTAAACCACTGTTTAAGGCTCCCGTCAATTGCCGTTGCGGACTATCTAAACTGGCAAGTCGGGCATTCAATAAGCTTGCTTTAACTTCGGCCAAAAGTTCGGCCGACAATTTACCAGCTTGAAGGGCTTGCAACTGCTCCGTCACAATCGCAATCACCCGCTCTTGATTCTGTGCCTGAATCCCGGTCTGCACCGTCAACGCACCAGTAAATGGATTGTAATCACTGCTAGCATAATAGGCTAGACTGGCTTTTTCTCGAACATTGGTAAACAGCAACGACAGCGGTGTGCCACCGAAAGCCGCATTAAAGACAACTGCCGGTAAGAAGTCAGCATCTGACCGATAGATCGGTAACTGGTAAGCCAGATTTAACTTAGCTTGCACAACTGGTGCCTCGTCGTCTCCCGCCTGAACCTGCGAGCGAGCCGTCCAACGATAGTAGGGCTCAGTCGTTGGTTCAAGTCGCTCCGCCAATGGCCAAGCCGCTAATGCCGTTGTCACACGTTTCTCACTTACATTGCCAATGACCGCCACGTGAACGGCATCGTGCGCCAACATCTCGTGATAAGTCGCCAAAATATCATTCGCAGTCAACTCACCTAACGTTGTCACATCACCCAAAGCACTCATTGCTTGCGCTGGTTGTCCCGTAAATAAGAGTTCCTGCAACCGTCGATTGGCCAGATACTGTTTATCATCGTCTAACGACTTGATAGCGGTCAACAAATTTTGGCGTTGTTGCGTAAACGTTGTGGGATCAAAGTTACCGTTGGGTAATAACGGCGCGAATAAAACGGCCTGTAGTAGCGCCATGCCACGTTCAAATAAGGGCATCGTATCCTGATATTGTTCTAAATACTGTTCATCAACGACGGAACACGTCAAGCGAATCACGTGCTTAGTCCCCAACTTCACCACACTGATCCCAAAACTGGCACCGTATAATCGTGAGAGCTGACGCGCTAATGCTGTTTGGGTTGGATACTCGGCCGTACTGGTTTCCAACACTTGGGCCAGCAACGCCCGAGCCGTAATGGCCGTCGCCTGTAAGGGTGCGACAAAGTCCACTTTAATGCCAATTGTCTTAAATTTTTTCGTGGGTAACAAATCCAGTGTTACCCCATCTCGTATGCGAACGTGCACGCGTCATGGCCTCCTCTAGTAAAATACTAATCGGTGTTTAATTTTAAGGGAACCACGACATAAATACAAGCAACCGACCACAGAAAAACACAATGATTTCCCAACAAGCTGGGCATCATTGTGTTTATTGATCTATTTTAATAGTGGCGTGTCAACGTTGCTACCAAACCATTTTTCATTAATTTTCTTTAACGTCCCGTTAGCCGCCAACCGCTTTAACCCCGCGTTAATCTTGTGCCGCATTGTCACATCACCTTTACGCATTCCCACCGCAAACTTTTCCTTGGGTAGTGCGCCGGTTGTGACACGATAATTTTCAGGGTGAGCCTGGTGCTTAATATAATAGTTGGCGTACGTACTATCTATCAACAACCCCTGAATCCGACCAACATTCAAATCAATGAAGGCATTCGTAAAGGAATCATAAGTAACTGCCTCGTGATTTTTAATCCGATTCTTCAGTAACTTCGGATACGTGTCAATATCATTGGCCCCCGACGATCCGGTCTGAGCCCCTAAGACTTTGCCTTGCATATCGGCAAAGGATTTAATCTTATTTTTCTTCAGTGTCACTAAGACCTGATCGTTATACAAATACGTGTCAGAGAAAGCCGCTTGTTTCTGGCGTTGCGGTGTGATTGAAAAACCGTTCCAAATCAAATCAATCGTCCCATTATGGAGCTCCGTCACATTCATGTTCCAATCAATCGTTTGAAAATCAACCTTGATGCCATACAGTTTAAAGACAGCCCGGGCCAAATCAATATCATACCCGACTAACTTACCACTCTTCTGCCGAAACCCCATCGGCACGAAGCTATCATCTAATCCAACAACTACTTTCTTTTGCTGCTTAACTTTAGACCAAGTATCCGCCGTATTAGCTCGTTGGGTCACGGTTCGACAGCCCGCCAAAAGTCCACTTAGTCCAATGCAAACGGCTAAGAGTGCCCAAATTCGTAATCCTTTTTTCATTTAAGCACCCTCCTAACTCTTGGCTTCAACCCGTAACATCTGATCCGCAATTGCTTCGGCAAATGGGATATCATGGGTCACGACGATCTGGGTAATTCCCTCATCTCGCAGTTGAACAATAATCTGTTGCACTTCGCGGCGAAGATCTGGGTCTAACGCCGACGTTGGTTCATCATAGCATAACAATTTAGGTCGCATCGCTAAGGCCCGTACAATGGCAACCCGTTGCTTCTGCCCACCGGACAATTCATATGGGTACAAATCAGCCTGATCAGCTAAATTCAATTGTGCCAATAAAGTTTGAGCCGTTTCATTGGCTTCAGCCGCTGACTGTTTGAGCACCATAGTGGGAGCCAACGTCACATTTTGTCGGACTGTTAAATTAGGGAAAAGTTGATAATCCTGAAAAACAACCCCGATTACTGCGTCATTGTCCCGATTAGTTGCTGGATCAAAAGGCTGTCCATCCAGCAAGAACTGACCACTATCAACCGTTTCAAGCCCGCTGATACACCGTAGTAGCGTTGTTTTACCAGCGCCTGAGGGCCCGACAATGGTTAAGATTTTACCATCCGTTACGGTCAAGTTCAGATTATCCAGAATGGTCTTACTACCAAATTTTTTTGTAATTCCTTTAAGCTCTAACATACTGTGACCATCCTTTCATTAACGCCAGTAACTATAGTGTTTTTCCAACCGTTTCAAAACAATCGTGCAAACCGCCGTGAGTAGCAAGTAAATCACACCAACTAGAACCAACGGTACCAAGGTCACATCACGCGACATGGCAACATTACCTGCTCGTAATAAATCACCCAAGCCAATAACATAAACCAGTGAAGAATCCTTGATTAAGTTAATAACCTCATTTCCAATTGATGGCAAAACAATTTTGACCACTTGAGGAATCACAATTCGCCGTAACGTTTGCCACCGAGTCAGTCGTAACACTCGAGCACTCTCGTACTGTCCCACTGGAATAGCCTGTAACCCACCCCGGAAGATCTCGGCAAAGTACGCCGTATAGTTCAAGATGAAAGCAAATAATGCCGCATCATAACGCTGGAAAACAACCCCAATGATCGGTAACCCGTAAAAAACAAAAATTAATTGCAATAACAGGGGTGTTCCTCGCATCAACCACACATAGATATTAATTAACCAAGTCAAGGGTTTAAACCGCGTGGTCATTCCCAAGCCGACTAAAATTCCTAATGGAATCGCCACAATAATCGTCCAAAAGAAAATGGATAACGTCATGCCCGTTCCAGAAACCAATGATGGTAAAATCTCATTTACGTAGTGCATCTAATTCTCCTCCTTCTAACAACTAAAAAAAGCCCCCTTGAGATTGAAATCTCAAGAGGGCGTTTGAACGCGGTACCACCTCATGCTTTCGACGAACTCACGTCACGCCGACTCACGGAGTTCCCCGTTTCTCACTGTGATTTCATCGGTGAAATAAAAAAGTCCTCTTAAGTCCAAAGACCTAAGAGGACGATCACATCGTGGTTCCACCTCTGTTTGTTGACACATCACTGCGTCAACCTCAGCGAGTTGCAAGCAACTCCAGCGATAACGGGCTAACCCGGACCATTCTACTTCATTCAAACGGCCAACTCACAGATGTGTTTCGCCAAATTAAGACCGCTTCTTCCCATCAACCGAAGCTTTCTGATGACCCTTAATTCAACTACTCTTCTGTTCACTGTCTTTTTTCTTTCGTTGACAGTATCCTACGATTTTTATTGGAAACTGTCAAGTGCTTTTTTAGCCGCGGTGAAACCAACTGCTAACCCGATGCCAAAAACCGGTATCTTCTTGCTCTTCAATCTTCATTAAAGGCACCGTCTCGCCTTCCAAGCGACGGGCAACATTCCGATACCCTTGACCAGCCGGATTTTCAGTTTCCATTACAACCGGTTCCCCTTGGTTGGAGGTCGTGATGACAGCATCGTCATCAAAAATAATTCCCAGGAGTTCAATGCCCAAATGGTGCGTGATTTCATCAATATCCATCATTGACCCATCTTGCATCATATTGCGGCGAATACGGTTGATCAGCAACCGTGGTGCTTCTGTCAGGGGATGTTGTTCCAATAATCCCACAACTCGATCGGCATCACGGACAGCTGAAATTTCCGGCGTCGTTACGACAATCGCGGCATCAGCACCAGCAACTGCGTTCATGAAACCCTGTTCGATTCCCGCTGGACAGTCAATCAAAACATAGTCATATTCTGGCTTTAATTCATCCACAATTTCTTTGACCTGTTCAGGTTCCAAAGCTGTCTTATCGGTATTTTGAGCAGCTGGCAACAAATAAAGCTTATCATCAAACCGCTTATCCTTAACCAACGCCTGCGGTAATTTAGCCCGGCCTTCCGCCACATCCACAATATCATAAATGATTCGGTTATCCAGCCCTAAAACCACGTCCAAATTCCGTAAACCGATGTCTAGGTCCATTAAGCACACCCGCTTACCCATTAAGGCTAAAGCCGTGCCAATGTTGGCACTCGTCGTTGTTTTACCAACGCCACCCTTACCGGAGGTGATCACAATTGCTTTTCCCATTATTAAATTCCTCCAATCTGGTTGTACAACTTCGGATTGATTTTCTTCAAGTTCGCTAATTTACCGAACGTCAACACGTGTAAGTCATTGACATGGGCAATTGTTTGTTGTGAGTCGCTCAATTGTCCTGGTTCAACAATCTCAAACTGCTCAGCAATTCGAACCTGTTGGGCATTTTGTAAGTTTCCCATAATCAATTTTGATTCATCATCGGGATACCCCGCTTGCAAAATCCCGGCGACATCCCCCATTGAGAAGATATTCCCCGTTGTCCGCAGTTTACCACCTTCATGAATCTTGCCTAAGAACAGAACGTCACCAGTCATGGCAACCTCCTGCCCATTACGAATCACTTTACTCAGGAGATGAACATTTTCACGCTCACGTAGCTGAACCGCATCAGCGATCGTCATAACATTTGCGGCAATTTTATGAATTTCAAATCGCGGATATTGGGCGATCAATTGCTCAATTCGAGCCTTCTCATCCGCCGTCAAAATTCGATCTTCTGTCAAAACATCCAACGAGACTTTCGACGCTGCTAACGCCTGCGGATCTACCTTGAGATTTTCTAGTAATGCTTTTAAATCGACCAAGATCTGGTCCAGACTCGCTGATTGCTTTAAGACCAAGTCATAGCCGTTTTGCGTTCCGCGTAATACGGCAGCCTGCATAGTGTTCGTTCCCTTCACCTATTTTAACCAATTATACACCCAACGAATGGGGAAATATAAGATGACAAACATTGCCAAATTAAACGCCAGTGTTGGCCCTAAAGTATTCACCAAAAAGGCATTTCCCGAGGCATCATTGAGGTGCATCGCCCGGCTCGCTAAGTACCCCAAGGCTTCCACGACTGTAATGTCAATGAAATAGACCAAGAGACCACTCAAAAAGTTCGGTCGAATCCAACTCACTAGTCGACGCGTCATGTAGATGACCAACGGAAAAATAAAGACGTATAGACCAAAGATCCCAGTGTAATAGAGATCAAATACGGCCCCCGCCACTGCTGCCCATCGCGCCAACGGCATCGAAAGAGCACTATCTGCTTCAAAAATAGCGCCACACACTAACCACAACACCACTAAATGACTAACCATGGTTGATGGTGTTCGAAATAACTGAACGCTAAAAACTTGGCTAACAGTCCCATCTATCAATAACCAAAAGAATAAGCCGATGGGGAAGCCAAAGCGTAACTTTGATAATCGATACACGACTAATCCCCCTCTACGACTTCGTCACAGCAACCGTCACAATATTTAGGTCACTGAGATCAGTAGCTGGTGTAATGTAGAGTTTCGTGGATAACCCGTAGTCATCTCCAGTTGTCTTGGCAACTTTCCCCACATACAAGCCCTTGGGTGTTAGCCCACCTAAACCACTGGTAACGACCTTATCACCCTTGCTGATCTTAGCTTTGGTTGTAATGTTATTCATGGTAATTTGACCAGTTGCGGCCTTATACCCACTTAGAACACCATTAACTGTCTTGCCAGACTTCGTCGTAATTGAAACGGCAAAGCGATTAGCAGAGTCATTATTATCGGTGATTAATTCCACTTTCGAGTTGGTTTTATTAACTTCGGCAACCCGGCCAATTAAACCAGAGCCAGACATAACCGGCATGTTCTTTTGAACACCAGCAGACGCCCCTTTATTAATCACCACTTGATTTTGCCAAGATGATGGTGTCCGCGTAATAACCGATGCCGTTACCGCTGTGTAATCCGTTAACGAGTTATTTAGACTAACTTCTTTTTTCAGCTGTTTGTTTTCTTTGGCCAGTGTTTGATCACGTACTTTAGTCTGAGCCAACTCGCTGACTTGTTTTTTCAGTTGTTGGTTTTCTTGATACGTATTCAACAATTCAGAAATGGAACTAACTGAACCACTCAACCCATTACTAGGAATTGCCACAACCCGATCGACTAAACCAACAATATCATTACCAAATTGTTGCACCAACGGCGGCGTCGATTTCTTGTTACGGATAGCAACAGACACTGTCATCAAAGCAAAGCTGACAATCAAGCAAACGATGATAATCACTAGTCGCCGATTGAAAGAAAATTTCTGCATGTTTGACCTCCATTTTTCGGGTACGCCCTTAACGACATACCGTCACAATAAAGAAGCGGGAAGCTGCCTTCCCGCTAGTCCCTATTTTTTCTTCATGACATCGATACTCTTTAATGATTCACCAGTACCAGCAGCCACACAATCCAATGGGTCACTTGCAATGGAGACCGGAACTTTGGTTGCTTCCGCAATTACTTCTGATAAGTTTTTCAATAGCGCACCGCCACCAGTTAACACAATCCCATGATCAATCACATCGGCTGCGATTTCTGGTGAAGTTTCTTCAAGGGTTTCCTTGATTGCTGTAATCACATCTTGGACGGGCTCTTGAATTGCCTTAGCGACATCAACCGCCGACACTTCAACGGCTTTGGGCAGGCCTGTAATCAAGTCACGTCCACGAATCGTTGCGCCCTCAATCTTCTCAGCTGCCTCAACTGATGCGGAACCAATGTCCATCTTCAGCTTTTCAGCAGTCCGTTCACCGATTAACAGGTTAAAGTTAGACCGCACATAAGTTGCAATCGCATCATCTAACTTATCACCCGCTACCCGAATCGAACGGCTAGACACAATGCCCCCTAGGGAAATCGTTGCAACATCGGTAGTCCCACCACCCATATCAACAACCATGCTTCCAGTTGGGTCCATTACGGGCAAGCCAGCGCCAATTGCCGCAGCAAATGGTTCCTCAATCACATAAGCATCGCGCGCACCGGCAACCCGAGTGGCGTCAATCACTGCTCGTTTTTCAACTTCCGTTACACCGCTAGGCACACAAACCATGACATATGGCTTACCGCTTGAACGACCAACTGTTTTTTCGATGAAGTATTTCATCATGGCAACCGTTGTATCGTAGTCGGCAATCACACCATCTTTCATTGGCCGAATAGCCACAATGCTACCCGGTGTCCGGCCGATCATTGCGCGTGCGTCTTCACCGACGGACACAATTTCTCCGGACTTTGTGTTCTTGGCGACAACAGAAGGTTCACGAAGAACGATTCCCTTACCGTCAACGTAAACAATGGTATTGGCGGTACCTAAATCGATTCCAATATTTTTCGTTCCTAATCCGAACACTATGTTTCATCCCTTCATTGTCAACAAAATTTTAATGGATTTTTGTCTTATTCATTGATAGACGTATTATAACATACCTATCTACGTGAGAACACGTCGTCAATGTCAAGAATACCGAACTTTTAATGAGAAAGAAATACCTAAAAGTGATTTTAATTAGTTTTTAAAGGTTCTATCCTTTTTTCAACCGTTTTCGGTAAAATTCCGGCTTCCTTAAAACTAAAATAGCTATGCAGTCCCACCACAAAGCCATCCAATAGCGGAATTCCCATTAACTGTCCGCAGGCCGCTAACCGTTGCATAAACGCGCGATCACTAGTGGATGGTTGTGGCTGCCCACTCGGATGATTATGGGCCACAATTACTGTTGCAGCGCCACTCATCACCGCAACCCGGAAAATTTCTCGGGGATGGACGGGACAACTATTGAGCGTCCCCTGAAAAACGGTTTGTCGTTCGATAATTCGGTGTTGGGCATCCAGCGCCAATACCTCTAGTTGCTCCTGCAATAGGTAACGTAAGTCATCCATCAAGACTTGTCCCAGCTGACTGCTTGCCAGAACTTCACCTAAAATGGGCCGGGGTGCTTTTTCGGCCCACCGCCCTAACTCAATGGCTGTCAACAAAGCCTGACGTTGTCGATTTCCACTAATATAAGCCCGTTGCTGGCGATGACTGGCATACCGCACAGCGGCTACACTGTGAAAATACTGAAAAAAGCGCTGTCTTTCACTGGCGTGTGCTAGTCCCAAGCTGACCAATACTCGGCCGACCAATTGCGGTTCTGTTTGTGTCGTTAATTGTACCCGTTGCATGCGCCTCACCTCTTACAGCTTAGCTCCGCACTTATTGGCTTACGACGCGTCTGTTTCCTTAAAATAATGTCGAACTTCAGAAATAAAATACAAGGAGCCCGTGAGTAGCACAACATCCTCAGCAGACATGGTTGCCAGGACTTGTTTCAAGGCACTCGGCCAATCCGGCGCTGAACTTAATCGCTCGTGTGTCGTCGCTGCTTGTTCTAAGGCATCAGGACTGGCAGCCTGCCGTTTACCCGGCCCCTGAAACTGCGTCACAACCACATGAACGTTGGGGACCTGTAAGAGAGTCTTCACCATCTGCTGGTACTGCTTATCGGCCAAAATTGCCAGAATCACATAAACCTCTCGATCACCAAAGTGTTGACGCAAAAGTTGGGCCATTTCCACCATTGCTGGCTCATTGTGGGCACCATCAATCACCATCAGTGGTTGCTCATTCACCCGTTCAAAACGACCGGGCCACGCCGTGTGACTCAGCCCCTGTCGAATGGTGGTCACACTCACTGGCAATTGACGTTGCTGGTGATAGACCAGAAAAGCCGTTAGAGCCGTCGCGGCATTATCAATTTGATATTGCCCCAGTAAGTCGATTTGCAAATGTTGCCATCGATTCGTTTTAAACGCAAAACCGAAGCGCTCGCCCCACTGGTCATGTGGTTGATTGGTCACCTGAAAGTCTCGACCTAATGCAACTATCATGGCTGATTTAGCAGCCGCCGTTTGGTCCATCACCGCTAA
>Ga0214925_100683_pt1 | contig 12687 bp, 11 predicted proteins | sample Stichaenrichment_FD_168299 | JGI IMG/M metagenome (GOLD analysis project Ga0214925, IMG submission 168299) | Xylose enriched microbial communities from anaerobic bioreactor in Madison, Wisconsin, United States - 63SRT | ecosystem: Engineered > Bioreactor > Anaerobic > Unclassified | place: USA... | reverse complement strand
AGATTGATTCAGCGCGAACGGAATCCAGAGCTGAAGGAAGCTCTCATCGACCTTGATGACTTCCTCTTCAACTATTGATTCGACAGTCAAAAGCTCTTTAGGGTACTTTTACCAGGAAGTTCACATTATAGAACACATCTTTCATACAGGCATACTGATCTCGCATTAATCTTTCCTATCAGTTATTCACATGCATTATTCCACGAAATTGACCAGTGGTCAACTATCAAAAATGACTAATATTCATTTTTATAGCACACTTTTTTTGTGAATCCTAATTATTGACCAACGGTCATTTGCGTACTACCATATCTTATGTTAAGAGTGTCCTGGGAGGGGAATCTGTGTCTGAGAGATACAGATTTTTCATAATCATGACATTATGACAATGACAGGTAATACAGGTGTTGATTTATTTATATCGCAGTCGCAGAAGGAAAAAAGGTAAGGAGTTGAGTGAAAAATGGTTAAGGTAGGCAAGTGGATCGCCAGGCACAGAATACTGATCCTGATACTGGCGGTTATTATGCTGATTCCGTCGGCTTATGGATATTTCCATACGAAGACGAACTACGACCTGCTGACGTATCTTCCGAAGTCGCTGGATACGATGAAAGGGCAGGACATCATTGTCGATGAGTACGGCATGGGATCATTCTCCATGATCGTCGTGGACAATGAGAGCATGAAGGATGTCGCAAAGCTGGAGAAGGACATTGAGGCTGTGCCCCATGTCAAGGATGTACTCTGGTATGACGATGTGGCAGATCTCTCCCTTCCGGTGGACATGATTCCACAGGACCTGCGGGAGAAGTTTTTCAAGGGCGATGCGACGATGATGCTCGCCATGTTTGACGATACCTCATCTGCGGATACAACGATGGAGGCGGTCGATCAGATCCGGTCCATTGTGAAGAAGGACACATATGTCAGCGGTATCACCGCCATCATGAATGACCTTCGGGACCTGACCAATCAGGAGCTTCCGATCTATGTCACCATCGCCGTGGTGTTGTGTCTGATCGCTATGCTTCTGCTGACGGATTCCTTCCTGGTACCATTCCTCTTCCTGCTGGATATCGGAATCGCCATTATGTACAACATGGGTACGAACCAGATCTTCGGCTCGATCTCCTATGTCACAAAGGCGGTCGCCGCCGTGCTCCAGCTGGGTGTCACAACAGACTACTCCATCTTCCTTCTGGGAAGCTATCGTGAGAACAAGCTGAGATTCCCGGGTGAGAAGGAACGTGCCATGGGACACGCGATCTCCAATACCTTCAAATCCATCGTCGGAAGTTCTATCACGACCATCGCCGGATTTATCGCACTGTGCTTTATGTCCTTTACCCTTGGACTGGATATGGGCCTTGTAATGGCAAAGGGCGTTGTCTTTGGTGTGCTTACCTGCGTGACCGTGCTTCCGTCCCTGGTTTTGCTCTTTGACAAACCGATTACGAAGACAACGCATAAGCCGCTTCTGGGACACCTGGAAAAAGCGTCTGACTTCATTACAAAGCATTACAAGATCTGGATGGTGATCTTCCTTGCAATGTTTATCCCGGCAGTCTATGGCAACAACCACGTAAAGAACTACTACGATATGTCCGGATCTCTTCCGAAGTCACTGCCATCCATGGTGGCCCAGCAGAAGGTCGAGGATGATTTCGGAAGCAGTACGATGCACATCATCGTTCTGGATAAGGACACACCGGTCAAGGACAAGGTCAATATTATCAATCAGGTTAACGATGTAGACGGTGTCAACTATGTGCTCGGCCTGAATTCCCTCGTGGGATCGTCCGTACCGGATTCCATGATTCCGTCAGATGTGCGGGACATGCTGCAGAGCAAGGACTACGAGCTGATGTTCGTGAGCACGCAGTATTACACCGGATCCGATGAGGTCAACAAGCAGATCGATCAGATCAACACCATCTTGAAGAAATACGACAAGGGCGCAATGCTGATCGGTGAAGCACCGCTGACCCATGACCTGGTAGATGTCACGAACGTGGACTTCATGCATGTAAATACCGCGTCCCTGCTGATCATCTTCTTCATTATATTGATGGTATTCAAGTCCTTCTCGTTACCGTTCATTCTGGAGATCACGATCGAGTTTGCCATCTTTGTCAACATGGCAATCATGTATTACACAGGCACGTCGGTTTCCTTTGTGACAAGTATCGTACTCGGTACCGTTCAGCTGGGATCTACCGTAGACTACGCCATTCTGATGACGAGTCGTTACCAGAAGGAGCGTCAGAGAGGACATGAGAAAAAAGAGGCCGTGCAGATCGCGCACAGAGCCTGCATGGGTTCCATCATCACCTCCGGTGTGGCGTTCTTTGCGGCAACCTTTGGTGTAGCAGTTTACTCCAATATCGATATCATCAAGTCCATCTGCATGATGCTTGCAAGAGGAGCTCTGATCAGTATGGTAACCGTACTCTTCATTCTTCCCGGCATGTTTATGATCTTCGATAAGCTGATTGTAAAGACGTCCATCGACTTCTTCGGAAAGAAGAAGGCGGCGCGCAAGGAAGCCTTTGCACAGCGCATACAGAACAGAAAAGGACAAATGCAGGCGGCAGTACAGACTGCAGCTCCGGCAGGCGGCAGCTTCCAGGCAGAAACGCAGCAGGAAGATATCTCGTCAGAGACAGAAAACGGTCAGAGTGAGACAATGCAGTCAGATCATGAACGAACTGCAGATACAGACAGTAAAGAAACAGATAATAAAGAAACAGCCAGGAAAGAATCAGGTTCAGAACAGGCAGATTTGCGGGAATCCGATGAGAACGGAAGAGAGGCAGACAATCATGAATAAAAATGCCAAGATCGTAATAAAGAAGAATTTCAACAGAACAGTTGCAGTCGGCATCGCGGCAATGATGGGCTTCGTCCCGTCCGCGTCCACAGTCCTGGCTGCAGATGACAATACCTCCAAGGTAACCAAGGATGAAACCGTATATGTCAATGCCGCCGCAGACGGCAGCACCTCCAAGATCACCGTATCCGATCAGCTGGTCGGTGCAGGCAGCGTGAAAAGTGTGAAGGATGCTTCGTCCTTAAGTGACATTCAGAATGTAAAGGGCGATGAGACCTATACCGGTTCCGGAGATTCCATGGTCTGGGACTCTGATGGAAATGACATCTTCTATCAGGGAACCTCAGACAAGGAGCTCCCGGTGGGCGTAAGCTTTACCTACTATCTGGATGGGAAGAAGATCGAGCCGAAGGACCTGGCAGGCAAGAGCGGAAAGCTCACCATCAAGATCAAGTACACAAATAATACAAGTGTGCAGACCAAGGTCGGCGATAAGACAGAGACGATGAAGACACCCTTTGTCATGATGACCGGTCTCATTCTTCCCGATGACAACTTCTCTAATGTCACCATTGATAACGGCAAGGTGATCAATGACGGCAGCAGAAACGTTGTCCTTGGATTCGGCATGCCCGGCGTAAAGGATGATCTGGATCTCGACAACCTGAAGGATAAGCTCAAATCCGCAGAGGAATCCGGTGAGAGCATTGCTGACAGTGATACGAGCAGCAGCTCTGACAGCAAGAGCAGCACGAAGACCCTGACCGCTTCAACAGTAAACAGCAGCAGTTCCAAGACCACATCTGACACGAAGAAGGACTCCAGCAGCTCCTCCAGCGATACAAAGCAGAAGATCGAAGACGATATCGATGATTTTGACATCACAGACAGCGTGGAAATCACTGCGGATGTCAAGAACTTCAAGATGGATTCTACCTACACTGTGGCACTGACCGATGCCTTCGATGACTTTGATTTCTCGGACATCGATTCCCTGGATGATATGAAGGATAAGCTCGATGACCTTGAGGAGAACACCCTCAAGCTCGTTACAGGCTCCAGCGATCTCTATGACGGTGTCAAGGAACTCAACGACAAGTATGGCGATCTGGACAGCGGTATCAGCCAGCTGAAATCAGGGCTTGACAGCGCCACAACCGGAGTAAATAAGCTGGCATCCAGTGCACCTTCCGCAGCAAGTGGAGCAAAGGCTTTGGCAGATGGAACATCGAAATTCAAAAGTGCGATCAATGGATTCTCCAGTGATACAAAGACATTGAACAGTATATCTTCTGCGGCAGCAAAGCAGGCAAGTGATACAGTTGGGGCACAGCTGAGCAACAGCAGTGCGATGAAGCAGCAGGCTGATGCAGTTGGAAAGACAGCTGCACAGTCAGCGGTCCAGACAATCAATAGTCAGTTACAGACGATTGGTGATCAGGCTGTAGCTGGAGTGAATGCCAAGATTGATGCCAGTGCGAAAGCTGCAGCAGAACAGGCAAAAACTGCAGCGGAATCCAAGATTAATGAGCAGGAGATCGGCGATCGGGCTGTAGAAGAAGTGAATAAGAAATTAGCTGAAAACGTAGCAGCTGCCCAGGATGCGGCATCAAAAGCTGCCCAGGATGCGTTGACAGGAGATGCTAAGCTCCAGACACTGGCTCAACAGGCAGGAGATGCAGCAGTTAAAGAAGTTCAGAACAATGCAGATGCGACAAAGCAGGCGGCCAGCCAGGCAGCCAGTCAGGCAGTGGCGGAATCTGAAGAAATTGCAAATACAGCCAGCAAACTCTCTAGCGGTATTGGTACTGCAGTGGCACAATCAGTCAGCTCTACACTGGCAACTGAGGCAGGAAAAATTTCTTACAGTGTTTCCGATGAACAGGTGAGTCAGATTGAAAGTTTACTGGTTCAAAAGGGGATGCAGGAGGATCAGGCAGCTCAGTGTGCGAAAGCCATAGCAGATGCCATCAATAATAATGTTAATAGCGCTATCAGCAGTCAGGTTGGTCAGCTTTCCTCGGCAGTCAGTGCAGATGATATTACAAATGCTATATCCCAGTCTGTGTCCTCGACGGTTCAGACAGTTGCAAAAAGTGCGGCAGGAAATGCAGCAGCAACTGCTGCCGAGTCAGCAGCAGAGACAGCAGCGAAATCTGCTGCCGCAGGGACTGTCACACAGATTCCGGCTTCTATAGTAGGAAAAGCAGCAGGAGAAGCTGCAGCCAGTGCAGTGAAACAGACAGCTCCGGCGGTTGCCAGACAGACAGCGGTCGCTACCGCAAAGCAGACAGCTGGTGAGACCGCATCTCAGGTTGCGGAAAGCACAGTGAAATCAGTTGCTTCTAAGGTGGCTAGAACGACAGCTACATCAGTCGCTTCTCAGGTGGCGGGTACTGTTGCTCAGCAGGTCGGCTCGCAGACATTCCAGGCAGTTGCCCAGCAGTCAGGAAAGACAGTTGCTTCTCAGGTGGCAAGTCAGACATCAACATCAGTTGCAAAGCAGGTAATCGCTAGTCTTTCGGGTTCTGTTTCTGAACTTGATGCAGGTGCGCAGAAGCTTAGCAATGGACTTGCCGCCCTTCCTTCTGGTACGCAGCAGCTCCAGTCCGGAATGAAACAGCTTTCTACCGGAGCAGACAAGCTGCAGACCGGCAGCAACCAGGTAGTCGATGGTCTGAAGAAGCTGACCGATGGCGCAAAGGAGCTGAAGGACGGAACAAAAAAGTACAACGAGGAGGGCATCAAGAAGATCACAGATGGTCTCGGCGGTGCGCTCGATGATCTGGACGATGTGCAGGACCGTCTGCAGGCACTTACCTCTGATGACTTGCAGTACACCAACTACAGCGGTATTTCAGACGGCATGGAAGGAACTGTAAAGTTCGTTATCACCACAGATGGTATCAACACAGACGACAGCAACAGCTGATCTGATGCAGTGCCAATTTATCACATGATGTTCACAAAATCCCTCTATAATTGTTTGTAAAAAAACAGTTGAGAGGGATTTTTTTATGAAGAAAGAAAATCGTAAAATGGCACAGGAACGGCGGGCAAAGGAGAGAGCGGCAGAGGCAAGGAAGCAGAAGGCGAAGAAGGTCGTACCGATCGTCATTGTGGTGGCGGCAATCGCCGTTGTGACCATCGGTATCCTTGCGACCAGTGGCCTTTTTGACAAGAAGCAGGATGCAGGTGACAGTGTCGCATCTTCCTCCGGTACGGTAACAGCGGGAAGCACGAGTGAGATCTCCGCTTCATCCACAGCCACAGCCGCTTCCTCTGCTTCGTCCACAGCGACGGCATCGTCCGCCTCATCTGAAACGTCATCAGGTGCATCATCTTCGTCCTCAACAGCAACGACGCTGGACAAGACAGCGGGGACGGTTGTAAAGGCCGGAGATACCGTCAATATCGATTATACCGGGTATCTGAACGGAGAGGCCTTTGACGGTGGAAGCACGAACGGTGCGGGTACAGACCTGAAGCTGGGCTCCGGAACCTATATCGATGGATTTGAAGACCAGGTGGAGGGACACAAGGTCGGCGAGACCTTTGACATCGAGGTGACCTTCCCGGAGGATTACGGTGTGTCCGATCTGAACGGGCAGAAGGTGACCTTTACCGTTACCATTAATGGTGTCTACAAATAAGGAATTTTCAAGCTGATATATTATGCATAATTGATATATTGATATATCATGCAAAGGTGGATTGAATTTTTAATACCAGAAAAAATAATGGGGGATTGAAACATGTCGGAATTAGACCCGCAGATTATGCATCTGATGCGAGTACCGCAGGGGGTGCGTGACAGTTTTCCATCCGGCGGGATCAGCTTTGATACATTTCTGGACCTGGCGGATGCAGAGATTGAGCCGGTGCGCAGGATGTTTGCGGATTATCAGTGCGCATGCATGGAGATCGAGACGAAGTTCAAGGTGCTCAATGAGCGGTTTTCCGTGAAGTATGACGCAAACCCGATTGAGTCCATACGGACGAGGGTTAAGAGCCCGGAGAGCATCATCCGCAAGATGCATGCCAAAAACCTGCCCTTGAGCATTGAGTCGATGCAGAAAAATCTGGATGACATTGCCGGAATCCGTGTCATCTGCTCCTTCCAGAACGATATCTACATGCTGGCGGATAAATTCCTTGAGCAGGATGATATCACGCTGATCAAGAAGAAGGATTACATCACCAATCCGAAGCCGAGCGGATACCGCAGCCTGCATCTGATCGTAGAGGTTCCGATTTTTACAGAGGAAGGCAAGAAGATGATGCGTGCTGAGGTGCAGCTCCGCACCATCGCGATGGATTTCTGGGCGAGTCTGGAGCACAAGCTCCGTTACAAGAAGCAGCTCACGGATGAACAGCTGAAGGAGCTCTCCGATGGACTGACCAAATGCTCTGTGGCAACGGCGGAGCTGGATAAGACCATGCAGGAGGTTTATGACAAGGTACATGGCTTACAATCACAGTAAACCAGGTATCCACAATGAAATGATCGTAAAAATGATCGTGACGAAAAAACGGTAATTCGAGTAAAAATGAACGAAAAGCCGCCCGACTTGTGACTGCAGTCATATGTCAGACGGCTTGTTTGTGACTCCATGTTCTATCTGGAAGTCGGATATCATTCATTAAAAATCTTCCCGTTTGGTTACTTCGTCCCATGAAGGCTGATTTCTGTCATCCATAAAGTCTGACGGAAATGTACCTATCACACTCCGGGTTGGAGCCCAGGGATCATCGGCGGGATAGGCGATGTACATATCATCGATTTCAGTTACCATAAGAATCACCACCATTCTTATAAATGTACATACATGATGTATATACATTGCATAAAATTATTAAAGAAAAGTCAAGGAAAGTCAGATTTATTAAAGAAGCCGTGGGCAGATTGCTGAGTGTTTTGGGGGCTGCAATCCGCGTAGCGGCTTTTCTAAATTTGGTTTATTTAGCTGATCTCAGCTGTGCTTCCTCGCACTTTCCTCAAGGCTTTCTTCGGGTACACAGAATTTGTCGATTTCATCGATCCAGATCCGGGCGCTGGCATCGCTGGGCATCCGGAGGTCGCCTCTGGGTGAGAGCGCGACAGAACCTACCTTCGGCCCGTCAGGAAGGCAGGAACGCTTGAACTGCTGGGAGAAGAACCTGCGGTAGAAATTCCTCAGCCATTTCAGAATCGTCTTTTCTGAATATTTCCCCGCAAAGGTCAGATTCGCGATCCGGTAGATCTTGGCTGGTGTGAACTCTGCCCGGAGCATGTAATAGAGAAAATAGTCATGCAGCTCGTAGGGCCCGACAAGGTCCTCGGTCTTCTGGGAAATCACACCATTCTCCGGGGGAAGCAGCTCCGGGCTGACCGGTGTGTCCAGAATATCCAGCAGGATGGCGGACAGCTTTTCCTCCCCACAGGTATCTGCGTAGTAGCGGACCAGATGACGGACAAGTGTTTTCGGGACGGAGCAGTTCACAGCGTACATGGACATATGGTCGCCGTTATAGGTGGCCCATCCGAGTGCCAGCTCCGAGAGGTCACCGGTCCCGATGACGATGCCGCCTGCCTGGTTGGCGAGGTCCATCAGCACCTGGGTGCGCTCTCTGGCCTGTCCGTTTTCGTAGGTGACATCATGACGGTCCATATCCTGTCCGATATCACGGAAGTGCAGGGTGACGGATTCGTTGAGCCGGATCTCCCGGAAGGTTACACCGAGCTCCTGAATCAGCGTGCAGGCGTTCTGATAGGTGCGGTCGGTTGTGCCGAAGCAGGGCATGGTGACAGCCAGGATACCCTTGCGTGAAAGGCCCAGCATGTCAAAGGCTTTTACGGTTACGAGGAGGGCAAGCGTAGAGTCCAGGCCGCCGGAGATGCCGATTACTGCATGGGACGCATGGATGTGGTGCAGACGCTTCTTCAGGCCCATTGCCTGAATGGTCAGGATCTCCTCACAGCGCTGGTTCCTTGTTGCCGGGTCCTCCGGGACAAAGGGGTGCGGTGCAAAGGTCCGGGTGAGTTCGGTTTTTTCCTCATGGAGCTGGAAAGGGATGCAGACGTGGTCACCCAGCACCCAGCCGGAGGCGCCAATGGGCATTGTACTGGAAAGTGCTGCTGTTTTTCCCGCAAAGGAGCCATCCTGAGATCCGCTGGCGCAGGCTGTCTCAAAATCCGGATAGGTACTGGTCCTTCGCCGCTCCGCCGTCAGACGGCTGACATCAATCTCAGAATAGATAATACCGTTCTGGAAGCGTCTGGATTCTGCCAGAAGAGTGCCGTTTTCCGCGATGAGATTATGCCCGCCGAACACAAGGTCCTGGGTGGACTCACCCTCGCCGGCAGAGGCATAGATGTATCCACAGATCATACTGGCGGACTGCTGGCAGACCAGTCCTCTCCGATAGGTATCCTTTCCGATCATCTCATTGCTCGCAGAGAGATTTGCGATGATGGTCGCGCCGCAGGCAGCATGGGAGATACTTGGCGGGCAGGGCACCCACAGGTCCTCGCACAGCTCGGCGGCAACCTTCAGACGGGGCACCTCCTCACAGCAGAAGAGGAGGTTCATGCCAAAGGGGACCATGGAGCCCAGCCATTCCACGTTCTCATGACCGGGGGTAAACTGTCTGCGTTCATAAAATTCATTGTAGGTGGGCAGATTTTTCTTTGGAACAAGTCCAAGCAGACGGCCCCGGTTCATCACGGCAGCCACATTGTACAGCTTTCCCCGAAGCTCCCAGGGAAGGCCGACCAGAATCAGTGCGTCCGTATGCTCTGTTTCCTTCAGAATGCGCTGCAGCTGATTTTTTGCCTGTTCGATCAGAAGGTCCTGCAAAAAGAGATCATGACAGGTGTATCCGGTCAGACTGAGCTCCGGAAAAACCATGATCTTTGCGTGTTCTCCTTCCATTTCCCGGATCAATGCCAGAATGGCATCAGCATTGGCGGTACAGTCACCAACGACAACGTCAGGCGTCGCCGCCGCTACCTTGATAAAACCGTCTTTCATTGAAATTCCTCCATATTTTGCATCTATGCATTCTCAACGAGTCAATTGTATATGCATCTTTAATGGATAAATTGTAGTGCAAAGTGTGGTGCAAAACAAGGGGATTTCAAGCAGGATGATTGACAGGGGATTTCATGCAGGATGATTGGAAGAAGTGCCGGTGAGATATGGCGCGCCCCTGTGACAGATTCGGACGCAGGTTCCGCAGCCGATGCACTTCCCGGGATCGACCTCGACATGCCATCCGGGCAGCATATGAATGGTCTTTTCAGGACAGTTTATGATACAGGCACCGCAGCCCACACATTTTTCTTTATCAATTGCAGCCTTCATGCAGAGAATTCCTTTCAAAAAAGGCAGGAGATAACTCCTGCCGCAATACATGCATCTTATATTTGCAGATCAACAGACTAACCTGGCCGTCACGTTAATAAATGTGCATCAGGATATATACCAGCAAACACGATTATACACATTTATCTGGTGGCAGAAAGACTTTGCGAATCTTCTGGTAAAAGAAAATTTGCGCATACCATACATCGTATAAGATGACACAGCCATAGAAAAATGACACAGCCATCGTAAAATGACTTAGCGCCCGTTTATTTACGGATCAGAGCACCTTCTTATTGTCAGCGCCAGGTGTGGTTACGATGACCTTCTCTGGTGTGATGATCAGGGCTCCCTTGGCTGTTGCCGCGCCGTTGAACATCTTCTCGACCATTGCCTTGAACGTATCTACCACAGCCCCCTCTGTCACATACTCAGCAGTTCCCTTGATCTGGTAACCCTCCAGATTCTGTGCATCGTATACGGAGATGGCAAGCTTTCCGCCATTCTTTCTGATATTATTCAGAGTGGTTTCAAGGAATACATCTCCAACCAGCAGCTTTCCATCATCGGTCACGTCCTTGAAAGCAACGGGAACCACATTCGGCTCGTTGTCAGAGCAGGTTGCAATGTCCCACATGGATTCCTTAAGCAGTTTCTTTACGTTTTCATTCAGCATGATTTTTTCCTCCTTATACAATGAAAGAATTTGTGGATGTTTCGTGCCTTGGCACAATTTGTTCTGCGCTTCAGCGTGGCTTAAAAATAGCAGAATTTCTTCAGAGATGGAAGATATAAACAAATTTATGAGCCACTCATAAATTACATAGTATTGAGAAAAACAGAAGCTTCTGCTATAACAGTAAGCGTAAATCCAATCATACAGTAAGCAAAAATCCCAACATACAGTAAGCGTAAATTCAAACGAGGATTGCAAGAATAATCGCCGTCTGCTTCGGAGAAACGGAGGTGTACAGAATGTATCAGAAGAAAATGGAAGAGGATATCAGATGTCCCCTTGAATATGGAATCGAGGTATTTGGCGGGAAATGGAAGTCAAGAGTGCTTTGTGTATTGAACGCAAAGGGAACACTCCGGTACAGCGGAATCAGAAAGGAAATGAGAAACATCACAGATGCGGTTCTTGCGACTACACTCAAGGAGCTGATCCGAGACAAGCTGATCAGGAGAAAATCCTATAATGAGATCCCGTCAAGGGTGGAATACTCCCTGACGGATAAAGGAAAATCCGTTGTCCCGATTCTGCAAAGCATCTGTGAGTGGTCTGGGATGTTTTATAAGGAAAATTCAGACAATCTTCTTGCACAGTGCGAGAAATGTGACCACAGGAATTAAACATTATGAACACAGGACTGTGGCCACGGGAATTAAGAATTATGAACACCGGAATTTGTTCACAGGAATAAAAAATTGTGATCATGAGAATTGTGGTTACTGGAATTGTTTATTTTGGTATTCCCTTTGAACGTGAGGGTGTGCTACAATACGTTCGCGGCATTTCGCCCACGTCAGTTCGAGACCTTCCTGACGGAAAAAACAAAACTAAAGGAGACTGAAAAATGAATAACGTGAACCAGAAACCAGAGACAAATGCATCCGATTGCACGGATCTGCGGAAAAAGGAGCACAACGGATCGGGACATGGCAGCGTAGCCTTCCTGACGCAGGCTGCGATGATTGCAGCAATATACGTTGTGCTTACCTATGTGTTCTCCGCATTTTCCTTCGGACAGGTACAGATCCGTATCGCGGAGGCGCTGACGATTCTTCCGGTGTTTACACCGGCGGCCGTGCCGGGGCTTTTTGTCGGCTGTCTCATTGGCAATATTGCAGGCGGCGCCGTTCTTCCGGACATAATATTCGGAAGTCTTGCGACCCTGATCGGCGCGGTGGGGACCCGTCTGCTCAGAGAAAAAAATCCTGTGCTATGCACCCTTCCGCCGATTCTGGCCAATACCGTGATCGTTCCCTTTGTACTGCGCTTAGCCTATGGCATTCAGCTTCCGATCCCGCTTATGATGCTGACCGTTGGAATCGGAGAGGTGATAGGATGCGGCGTTCTCGGGGTAGTGCTGTATTCTGCACTGAAGAATTACAGAAAGGTCATTTTCAGAGCCAGCGAGAAAAAGCCTGATCTGTAAATGACGCTGTTATATTACGGCCATCACTTTGCAAAGCAATAGTTGTGTAAAGCAATTGAATGGCAGGAAATATTTTAGCTGACAATACAATAACAAATAAAACGGCAACAAATAGTATGATGACAAACAACATACTGCAATTGCTTTATAAAAACACATATTCAGAGTAGAATAAGTGCATATTAAAAGGTCAAAGAAACCACTACATTTCCTTCAGGTACAGTGGTGTGCTACCCGTCAAGGGGACAGTGAAAAATAATAAGTGATTGGATACCGTCAGTTGAGGAATGAATCAGCTGGCGGTATTCTTTATGCTGCTACTGCAAATGCTGCATGATATTCCATCGGG
>Ga0214925_100680_pt1 | contig 12798 bp, 11 predicted proteins | sample Stichaenrichment_FD_168299 | JGI IMG/M metagenome (GOLD analysis project Ga0214925, IMG submission 168299) | Xylose enriched microbial communities from anaerobic bioreactor in Madison, Wisconsin, United States - 63SRT | ecosystem: Engineered > Bioreactor > Anaerobic > Unclassified | place: USA... | reverse complement strand
CAAACGTCAGTGTAAACGACGTTAGAACCACGCATACCTTCAGCTAAGTCGTCGGTAACAAGTAATTTAGCACCAGACTTCTCAGCAAAGCCCTTAGCCAAGTCTTGAGTTTCTTTCGTAGGGAACAATTCCTTAGGCGCAACGATGTGGATATTCACACCCAAGATTGCACCAGTAACCAATAGTGAGTTAGCCACGTTGTTCCGGCCATCACCCATAAAGGTTAACGTCAAGCCCTTTAGCTTGCCAAAGTTTTCTTTGACCGTCATGAAGTCAGCCAGCATTTGTGTTGGGTGCCATTCATCAGTTAAACCATTCCAAACAGGAACACCAGAATCGCGAGCAAGGATTTCAGCATCAGATTGCTTGAAGCCCCGGAATTCAATCCCATCAAACATACTACCTAAAACCTTGGCAGTATCAGAAGTGGATTCCTTCTTGCCTAATTGAATGTCGTTTTGACCCAAGTATTCAGGGTGAGCACCTAAATCAATGGATGCCGTCGTGAATGCAGAACGGGTCCGAGTTGAGGACTTTTCAAACAGCAAGGCAATGTTCTTACCTTCAAGGTAACGGTGAGGAATATGGTTCTTCTTCAACGTCTTCAAATGTAACCCAAAATCGATCAGGTATTCCAATTCTTCAGCAGTAAAGTCCTTTTCAGCAAGAACACTCCGTCCTTGGAATACATTTTCCCGAAAATCCTTAGTCATAATTCATGATCTCCTATTCTCTTGTGTTTTAGTGTTTTAAATTAAAGGTCTTCTCGAACTAATGGCATACTCATGCAACGAGGACCGCCACGGCCCCGTGACAATTCACTTGATAAGACATCAATCACTTTTAGACCATGCTTACGTAATAATTCATTGGAAACGTAATTCCGGTTGTAAGTAACTACAACACCAGGTGCAATTGCCAAAGTATTGGAGCCGTCATTCCATTGTTCACGGCCAGCAATGATTGGATCGCCGTTACCCGTTGGAATCAAATCTAAATCGTCAAGGTTCAAAGCATCCTTCAAGACCTTCTTCAAATCTGTTTGGTGATCAAGGCTTAATTGACCATCTTTACCTGGCGTAATCGTCCAAGTATCGATATGACCACCTTCACCTAAGATACCTGGGTGAACCGTGAATTGGTCGGTGTTAATCATCGTGAAGACCGTGTCCAAATGCATCATGGCATGGTTATGTGGAATCTTAATGGCAATAACCTTGTCAAAATGACTCTTGGCAAACAGGTTACGGGCAATGTCTTCAATCGCATCAGCAGAGGTCCGTTGAGAAACCCCAATTGCCAAGACATGATCGGATAAGACTAATTCGTCCCCACCTTCGATTCGTGTATCATGGTTTCGGTCACGCCAAACATTGAGACCCTTGTTAGCAAATCGATGATGATACTTGATGATTGTTTCCATAAAGAGTGATTCACGTTGCCGAGCGGCGAAGGTCATATGGTTGATACTCAACCCATCACCGATTGAAGCGGCAGGATCTCGCGTAAAGTATAAGTTAGGCATTGGATCCATAAAGAATGGATAATCGTCTTCTTCAGCCGCACTGACCAAATCAGCTGGGACAAAGTCGAGCTCATTCTTCCGTACACCACCCATAATCTTGTTGACCATGGCTTGGGTATCCAATGATAATAAGTATTCTTTCAAAGCGTCATGCGTTACACCAGCAACGTAGCCACTTTCAGCAAGCATTTGTTCCAGGAAGTTTAACTTAACCTCTTCGCCACCGTCATCGAGGGCTTCGGCAGAGAGTTGTTCCAAATACAAGACTTCCGTACCGTTTTGCCGTAAAGTTTCAGCAAAGTTATCATGTTCTTGTTGCGCAATTGGTAAATATGGAATGTCATCAAACAGCAGGCGTTCCATCATATCAGGCGTGAAGTTTTCCACTTCAACGTTCGGCCGCTTGAGCATTACCGTCTTTAACTTACCAATTTCGGACATTACGTGAATCGGACTTGTCATGTTTATTTCCTCCCATCACTTAAGTACGAATTCATCATAACGCCTATTGAAAGCGGTTTCTTACATTTCTTCGCATTTAGAATGTGAAAGATCATACATTTTGAGTTGGCACTTGAATATGGCAAAATATATATACATCTAAAATGTATATCCGTGATATTAAATGAAAATATACCTTTAAAATTGCATAAAATTAGATTATGATTTTTTGATTAGAAAGTCCATTTTCAAAATATGTGCGCTAAGTTTTCAAATTCAACCAAAAAATAGACGCCTCAAGAATCAGATCGATTCTCGAGACACCTATCGGCGTGCACAATAGATTGATTTATTAAACACCTGAAATTAATACTTCTAATACCAACAGTATCCCACCAAAGGTGAGGACAAATACGACTACTGGCCAAACAAATTTAAACCAGTGAGAATACTTCATGTCCAACATCTGCAAGGTTGCCATCACCAAACCAGTTGGCGCTAAGAAAAGCATGGCATATTGTCCAAACTGATAAGCCGTTACGACAGCAAACCGTGGAATGTTGACGGTATCCGCTAATGGTGCGAAGATTGGCATTGCTAACACAGCCAATCCAGATGAAGATGGCACAATGAAACCGAGTATAAAGAATATAAACATCAAGACAAGAATAAAGATTGGGCCACTCACATGAATAACCAGCGACGAGAAATATTGTAAAATTGTGTCGGAAATTAAGCCCTCGTTCATAACTAAATTGATTCCTCGGGCTAACCCAATGATTAATGAAACACCTACTAGGCTAGAGGCACCCGCAACAAAGGCATCAACGACTCCTTTTTCTCCTAAGCCATTAGGACCCGTTGCTGTTAAAAACATAATAATAATAGCAAACACCAAGAATGACGAGGCCATGGTTGGGAACCACCAGCCTTGTGACATAACTCCCCAAACCATAATTGGGAAGGTCACAACGAATAATGTTAAAATCAATTTCTTTCGCATGGAGAAACCGGTCTTAATTTGATCGTTCGTAGAAGCTACTGACCACATATGATTAAACGATTCACGATCCTCATACGTGTATGAAAAAGTTGGTTGATTCTTTACCTTTTTGCTATACCAATACAAGTAGAAAATAAGGAAGATCGCCGCGACGATCAAGCCGATAATTCGCCAAACAATCCCTTGCGTAAAATCAATTCCAGCAGCATTGGACGCGATAACCGCAGAAAAGGGGTTAATCGTTGAAAAGGCTGTCCCGACTGAACTTGCTAAAAAGATTGCCCCAACACAGACGATTGAATCGTAGCCCATTGCAATGAAGATTGGCACTAAAATGGGATAAAAGGCTACTGCTTCTTCTTCAATCCCACACAGCGTTCCGCCCAGCACCATCAGAATAGCTACCAGAAAAATGAGGAGGAACTCATGGCCTTTCGTCTTTTTGGTCAGCGCCATCAGTCCCGATTCAAAAGCTCCACTAGCTTTAACGACCCCGATCAGGCCACCTAAAACAAAGATAAAGACCATGATATCAACTGCTTCAATAGTTCCGCGCACCATACTGCCAGTTACGGCCCATAGACTAGCCGGTCGTTGCTTCAAACGTTGATACGTATTGGGAATTGAAACGGCTTCAGAAATTCCCCCTGACGTAAATTGATCAATATTAATTTTAACGCCTAGGCGATCTAATTCTTTTTGGGTGGCTGGTGCTCGAGTTGTTTTCCCAGTGGGACTTTTAATTTGTAAACTCGATGTCGCCTGGTTATACGTTAGTTTTGCATAACTCCCAGCCGGAATGACCCAAGTTGCCATAACAGCAAGAATCGTTAAAATGAACAGAATCACAAAAGCCCCCGGCATTTTAAGCTTAAATTTCTTCTTCGGTGGTTGAACTTCAGCATTAGCCATTGTATATTCCCCTTTCGTTATTTACAATACCCAGTATAGAAAGCGTTTTCGTAAAACTTCAAATTACTTCAAATTTGGATTAAAAATTAGGAGGTGGCCTATTGTTTAAGCCTACACGTTTCATTAGTCGCAAGCGTTCCCAGCGTATCCTATTAGCGGCCACTTGTATTGCACTAGCTTCTCAAGTGAACTTTCAAACTTACACGCCCGGTTTCATTTTAACGTTATCTGTTTTTCTGTTACCAATTTTTCTCTACTTCAATGGTGATCTCAATCCAATTCAACTCACCAGTGCTATTGCATTAGCTTCGCCAATTTTCCGCGGTGTTTTACTATTCATTAGTCACGATGCCAGTTGGACAAATATTGCTCAGTTCATTGTGACCGATATGGCTTTCTACTTGTGTTATGGTGCCTTATACTACCTGCTCTATTGGCGCCGCGGCCAACGAAATAATAGTTCTTTTTTCTTCATCATTTTATTGTGTGACTATTTGGCTAATTTACTAGAAGTTAGTCTATTAACTGGTTTCAGCCACTATAGCTACCAGCTCTTTCAGCTCTTGTTTATCACTGCTTTAATTCGTAGCCTCACTAGCTGTCTATTAGCATTCCTATATCACTATTTCACCCTCATGATGCGTGCAGAAAATCACGAGCAACGCTATTATCACTTTATCTGGGTGGCTTCATCTGTAAAAAGTGATGTTTATTTTATGCAAAAAAACATTAGTGAGATTGAAAATGTTATGAAAAACGCTTATCAATTAAATCAAAGCCTGCAGGACGCAACAAGCTCACCAGAAAATCAAGCCATGGCATTAAGCATTGCTAGAGACGTTCATGAAATCAAAAAAGACTATCAAAATGTCATGCGTGGTCTTGGAGACTACTTTGACGATAGCCAAAATGGCCCCATGCAGCTTGCTGATATTTTAAAAGTCACACTCACTTACATTCGTTCTGCCATCCGGGAAAAACACCAGGATATTATTATTGACGTCCATAGCGATGTTGATCTTGTCATTCCGAACCATTATTACGTTGTCTCAATCTTATCAAATCTAATCTTCAATAGCGTTGACGCGCTCGCTGGACAACCACATGGCCTCATTCACGTTACAGTCGCTGATAATGATACAACCATTCTGCTCAATGTCAGTGATAACGGCAGTGGTATCTCTCCAGAAACTCTAGCTTTGATCTTTCACCCTGGATTTACCACTAAATTCAATGAAGCCACGGGTGATGTTTATCGTGGTATAGGTCTCTCACATGTCCAAAAGATCGTTCAAGACATCTTTAATGGTCATATTCAGGTCTCATCCGTTCCTCATCAGGAAACTAATTTTCAAGTAACCCTCAATAAGCAGCGTCTCAGTCAGGAGGTGTCCGCATGAATTTCTACATCATTGACGATGATCCGGCCATCCCACTTGTTCTACAGCAAATTCTCGAAAAGGAAGCTGCTAACACCGTTGTGGGAATTGCCCACACTGCTCAACAAGCCTTACACGATCTACTCTTCATGCATGTTGATATTGTTTTAATCGATTTATTACTGCCTGATCTATCCGGTATCAACCTTGTTCAACAGCTCAAGGCTCGAAATGATCAATCACGCTTCATCATGATTTCTCAAGTTCGTGATGCCGATCTCCGTGCGGAAGCCTACCAGGCCGGCATTGAGTTTTTTATTGATAAGCCCATTAACGTTATTGAAGTTAAAATGGTTGTTGAAAAGGTCGCGCAAAGTATTCAGATGACTCGTCAACTCACGGATATCCAATCATTAGTTGATGGCCATTTGCCCGCCCAACCTCTACCGGTTAATCCCCATCAAGATGAAAAAGATCGTATTCTTTCAATACTTAAAATTCTGGGGATCTCTTCAGAAGCCGGTTCCGCCGATATTCTGTCCGTTTGCCAATTAATGTTGGATCAACAGCTTAGCTTTCGCGAAATTGACTTTCATCAAGCCTATCACATCACCGATCACGAGAAGAAGATCATGTTTCAACGCATTCGGCGGGCAATTAAAGTTGGTCTCACTAACTTCGCTCATCTTTGTATGGACAATATGGGCGATGAAATTATTGTGGAACGAGCGAATCTGCTCTTTGAATATAAGAATGTTCGTAATGAGATGTTATACCTCGAAGGATCCCGGCAAACTGGCGGAAAAACGTCACTCCAACATTTCTTTGACGGCTTAGTTCAAACTTAGGACTAATCACTTTCTCAGTTATCAGCATAACTCATGCAATTTTAATCACAATCTTGTATAATCAAACCGCTTTCATATATTTATTTAAGGAGTGATGATTATGCAAGAACCTTCAGCCAAGCCGAAGCGTCGCTTTAAGATGCCCTCGGCCTACACCATTCTATTTTTCATCATCATTATTATTGCTATTTTAACTTGGATTATTCCCGCAGGTCAGTACTCTACTGATAAAGCCGGTAATATCATTGCCCACACGTACCGTGCGGTAAAAGCTAATCCTCAAGGGATTTGGGACGTCTTCATGTCACCAATTGTCGGCATGGTTGGTAACGACAAGACCTCTGGCGCTATCGATGTTTCGTTATTTATCTTAGTCATTGGTGGATTCTTAGGAGTCGTCAACCGAACCAAGGCACTCGATGATGGAATCGCTACTATCGTTCGCCGTTTCAAAGGCAAAGAAAAGTGGTTAATTCCGATTCTCATGATTCTCTTTGCTGCTGGTGGAACCAGTTATGGTATGTCTGAAGAAACCATTGCTTTTTACCCCTTACTGATTCCAGTCATGATCGGTGTTGGTTTTGACTCATTGGTTGCAATTGGTATTGCACTAATTGGTTCACAGGTCGGCTGCCTGGCTTCTACAGTTAATCCATTTGCAACCGGTGTCGCCTCACAATCCTTGAACCTAACTCCTGGTGACGGCATTGGTTCACGTGCCTTACTGTTAGTCTTAACCACTGCTCTCAGTATTTGGTACGTTTATCACTACGCCGCCAAGATCGAAAAGGACCCGACGAAGTCTTACCTCTATGAGCAGCGTGACGAAGACCGCGCACGATTCTTAGTCTCGACAGACGCTGATCAAGGAGAAATGACTGGTCGTCAAAAGAGTGTATTGTCGCTCTTCGGGTTAACATTTGTTTTGATGATTATGGGGCTGATTCCTTGGGATCAGATTAACTCACATTGGACTTTCTTCACCACCTTTACTAAGTGGCTAACCGGAATTCCATTTTTAGGCAATCTCCTGGGCTCCGACATCGCCCCAATGGGGACTTGGTATTTCTCCGAAATCACGATGCTCTTCTTATTCATGTCAGTCGTCATTATGTTTGTTTTCAAGATGAAAGAAAGTGACTTCATTGAATCTTTCTTCAGTGGCATGAACGACTTCATTGGTGTAGCCATTATCGTCGCCGTTGCCCGTGGTATTCAAGTTGTCATGAATGACGGAAATATTTCCGCTACTGTGCTACACTGGGGCGAAACCGGCTTATCCAGTATGAGCTCCGCTTTCTTCATTATTTTAACGTACATCTTCTACATTCCGATGTCATTCTTAATTCCATCCACGTCCGGTCTAGCTGCCGCCACAATGGGAATTATTGGACCAATTGGAAAATTCGCCGGTGTTGCACCTAGTCTCGTGATCACGGCTTATCAAGCCGCCTCTGGCTGGGTCAACTTGATTACACCAACCTCCGGCGTAGTCATGGGGGCTCTGGCAATTGCCCACGTCAACATCAATGTTTGGTGGAAGTTTATTGCTAAGCTCATGATTTATCTGTTTATTTTAACCTGTGTATTCTTAGGTATTATGGCCATACTCTAGCATTTAATTAAGGGAGGAACCTCTTTATGGATAAAATCGTTACGGAAGTTGAACAAGATGCCGCAGTTGCTGCTTTGAAGCGCCTTATCAGTCACCCCTCTTACACCACGGCGGCGGCCCCTGGTGCACCATTTGGTCAAGATATTCGGTTAGCCTTAGATGAAGTTCTCGCAATTTGCCACGAACTGGGCTATCACACATATGAAGACCCTGATGGCTACTATGGTTATGCCGAAACAGGTGATGGTGACGAAACATTTGGCATCATCGGCCACGTTGATGTTGTCCCCGCTGGTGATCCCAGTGATTGGGACTCCGATCCTTATACTGGTGTTGTCCGCGATGGTGCTATTTTTGGCCGCGGATCTCAGGACGATAAGGGACCATCTATTGCGGCGATCTTTGCGGTAAAAGCTTTGGAAAATCGCGGTTATCATTTCAATAAAAAAATTCGCTTTATCTTTGGTACTGACGAGGAAACCTTGTGGCGTGGGATCGCTAAATATAACGAAAAAGAAGCGCCTATCGATCTCGGTATCGCTCCCGATGCTGAATTTCCACTAATTTACGCGGAAAAGGGCTTACAACAATCTTACTTAGTGGGCCCCGGCAGCGATAGCTTACAGTTAAACCTGGTAAATGCCTTCAATGCTGTTCCGGCTAAAGCCCCTTATGATGGTCCCAAACAGGCTGAGGTTCAGGCTGCGCTGGATCGTCATGGATTTGCCTATGAAAAGACCGCGACGGGATTGGTCGTTACTGGTAAATCCGTTCATGCTATGCTGGCACCGCAAGGAACTAATGCCGTTCTTCGCCTGGCCATCGCTCTCGATGACGTCTTTCCTATGCCGGTATTAGATTTTGTTGGCAAGTGCTTCAAAGAAGATGCCACGGGCGCTAATCTATTGGGTGATGTCAGTGACGAACAGTCGGGCCATTTAACCTTTAATATTTCAAGCCTGACCATTACCCCAACTGAATCACGTATGCAAATTGATATGCGGATTCCCGTCACAATCGACCATGATCAACTCATCAATCAAGTTTCGACGGCCGTTAAGCCCTTTGGTTTAACTTATGAAAACTTTGACTACGTTGCCCCGCTCTACGTACCAACCGATAGTGATTTAGTTAAAACCCTCATGAGTACCTACCACGACCTGACTGGCGACGATACCCAACCCCAAATTTCAGGTGGTGCCACCTTTGCTCGCACGATGCACAACTGTGTTGCCTTTGGCGCGATGCTCCCGGGAACTCCCGACTTCATGCATCAGGTCAATGAAAATTGGGAACTCAGTCGCATGTATAAAGCGATGGATATTTACGCCGAAGCTATTCGGCGGCTTTGTACAGATTAAGACTATCTAATGTAATCAAAAAGCTTCAGCCATCTTGGGCCGAAGCTTTTTGATTACACCGATATTTTTACCGTGACTGTCGCTTGGCCTCACGATGCATGAGCCCACTTGTTATCGACAGCACAATCGCACTGGCTAAGGTCCATCCCAGCAACCCCTGCGGTCGAATTATAAGCATAAATCGGCGCTAATTGTAATAAGTGATGTTGCCGTGCTGCCACAACAATTATCACCACAGCCGCTATCCAACAAATCCCCGTTAATCCATAAATCCCCTTACGCATGGTTTCATGCCACCTACTTTCCATGTTCATCATACACCACCAGCCCGCTTGTGCGATCGCCGTTATCCAAAGATACTGCTAGCATCCCCTGCTTTTCACAATCACCCTGCTCAAAATTTGCTATAATGAAAGTCATTGTAATAGCTTGATTTGGAGGGCATTATGGCACAAAAAGATTTTCAGTTAAATATCCCGGCTGATATTAGTGAACAACTACAATTAAATAAAGACACGCCCGTTAGACTGGTCGTCAAACGGGATCGGCTTGTCGTTCAATTAGAAGAACCACGACGCCAATTTTTTCAGCACCAATCACTCCTGTGGCCCCTCGCCACGGCCCTGATAATCAGTCTGCTGTTTTACGGTTATGGCATTCACCAAGGACTACATACCCTAAAACTCGTAGGTAATTATTCCTTAGCTACCGCCATTATCATTCTCGGGGTGATCATGGGCGCCATTTTATTCGCTGGCTTTTTTATCCATGACCGCCATAATCCGCAGAACCATTTTACTAAAAATATCTACTGGCGTAACTTCCCCGTCATTGTCCTATCGTTCACCCTGATTCTTGGTCTAATTTTGACCGGAAGCATGTGGCTACTTGGGATGCTGTTTAACGGCGCCAACTTTGGATTAGCAACCGCCAGTATTATCTTATTTGCGTTTAGCAGTGTCACCAACACAGCTATGAGTTACTTCGCCTTAATGATCGACGCCAGTGTCTTATCGACCGTCCTCACCCTCGTAATCATTAGCGGTGTCGTCATCGCGATGGCGGTTAACAATCAAAAATATTGGTGGCAACACAATCTTAGCTTTCTTGGCACCACTGGTGCTTCCAGTGGCGGTTGGCAATTTAACGCCACGCTGATTTTTTCAGCATTGCTGATGATTGCCCTCATCGACTACCTGTTTGTTAGTCTGCAAGAATCGTTTCCTCGCTCCCGTCGATTATGGGTGCTACGTGGCTTATTGACGCTAACTGCTGTTGATTTAGGATTAGTGGGCGTTTTTCCCAACAATGCCAATTCACACGCTCTTCATGACCATTTTGCCGTCTTTTTAGTATACTTAATCATCGCTCTAATCGTTGGTGTTCGGTGGCTACTGCCCCAAATTACACGAGACTTCTTGCTGTTGTCAGACGGGGTCGGAATTGCGCTAGTGGTCGCCGCGCTCTTATTTCAAGTGTTTGGCTATTTTTCCTTAACTGCCTTTGAAATGATTGGTTTTGTTATTTCCTTCGGTTGGTTATTAATGTTGCTAGATCGTGTCGAAGTGCTAATCGCAACCGGGACTGCTGGGTGGATTAAACAACCAGAATAAATCGACTTAAAACTGGCTAATCCCACATGGTTGGGACTAGCCAGTTTTTTAATCCGGATAATGATAAGTTAACTCTGCCGGTGTATAGGGGCGATCCGTTCGGGCGGGACCAAAAGCTGTATCCCCCACTTCGATCCCACAAGTCCGAGCCGCTGTAATCGCAAATTCCCGAAAGAATTGGAAACTCGACGTAATGATGCCATTATCCACCACCACCGGTTGCCGCACTAAATTCTGCTTCGGGATAAACGGGTTTTTCGTATAAGTCTCCTCAAAGAGACCACCGGTAAATTGGGTTTGATCTAATAACCCGGCCTTGGCCAACAACACTGGTGAGCTGGACATGGCCGCAATAATTGGTCGACTGGTCGCATTTAGTTGGCGTAGAAAGGCAACATTCCGCGAATCAGCTAACGGTACGTGATAATTGTCAATCCCCGGCAAAATCAGTAAATCAACGGCTAGCAGATCAACCTGAGAAAAGGACTTTTCAGCTAGGACCTGTAACCCATCTTCACCCAAATAATTCTGCCGATCCGTCCCCACTGTTGTGACGATCCACTCATCTTCTTTAAACGCCAAAATTTCAGTTAAAGCCGCCACTTCAAAATAACAGAAACCTGGATACAACATCACCAACGCTTGCTTCATCGCCGACACCTCCAGTTATTGTCCTGATTATACGACTAATAGATAACTTACAAAAGATACCTGGAACTGGATCAAACAGATTGGCAAGAACGATTAACCAACGCATTTAACCCCAACAAGTTGTCCAGTACCAATAGTGTTTAAACCAACTACAACCACTATTTACAAATATATTTCTATTTAGTTGTCCCACAATATCAGATTTTTACACAATCGACATCATCCTTTTACATCAACTTAGTATTCTAAAAATGTACCAAACCAGAGGAGGAGATTGTGATATGAATAAACGCACAAGCACTTTAGTAACGGCTTTATTATTGGCAACCACGTTAGGATGGCAACAACCCCTGATGAACGTCTCGGCAGCTACGCACGCTAAAACGACTAAGACGGTCAAGACCACTGGGGGAGCCAAGACCAAAGCGGCTAAGGCTAAAGCCATTAAGTCAACATCCACTCACATTAAGTTACAAGGGGCTAGCAATGCCCGCGATCTCGGCGGTTATGTCAACCGGCACGGTCAAAAGATTAAAGCCCATCGCCTCATTCGTGTAAATAGCCTGTCACACTTGACCAAGGCAGATCAAACGAAATTAGTGAAGACCTACCACGTTGCTACCGATGTTGACTTACGAACCACTACTGAACAAAAAATGAGTCCTGACGTGCATATGGCCGGCGTCAAACTCGTTAAAGCCAATGTTTTTAAATCTTTCGGTGCCTTCCCAGACTTTTCTAAAAAGGGCGCTGGCGCTAAGATGATGGAAAAAACCTACCACGACGCCGTAACCACAGCTCAAGGTCGAAAAGCCTACAAGTCACTATTCCACCAACTTTTGATTAATCCTAAAGGCAAGGCCGTCCTATGGCACTGCTCAGCTGGTAAGGATCGGGCCGGTATGGGAACTGCCCTAGTTCTGTCCGCCCTCAAGTTTGACAAAAAAGCGATTGCTCAAGATTACTTAAAGTCCAACACGTACTTAGCCCAAACAAATAAGGAAAACCTGCAGAAGATGGAAGCTGGCTGGAAGGCCCAAGGTAAAGAAGTTACCCCAATTGTCGTCGAAAACTTTAGGGCACAAAATGCCGTTAAGATGGCTTACCTGAACACGATGTACAAAGCTATTGATGCCAAATATGGTAACATGGATAATTTCTTACACAAGGGGTTAGGTCTCTCCAATACGCAATTAAAACAACTTCAAGCAAACTATTTAACGTCTGCTAAATAGCACATAAGAGGCTGTGACATAAGTCTCCACAAATAAAGCGGTCCAGTGAGAATCTTCGGATTCTCACTGGACAGCCTTTTGATATAATAGAAAATGGCAGATTGTAAAATTTAAATTGAACATTTAAGTGGACAGAAAAACCCATCAAGGTCTTTAATGGTGTTACCACACAATCCATTAGAAAGAAGGACCTTGATGAGCACCACTATTTTATC
>Ga0214925_100679_pt1 | contig 12815 bp, 8 predicted proteins | sample Stichaenrichment_FD_168299 | JGI IMG/M metagenome (GOLD analysis project Ga0214925, IMG submission 168299) | Xylose enriched microbial communities from anaerobic bioreactor in Madison, Wisconsin, United States - 63SRT | ecosystem: Engineered > Bioreactor > Anaerobic > Unclassified | place: USA... | reverse complement strand
TTATCCACGTGTTACTGAGCCGTACGCCATGAATATAAATTCATTCGACTTGCATGGCTTAATCGAATCCCAATAGCAGTAGCTTCTGCCAGGATCAAACAGATTTGACAGAATACAAAAAAACTAAGACTCTTAGTTCGAAGTACACATAAAAGAACATAGACGAGTTACACATTTTTTGACATGTTAAAATAACAATCAAATTTCACCACATCTACTAAACCAACATCACACCTAACACTTTGTATTAGGTCCTCATAAAAAAATCATCAATCTAATGATTGATATTTTGTATAATCATAAAATTTTACTATATGTGGAAAAACAGTTATCATTGACATAATGTATTAAACATTTTATCTTAAACCAACGCCATATAACATATAGCACATACTATACCGAAAGGTTTTAGACTAACAAATTAAAGTAGAAAGTATTGCAAAAATTGTTAAAATATAATATAAAGATATAATTTTAAATAAAATATATAATTAATATATCAAATATTATTAGAATAAAATTATTTAATTTTAAAATATGTTATTTTAAACATAATTATAATACAATGGAATATAAATAAAAACAAGATAATATAAATTTTAAAAAGCGAAACAGAAAATAATAAAAATATAATATAAATATTACACAAAATAATAAAAAGTAATACACAAAATTTAATCAAATATCTTAAAAAAACTTCCTTTATATATAAAATAAAATAATAATTCAAAAGAGAACTTAAAGTATATAAAAGTTTCTATTTATTTGTAGGAAAAATTAGAAAAACCATATAAAAATAATCAGATTTTATAAAAACTGTTTAATATAAGATAAGAAAAATAGTTAAAACAGACATAAAATAAAAAAATATTAGTTTAATAGTGTAATCTAAAAAAAATAGCTCATTTTAATGGTTTTTAAAAATTGTATAAAATCCCAAATAAATCAGTTTTAAAATAAGAGATCTCATCCATAATAATCCGAATATATGCTATTTAAAATCAATAAAGAAATGGCATATCCCATTATAATCAATAGCAAATAAATCTAAAAAAGATATAATCAATTAAAAAAAAATGATTAGAAAAAATATTAAAATCATTTATAAAAAAAATAGTTGGCATATTTAAAAAAAATATAATAATTTAAAAGTAATCAATAAAAAAATCATGTTTTTGAATATGATTTTGCTATAAACTAAAACGTGACCACTGCTCATCATCAGAAAAGTAGGTGCCAAAATCAATATTGTCGAAAAGTACAGGTTCATTATTATATAAAACATCAACTAATGATTTTTTATCAAACATTACATTCATTTTAACATCAACCTTATCTTCCTCAGGCAGATATTTGATAAACTTGTTTTTAGCATATTCACTTGTTACCTTAGATAATTTCTCTTCAATAATTTTATTTGCCAAATAATCCTGAATATTGTTTAATATATAACTTATATCAGAGAAACTTACTTTCTGATTAGTTTTAAATCTGAGATAGAAAGGGTTTACATCATTTGAGGATACCTTAAAAAATGATTTAAAGACATACAACAATAATATATTGGCTTTATCCCCTGCAAATGTATAGATTGAAACTGTATTGGATTTTATCTCAACTGGAATTATACCTTCCCTAAAACCTATATCCCCTCCAACTTCAATAGCGGATTTAATGTTACCTCTTGAATAATCATCAAATCCTTTAAGATAGGATTCATCATAATCTCCACATAATATCTGATAAACCTTACGGGAAATCAGACTAGAAAGGGGCATGACACCTTTTCCCCATCTTAAAATATCCCCATCACCAACTCCAGGTTTAACCCTTATAATATATTGATTGGTATCTATATCCTTAATTGTCCACAGATTTCCAGATAGAACAAAACTTTGATTCTTGGTAAATTTAAGCACTACTGTTGAATCTACTGTACCAATTGTTCTTGAACCATATTTTACAGTATAATCATAGCTTGTAGGAAATACAGAGAAAAATTCCGAAAAATTACGGCTTCCGAATTCCTTCTCAAAATTATAGCCAATTGTTAAATCCCCTCTTTCAATATCAATCAAGTCCAATTGATCCATATGTTTTAAAAGTCTTGTGTATTCTGATTTAGAAATATCGCTAAACACATATGCCTGTGAAAGCTCATCATACAATTGTTTATAGTTACATTTACCATACTGTACTATTGATGATAATATCTGATGGAATAGAATATCCTTAGCATTCCTAGGTATTTCAATATCCTCTATTTCATATTCCTTTACAAGGATTATTTCAGCAAGGGCAATAATAGATCCGAGACCTACCTCGAAGATTATGGTCATCTGATTATTAGTTTTACGTCCACTACGACCTATTCTCTGTAGAAATGAGGTTATGCTTAATGGCGCTTCAACCTGAACAGCAATGTTAATATCACCGATATCAATACCTAACTCCAATGTTGAGGTAGATATCATAATACCATTAATGTTTCCTTTAAATTCATGTTCATTATTTTCCCTTTTTGATTTGGAAATAGATGCATGATGGAGATAAAGATTTTTAATATTCAAGTTCCTTTTGATAAGGGAATAATAGAATTCGACCTCAAACCTGGATAAAACAAATATAAGTAATTTCCTCATTCTATGTTTTGATAACGTTTGAAGAATAGTTCTATTATCCAAATGTTTTACCTGATATCTTACATTTCTTCCATGACCTGATGATACAATTTCTGCAGGATCATCTTTGTTTAACCATTTGGCGACTAATTCAGGATTTCCTACAGTTGCAGATAAACCTATCTTAGTTAGATTACCTTTAACATACTTTGATAATCTGGTTATAAGGGAGTTTAATTGAATTCCCCTATCGGAGTCTACAAAATAATGTATCTCATCAATTATAATATACTGAAGATTTCCAAATATTTTTAATCTGTCCTCCTCGCTTCTATTCATCATTATGACTTCTAAGGATTCCGGAGTTATTAAAAGAAAATCAGTAGGGTTTCTAATGAAGTTATCTTTGGCAGTTCTTGAAACGTCACCATGCCATTTTGTATATGAAAAATAGAAATAGCTAGTCCATTGCTCTATACGTAAAGACATGTCATTAATTAATGCTTTTAAGGGAGCAATATATAATACACTAGTAGAATCTAACTTATTTACCAAAATATCATTAAATATAGGTATTAATGCTGCCTCGGTTTTACCTGATGCAGTAGGGGAAATAATCAAAGTGTCTTTTTTATCCAATATAAGTGGAATAGCTTTATTTTGAATCTCATTAAGTCTTTTAAATCCTAACTTATTAGATAGAAAATGGGTAATTTCCCTGTTTAAACTAGTTTCAACGCTGGTCATATTCCCTCCACTTAAGAAATTATATAAAAAAAAATTAATCTTTAAAAATAGGGACAATATATTCCATATAACAATTATCCCCAATCATCATCAAAGTCATAGTCAATAAATTCTGACTGTTTCTCATCAAATATATTTAGAATATCCTCAGATGATGTGAAGTCATCTGGATTCTGTTGAATTATATCCAAAATAGCTATAATTGATCTTACAAATAATCTTGGAGTAACTCTACCTCCAGTTAAAGATGCGTTTTGCTGATAATGCTCCACAATATCGTCTAAAACAGGATACACCAATTCCTGACCATTCCAATCATAAACATCCTCATGTAATGATATTATGTTTTTACTAATATCTACAAGTTCATCATCGGTAAATCCCTGAAGTACAATGATAGGTTTCCTCAAATCCCTATATTCACTGTCAACCTTATCCTCTATTCTATCATTCAATGCCTCATAGGAAGGTATGCCCTTTTTAGTATCATCAAATAACCTTGGAGTTCCTGCAAATACAAATAAAATATTTTCAAACTCATTGCTACTGGACAAATCAAAGATATCCCTCATATAGTTATATGCGGTATCCCTCATATTAGTTCTTATCAAGTTCATAATATATTCTGCCTCATCAATAAGAATCACAAGACCAGAATATCCTACAGATTTTATGAAAACGGATAGTGCCTCTATAAAATTAAAGGTATTTTCTTTTGTAACATCACCTTTAACTCCGAATTTCCTTTTAAATTTAGATGGAATATTTGAATCACCCTGGAGCCATGCCTGAGCATAGTTAGCAGTTTCCTCATCACCTTCATCTAGAAATTTACAATAGTTTTCAATAGCCACTGCAAATGAATTAGAGTGTTCACGTGTTTGTCTTAAATCATCCTGAATAGTTTGACGTACTATGTCCTCCTCTTCCACAGGATCAGTTGTCTCCTCCAAAGCCATTACCCTAATATCAGTGTACCATCTATCAATGATATGTCTCAAACTAGTTCCTGTTTTACATGTTAATGATTGGACAATATTCCTATATACAACATCGATTTTATTAAATGGAACAGAGTTACTTAAAGTTACCTTAGAAATCACGAAATTATCCTGGTATGCCATCTCTTCAATAACTTTTAGAAAGAATGATTTACCTGCACCAAATTCGCCATCAATAAATTTCACTACAGATTTACCATCTTTAACCCTTTCAAGAATATATTCAAATTCTTCTATTTCCTTATCTCGACCAATACATAATTCCCTTGCACCGTCTTTAGGTACATTACCATTTTTTAATGCATTAATCATATCTTCTTTATCCATATATCCTCAAACTCATTATAATTTTTAAATGAAAAAAGTAAATATATTAAGGTTTTATCTTATTAAAACTTATTAATCTTAATTCATTATTTGAAATTAAATATTATTAAAAATTTAAATTATTACCATCAAAAAATAATAGCTGAAATTTATATTTATCTTATTATGTATGTAATTAAAATACAACCATATCTTGAAGTTAACAATATAATTAAAAGTATCTTATCTCTGTTAAGATTATCAATATAAAACTAATATATAGTTAAAAATATTATCTTTACCCATTATTAAGATATAAAGCTAATATAACTGAAATTATGTTTATCCCCATTAGAATCATAGAGATATACAAACTTATTAGGATCCCTTGAAGGATTATGCTTAAAATTTAATTGCCATACATTACGGGCATAAAAGTCCTTAAGCTCACTATAAGGTAAATTAATGTTATAATTAGATAGCAAATTCTTTAATAGTTTTATAAATGTTTTAATCTCAATTTGATTTCTTCCTCCATTATACTGTTTTAAAAAACCATACAATGATTTCATACTATCTAAGATAAATTCTTTAAGATTAAAATCTATCCTATTTAAATAATAAGGTAAATTATTTATATGTGGAGACTGACTATAAATACATTTGAAATCCTTGATTGAGATTTCCTTATACTCCTGAATGGAACTTGAAGGTTTATCAGGATTACTTACAAAATCTAACTTATTTGCAATATCCTTTAATATAATAGGACGTGTAAAGTATTTAATTCCTTTAAGTTTTAATTTTCTAGGGTTAAAGTTCTCCTCAGCATTATCCTCAAATACCTCACTAACCTGGGTATAAGCCAAAAAAGATAGTTTATTATCATATTTTGAAAGAAGCAAAATATTATCATTAGCTTCTATTTTCTGAAAAACACCTCTTTTTTTATGTGAGAATAATGTTTTACCATTATTAATATCATTTAAATATTTCTCATCAAACTTAAAAATATAGAATTTACCTTCACTTTTACTTACCTTATCCATAGTCAAAAATCCTAGAAAATTTTTATACAAATATAAGAATATCTATACTATAATAGAATATATATAATTATTTAATAAAACTTCCATGAAAAATGGCCCTGTGATATTATGACATTAAACTTTGAGGAAATTGATTCAACAAATAGAGCAAACAATAATCTTTATTCTAAATTAGCATCAGAGTTTAGCAAAATCATAAGTCTTAAAAAACCAATTTATGATAAGGATAATCCTAAAATAAAAACGAAATTCCTAAATTATTCTAAAAAAAGAAGAATGTGGTTTAGTAGAATTATAGACTCAGAGAATTTTATATATTTCTTTGGATATAACTATGGAAAAAACAGCTTTAAAGGAATTAAACCAATTCTAATCCTTGAGTTCGATAAAAACGGAGACTATAATAAGAATTCAAGTGGATTGTTCATAAAAGAAAATGGAAAAACCTCCATATTGGTTAATCCCAACTATTTTAAGATCCACCCCATAGCCAGAAATATAAAAACGATCACCTCACTTGATAAAATAGAATATAACAATAAAGAGTTCTATTATATAGGCCCCATTGATGACAATGAATTTATAGAAAATATAAACAGGGTATGTGAGGAAATAGAATCCATAGATTCTGATTTAAATCAGAAGAACAGACTTAACATTAAAGCAGATATTGAATCAGAAATAGCTAAAAGACCGGAGCCACAAGAGAAATGCATTATCTGCGGTGAAGATACAAAATTAGACAATATCTATGAAAATAACTATGTTCTGGAACTTAGAAAAAATCACATGGACAAATGTATAAGCTGTATTAACAAAATCATTGCAATCTCAGCATATATGCAAATAAGGAAGGAATATGGAAACTCTTTTAATGTAAATGACTTAAGGGAAAGGTTTATAGATCCAGAATTTGTAAGTTACATACTAAACCTCTTTATAAAATACCAACTATCCATTAAGATAAAGAACAACTATATTCTAAGCAATCCAAAATCTGACTTTAAAGCTTATAACAATTACATAATCGACAACATACTTATTGAAAAGGAAAACTACAAAGGCAAGGTTAAAAAAACAGAAACACCGACCATTGAAATTGACAAATTAGGAAATGAGATAAAGAATGAACATCATGTTGTAATCGATAATGTGAAAAGACCGACACCTCACACAAAGGTTAAAAAACCTCTAAAATACGTCAATAAAAGAAAAAAATCCAGGAAAAAAACAATCTCCTCAAAGGACGTTCTAATCTCCAGTAAAAATAGAGACATAAAAACCAGAAAAACCAATACACATGATAAGAGAAAAACAATCTCCTCAAAGGACGTTCTAACATCAAGAGATACGGATAATTCTAAAAGATGTAGAGTCTGTGGAGACAAATTACCTGAATCCTCAAAAGACGACAAATGTAAAACCTGTAAAAAAAGGTATAATGCCATTAGAAGTCTTGTTAAACTATTAGATTCAATATCCATAGAAGACAGATTTAAGACTGAGGATTTAAACCTTAAACCTATTGAACTTAAAGGCATCATATGGAATCTTGAAGATTTTGATTTAATAGAACATGACAATAGCACTGACGAATACCAACTAAAAAGCAGGGATACACTTAAAACCTTTATTGACAGATATGGTGAGGGAGATTTTACACTTAAAGGGATCAATGTCGAAAAGACCCCTACTAAAAGATGTAGACTATGTAATAAAAACCTAGATTTATCCAAATTTAGTAAAAATAGAAAATCCGCAGACGGATATAATGAATACTGTAAGGACTGCCACAGAAAGGTACGTGCAACAAGATATTTAATTGATTTACTTAAATTTGAATCCCTTAACAACGAGTTTAATAAGGATTCAATTGATTCCAAATTCGGAAAGGGAATAATTCTTCAAAGTAAATTAGACACACTCGTTGAAAATAACATACTTAAATTTGATATTGAAGATGAAAGCTATAAGTTCAATGACTATGATTTAATCTATAACTTCTTTAAAGAAAATGCTAGATTTGAAAACTACTATGAAAAGGGCATAAAAGAGTTAGGTAATTTAGATAAGGATATAGAAAAAACCACCGACAGTCCAAATCAAGACATACAAAAGAAAAACAATGAATTAAATCTTAAAAAGAAAGATGATAGTTATCTAATCAATGGAACATGTAGTGAAGATCAGTTTTACATACTAATAAATGAGATTAAAAATACCAACAACAATATCAAAGAGCTTAGACTTAAAGAGGATAAGGATAATTTTAGAATACATCTTATAGTTGAAGATCGATTAGACTTAAATGAATTATTATAATCTAAAAAAAACCATTAATAAAATAATGATTTGATAACAGACTTAAAATAAGAACCAAAAAACCTTAAAAAACAGATAAACAAACAATAACAATAAAATAATCAAAAAACAACAACAAGAAACTTAAAAAATTACTAGATAAAAAATTAAACAGGATAAGAAGTAAAAACAAATAAAAAAAAAGAAAATTAAGCAGGATTTTCTGCAAGTTCATCTAATACTTCACTTGCATACTCGGCAGAGATCTTAAAAATATCATGGCTGTCTTCCAAGTTCTTCTTAACATGACCATGTAGGTCATCCCTGTTTATTTTACCAATCCATTTCATATCCCTTGTATGGGGAGTGTCAATATCCTCCACATATTTATAGTCAGATACAATATTTCCAATCAGATATTGCCTTTCCATCTCATCATAGGTTATAACATAATCATCAATATTAAAATCAAATAATAGTTTACCAATAATATTAGTTATATTACGTCTGTTTCTTTCATCCAATTCAGGATAAACTTCTTTTGCTAATTTCCTTAATTCTTCCTTTGAATTTACATTAGACAAATCCCTAAATTCAGAAGGCAATCCTATATAATTACCATCTTCAAAATCTTTAAAGAATTTAGTTTGAAAACCTGCCTTTACCAAATACATTGATTCCATAATTTAACCCCATTAATTAAATATATCCTATCTTTTATATAAAAATTAATTAAACAATCTGATTTTTTTTATCAAACTATTTTTTTATTAATTTTTAAACTTTTTATATAAATAAATTACCATTTTATAAAAATATTTATAATCTAAATTAGAACATATAATAAATAAAAAAATAGTGGTGAGCAACATGGGATTGTTTGGAGGAAATCAGAATCCTGAGTTAAAAGCAACAACAGACAAGATTAACGATTACCTAGGTAAAATTAGATGTAGTGGAGAGCCTATGGATATTATATCTACTTTTACCAAAGACACCTATCTTTGGGCCGAGGCAAGAAAGAGAATGATACAGGAAGCGGACTCAGGAATACTTACAGCAGATAAAGTTGAGAATCGTTATTGTGAACTTGTGGCTGAATTAACAAACACACCTAAAAACAAGGTATTTGAAAGAAGAAGCGAACTTAGGGGAGAGGACATACCACATAACGAAGACATGGAATCCGAGGATAGTCAGGAAACAGATCCTGAGGACGAAGCCCCTGAAGATGATAAGATATATGTAATGGATGGAAATACTTTAGAGACTGGAAAAAACTTTTTAGGAAAAAAGAAAGATGAATATGTAAGATGCAAATGCATTCTCGATGATGATAACATTTTAATTGAGAAAAGATCAACATTTACAGCAAAGCCTAAAGGTATAGAGAAGATATACTATAAAGACATTACAGATATTGAATTTATTCCAGATAAAATAAGCACTATCAAGATCAAGACAAAGGATAGTGAAACATTAATACAGCAATTTAGTGAGGAGATTTTAAAAAGTTTTTATAATGGATTAAAAGAGTATGTGGACAATTAAGAAATCAGATGAAATTTTAATTTATTAAGTTCTATTTTTATATTATAAAAAAAGAGATAAAATAGAACTTTAACCTATTAGATTCTATTTTTAGACCCTTAAAAGGAAACAAATAAAATAGCGATATTTAATCTACTTTAAGTTCTTTAACTTTAATATGTGGATTTATATATCTTTTACTGCTTTTTTCAGATTTAACATGAATTGCAGAGCGGGGACACACATTAATACATGCCATGCAAAATTCACATCTATGATTAAATCTAAAGGTTTTATCCTCAGAATCCGTTAATCTAATATTTCTTACAGGACATACCGTTTCACATAATCGGCATACAGTACAATTATCATCAACTGTAAACCTTTTATCCACATCATCAACCACACCCCTATGACGTTTTGCAGAACACGCCTTAGTTAATACTTTATCCATTATGGAGATTTTAGGTTTATAAACCTTTTTAGAATAGATATCAGATACTATCTCATCAATTTTCCTCTGAATCTCAGCATCATCCTTCTTTTTAATTTCCTTATCCATGTCAAAAACAGGAAGATAATTATCAACCATACAAATATCATTGAAGTAATCTATTTCTAATCCCCTTTTTTTAAGAATTCTTTCACAGTCACCAAGTGTACCTGCATCTGTTGTTCCATAAGTTACAACAACAAAAATATAATCTGCTTTAACCTGCATAGCATTCATAAATCTTTCAACGATTCTAGGAACCCCATAATAATAACATGGAAAAACAAAGCCTACCACATCATCCTCAATGTTATATTCATCAGACCACAATAATTCTGAAATATTTAAAACTTCCCCACCTATCTCTTTTGCAACATATAAACAATTACCGGTACCTGAGAAAAATAGAGTAATCAAATTAAACACCTCAATAAAAATTTATATAAAACAGATATATGTTTAAAATTATTCAGATAAAAACATTTCTTTAAGATTAAATTACAAGTAATTTAAGTGACAAGAAAATTCCATATTAATCTCAGGTTTTTTCTAAGATAGCATAAATAAGTCTTTAAACAGCTTTTTAAAAAAATTGTATATAAAGTTTAATATGTTAAAATTAAAAACAAATAATTAACATTAATTTAAAAATATCAATTAAAGTTGAAAAAATATTAATTGTATAAGAATCATATGAAAAAACTAAATATTTATAGAATAAAAATATTAAAACAATAGATATTAAATTATAAAAATCTAATTTAATTAAAAAATTTAATAAGTAGTAAAGATTAATATATAAATGATGCGTATTTTAAAAAGTGCATTTAATATGGAATATTTATCCTAAAATAATAGAAAGTTTATTAAAGATTCAATATAAACAATTGAAAACGGTTTAACCATTATATCAATTGTGTAAATATAATTCCAGATCTTACAATAAAAAAATGAAGATGATAAAATGAAAGAAACACACCATAATACTAATGCCGCTTTAATAACCGTAATATTAATAATAGTCATATTAATCTGTTTATTTGTTATTGTTAGATTATTGACATCCTAGTTTTAGATTTTAAACTAAATTCTTGAAATTCAACATTTTAAATTATTTTCATATAATTTAAAAAAAATGAAGTAAAAAAGTCAACACAGTTTCATTTATAATACCATAAATGAAGAAACAACTCCAAAACACGTATAATAAAATTTTTAATAAAGATTTCCATATAAAAATTTTAAAAGATTCGTGAAAATATGAGTAGATACATAAATAATTGTATGAATGAGTGGAACGTTCTTATAGAAGCGTTAGGACAGGGAAAACAATCCGTACTATTTAAAAAATACAAAAGTAAACAAGATAATTTCCTATTATACCCTACAATTACTTATGCAAATAAAAAAGATACATTAAATGGTTTTAAACAGAAACATGAGGAATTTGTAAAAGATAATCTATATCCTACAAGGGAGGATAAGAAATATGAAGTCAAATATTATGCAGAAGTTAAGGACATAATAAATATACCATTCATAAAATTAATAAACTATAATTACCTCAGTATAGTTACTACCAGATTCATTGCCCAGGAGTTATCACAGAACAATATCTATCTATGGCTACTTAGGGTTTATAAATTAGATCAACCCCTAATGTTAGAGAGAAGTCCTGGAAAATTATATTCCCACATCAAAGATTGTAAAATTGATGTGGAAAACCTTAAACCAGTGCTAAGCGATAAAGAATTTGAAAGGATTGAAAGACTGATTAGACTTGCTAAGTCCGGTGAGATGGTTAATGAATACACATTGTAAAATCAAAATTAATTGAAACTTGCCGAATCCAGTAAATGGTTAATGGATATAGATCATAATTTTTTAAATACCGATTCATTTTATTAAACAACAAAGTCTTAACTGATTATTACTTTTTATATAAACTTTTTTTTAAAACAGCAATTATACTTAAATCAATTTAAAAAAATAGAATGTTTCCAGGATTAATCATTTTTGAATAAATAAAGCATAAAAAAGAAATATTCTATTAGAATAACTAGAAAATTTATAAAAATAATTATAATAATTTATAAAAAATTAAAAAATATTGTAAATTTTATAAAAAAATAGAAACTTTTATATAGTCCTAATAACTATTCATAATTAAGTAAAAAGAAAATAATAAAAAATAGATATTCCATCAATAAAGAAAGGGTAGTCCTATCCCATATAATCTGTTAAGTATCCAAAATATAAAAAAAGGACTACCCTACCTAATCTTTTTATATAAACTATTTTTAAGGATTTTAATAATTTTCACAGATTTATTAGATATCCATATATACATCTTATCAATCAAATTTTCACGATAATTGAATATTCATATATACTTTTACCAATTAGATAATTAGAATTCAAGAGATAATGAATTTAAATGCACACCCGCTGATTATATTAAAAGAAAAAATAATCCCTTTAATTTAAAACCAGTCCTATTTTAATAATATCATATCTAAATCTTTTTTAAAAAATTAAACATTTTATTTTTAAGATTAATTAATAAAAATGAAAGGACAATATCTTAAAAATCATCTAAATAATCTTAAAAGAATCGGAAAATATGTTTAAAAAACAATCAGAGAAAAAATTTTAAAAAAAAGCTCAAGAAATAAAAAAAAAAAAAAAAAAAAAAAAAAAAAAAAAAAAAAAAAAAAAAAAAAAAAAAAAAAAAAAAACAAAAAAAAAAAAAAAAAAAAAAAAAAAA
>Ga0214925_100677_pt1 | contig 12873 bp, 14 predicted proteins | sample Stichaenrichment_FD_168299 | JGI IMG/M metagenome (GOLD analysis project Ga0214925, IMG submission 168299) | Xylose enriched microbial communities from anaerobic bioreactor in Madison, Wisconsin, United States - 63SRT | ecosystem: Engineered > Bioreactor > Anaerobic > Unclassified | place: USA... | reverse complement strand
CTCCGACCTCTGCGCGCTCCACGTGCCGCTCGCGGGGATCGCGGCGACGGCGACCGTCCAGCCGAAGATGGTTAAGCCTCGTATGAGGAGGTGATCGGGGCTATGCCGTAAGTGCGGGCCCAATTTTCGTATTCCGCTTCTAACGCAGCAAGTATCTGCTCCTGCTGCTCGGCCGTGTCGACGCCGTTCACGCGCTTGTACTGCCTTAGTGACTCTCTGGTTCTGCTCTGGGATAGCTTCAGTTCGCTGAGTTCCTTGTCGAGTCTCGGGTCGGAGATCTTGAAGAGGTGGTTGTATATCGCACGGTAGGTCGCATAGTTTCCGTTGGGCAACATACGGAGGAACTTGTCGCTGTCGCCACCTACAGCCACCCTCACAAAGGACGCGATGAGTTGTCTGAATGTGGGCACGTTGTCGTTGATGCCGAAGATGAGTTGGTTGAGCCGTTCACGATATGCGGAAGCGGACAGTCGCTCTCCGTCTATGAAGTAATGCCCCCTGGGAAAGAGGTCCACGCGAAGATGGGCAATCCTGCCGTGGGAGCTTTCGAGGCTGTCAGCAAGCTCCAACTCAGCGGCAATCCTGCGATCGGAGATGATGTTTTGCAGGTCTACAGTAATTGCGTTTGTGGCGTTGTCAGTGTAGAGGAGTTTCTTGTTGCCAGCGCCCATGAGGATGTCTATGAGCTTGAGAAAGGTAGTCTTGCCGACCTTGTTATGGCTTTCGGAAGTCTCTGTGTCGCGGACGAGGTTGGCGCCCATGTGGAAATCAACCTGTCGCATAACGACATCGTTTGTCGTGTCTACGATGCGCAGGGTCTTAATGAACATGGAGCCCTCCTCTCTCATCCACGCTCAGTTTGTCGATGAGGTACAAGAAGTCAATGGCCATCAGGTAAAAGTCGTAGTTTAGTTTCTTGCCTGCCCTTCCATCATCCAGATGGCGGTACACGGTTAATGCATCGGCTCCATCGCTCTGCTTGAGATAGTCATACGACTCTGCGGCGAGGTAGTAGACCGTGCTCGTGGGCTCGTTGTTGCGGTCAAGCAGAAGCATTTCAATCAGGCCTTACGAGCACGTTGCAGCTGTCGACACCACAAGCCAGGAGGGCAATGCAGAATTGCTCTACTTCTTCGGTTCTGTGGCGTTCGGAATCGTACTTGGCATCGTTCTGGATGAGTTCGCTAAGCTGATTTTTCATTGTGTCGAGCTGTTCATCACCGTTACCGACCACAAGGTTCTGATTATCGTCGTAGTTAGCAGCGTCAAGGAACATATCCCTGAGCTTCTTGATGATGGTCTCGCTGTCCGGGAAATCTTTCATGATGCTGCCCACCAGTGCAAAATCCTCAGAGTGGTTGGCAAAGAGATTCCGGTATTTCGGGGCTTTGTTATAGACGAGCTTCTCTTTCATGGGAACAGGCAGTTCAAGAGAGTAAGATTCCTTATCCAGGAGCGGTGACTCGTACACGATAACAAGCAGCTCGTAGATGAGGCTGTGCGTCAGAGGATGACGTGTACCAGGCATGACAAACAAGCTGCCTACTTTATTGATGATTTGAGTGTTGTTGTTGCCCTTAATTACCTGCTTATCGCTACTCATGACGGCCATCCATTGTCGTACGATTGATGGCCTGCGTGTTCCCGCTGCCCTTCGCTTTCTGCTGGTAGCGGTCGTGCGAGTCCGTGATTTTCTTAATCTCAGACCGGTTGAGCAAGGCAACAATAGTCGCTGCAATCGAGAAAGTAGATGCGACAATCCCGAGGATCGTATTTGCCAGTTCCATGTGCCGCCTCCTTTTCCGTAATAACTAAGTGTACTGCATAGCTCTGCAGTACGCCAAGGCAATGTACAGGCGGTTGAAGCAGCTTTGCAAACGCCGCAATTACGGTGGGCGGCTTGTGCCAATCTGCCATGAAGAGGCGACTCGGGTCTTAATCCGTCTTTCTATCACTCTGTACACCTCAACGAACGCTGCCAGCCCGCCATCGTCGCCGTAGACGCCACAAGGTAGCTTGTCCACCCGCCGACGCCGCCCGTGCCGAACAGGTACAGCAGTCCCAGCCGCTGTACCACTCGGAACACGACCATCTGCGCCAGGTAGAGCTCCATGGATATGCCGGAGAGCCCCCTCGCGGGCCGGCAGGAGAGGAACCTGCTGTCTACGCCAATTGCGTAGGCCAGCCAGAGGACCATGGCCACGAGGCTCTCCAGGTAGAAGACGGTGCTCCCCCCGTGGGGGAGCGCGAACCAGAGCACGGTGCCCGTGAGGCGGAGCACGAGCGCCAGCGGCCTCTTGCGGCCGCAGAATCCGCGGATGTCGCCCCGGTAGAGGTAGATGATTCCGCCCAGCACGAAGAGCGGCAGGCAGTACAGGAAGCTGTGCCGGGGCGTGAATGACTCGGTCACGAAGTAAGGCCCGAAGAAGTACTGGTCGTAGGCGAACACGACCCACAGGGACACTGCGCAATGCGATAGCGGTTAGTAACGGAGTTGACTTGTAAATTTGACGGTGCATAGGATAACGACGTCGGTTACAGGTCTAGACGATGGCCAAAACCTTCGTACACCAACATTTTCGACACTACCGCGCTCGACTTCCCACGAGCAATCCGCGCTTCTCCTTATCGAACATCCATGGCGACGACCGACGTGCAACCAAGGAAAGTCCAAAGTCAAAGCGTCGTTAAGGTATCCCAAGTCAGGTTAACGGCTAGACTGCCAGAACTAGCTAGTCCGTGGATTTGCCCCGCTCGCCGGGGAGGCTTCCGGGACGAACCTGAAGGTTGCCGATGGGCTTGGGGCGGCGTAGGATGTGGACGATAGCCCAGTTCGTAGATAGCGTCCGCAGTGCTTTTGCGGGCTCGCTCGCACTGACTATCCCATGGCTACCCCAGCTCTCTTAAGCTAACCCGTAAGGACAAAAATATGAAACGAGATTCAAAAAGGCTTGGGATAATCCTTACCACGATCCTTGCGGTATTGCTCCTGGCGGGCCCTTCGCTGGCACTGGGCGAAGGGGAGTCCTCGGATGGCACAAAATACTACCTTGGCAACTCGGTGAACGCCGGAAAGGACACCGGCTACTCCGAGGACAACGCCATCGACAAAGACGATGTCCACTACAGCTGGGAACTCGGGCAGTTTGTGGTAAGCGACTACACAAGAGTGGCTGATGATGATGGTACGCCCGTTTTCCTAAAGAACGTCGGGGATGAGGTGACGCTGTCCTTCAATCTTCAACAGGACATCAACCAGCTCAATGGGAACGCCAACGTGACCATCGACTCCGACCTAAATGGCTACGACCAACGGCTCGGCGTTCCACAGCAGGATTTTGGCCGCGGCACACTCATCATTCAGTACACGGACTATCAAAATAACCATCATACGCCCACCGTTTACTCGAACTACCTCGATGGGGTTTCTACTGGTGCGGACACCAAGGTCACTACCTTCGAGGAGGGTGACTACGAGGTTGTTCTGGACTACTCCATAAAGAACGTCAACCATGGCAGGCTGCCCTGGGTCAACATCGAGATACTCCCCGGCGTTACCGACTACACGATACGCACCAAGTTCAAGGTACGAAACGGAAATTGCATGGTGTACCCGTTCGACGTAAAGACGGGGGACGAGCTCACCAATACCGCCTTCACCGAGAATGGTTTCAGGCTTGACCTTGCTCGCTCGCGATATCTTGACATCGATGTGAAGAAGGAGATACTGGCGGACAACGGTAATGAGCTGGTCCCCGACACCCGTTTCAACAAGCCCGCTCGCGACGGTGAGGAGTTTACGGATGAGGGTGTGTATACCTTCACGGTGACGAATCGCTATACGGGCCAAAGCACGACGAAGATGATCTACGTAGGCAACGACCCGGTGCTGAATGCCTATGTTACGACCGGCAAGTCTGTTTCCGACATACAAGCACTGCTCGCTGATGGCGCGACGGTTAATGAAGACGGTACCATCGCCCAACATGGCAAGACTATCGCAGAAGCGCAGCCTGCGAGCGAGGACGTCCGGGCGTCATCGCCTGCGGAGCCTTCAGTGGAAAACGAGGGCGGTCCGTCATTGGTAGTGCCAATTGTGGCAGCTGCAGCGGTCGCTTTGCTTCTAGTAGTGGCGATCATAAAACGTTCCAGTAAAAAGAAGACCGCGGACGATACCGACGATTCCCACAACGAGGAGTAAAAATGCTCGCCAGAAGATTCATCGCGATATTGCTCTCCGCTGCCATGACGGTGATGCTTGCTGGATGTGGTAACGAAACCATTGGTAGCACCAGTGGTGGTAGTGAGGCGTCCAGCCAAGCGAGCTCCGAGGAAGACAGTGCTGCTTCTGGACAATCGAGTGCAGAGGACGCCGGAGCTTCGTCTGATCAATCCAGCTCCGATGCTACGACGTCCGAGTTTGCAAGTCTGGACGACCCGAAGCTGCTGCGCTACATGGAGGATTCCGTGTACTCGGACTTGGAATCCAAGCTTGGTGAGGACTACGTAATCGAGAATGTTACCGCGGCATACGTTCCGTTCGTGTCGGACGAGTATAAGCAAGAGCTGGAATACAACTCGAAGAAGAACATATATTTCGGCTATACGCTCTCTGAGCTCGACCAGCAGTTTCAAGGAACTCGCTACGTTTTTACTACAGACGGGGATGGAAACACCGAGGCCAAAAAATTCGAGGCATACGATAACTCTTACGACCAGGCAATGGAGAACGTCGCTGTAGGGACCGGTGTCATCGTGCTTTGCGTGACGGTTTCCGCGGTCTCGGGTGGTGTCGGCGCTGCACCAATATGCGCCGTGTTCACTGCTGCGGCCAAAACTGGCACAGCGGCAGCAGCAAGTGCCGGTGCGCTAAGTGGCGTGGTCGCAGGTGCGGCAAAGGCGTACGAAACGGGCGGCGATATGGAAGCGGCCGCGAAGGAGGCTGCTCTGAAGGGCAGCGAAGGCTTCAAGTGGGGTGCAATAATAGGCGCGCTTGCTGGTGGAGTCGGCGAGATGAATGCGTTGAGGAACCCCTCCAATGCGGTGAAATCCGTCGAGGGCCGCGCGACGACTGCTACGCCAATACCTACTCCGAGGGAGTCAGAAACCGCTGCGCTCAATAAGTTTGGTGGCAGGGAGCAGGTCTCGTATCTGAATGGTGAGGAAGTGGCATACGGAACAAAAGGTTCGACGAAGCCGGATATCGTTCGAAACGTGGACGGAAAACTGGAGGCGATTGAGGTCAAGAACTACGATCTCAAAAATAACGCTAAGGAGATGTTCAACGAGCTCGAGCGAGAGATAGGAGCTCGTGTGAAGAACCTTCCCGAGGGATCGCAACAGCGCGTGGTGTTGGATGTCAGAGGGCGTGGGTACGATGACGCGCTGATCGAGGACGTGAAGCAGGGAATCTGGGAAAAGCTCCAAAACATATATCCGAACATCCCGATTGACATCTTGGAATAGGCTATGGACATCGGAACGCGAAACGCTGCAAGAATCGTAAACGTTGGCAGTGCCTCAGGTCTCTACTCGCTGTACTCAACGGCGGAGGTGCTGATGGGCCGCCGGGCCAAAGGTGTCGCGATTGCGCTGGACTTTCTAAAGACGGGCAATTGCGGAGCCAGGAGCTGTGGAAAGGCCGCGACTCAACTAGCCAAGATTAGCAACGAGCTCGAAAGGCACAGTCCTAGTGAAGCGATATGGGATATTCAGAACCCAGCCTCAAGAGCACCATGGGCGGACAATCTGGCGTCAACGGTCACGAGCTGCGCGGATCTTTACACGACTGCAGATGGCGAGCTGATGTTGCCGGAGCTGCTGTCACTATTGCGCTACGCGGAATCAAGCGGGCAGGACGTAGTCGCATTAGGCTGACAATGTACTATGGGCGCGCTTGATTGACGAGGGTTTGCCTGGCCTATTCTGGTGCTTTGTGTCGGAGAGCTTTGACATCTATGCGTCTTTCGCAAAAGCAGCCGAGAAGAACGTTGTACTTCTCGGCTGCTATATCTGGCGCTAGGGGGGTAGCTTCTTGTAGGAAAGTGTTCCTCGGCTAGCACTGTTTTTTAAGTTGAGGAGATAACAACCAGCACGGAAATCGCCGCAGCATCACGCTGCGGGTTATGCGTTCTTATCGGCTGCGTAGGTGATGTCGAGCGTCTTGTTGCAAATGTGGAGAGAGTCCACGTCCTCATTCTCGATTGCGCCATGTCACATTACAAATCCCTCGGGGAACCAAACGAAGCTGCCGGCTTCGAAATCGCCAACGTTGGTGTGAAGCGGGTAGCGTCGAGAAAGTTGGTGTAAGCCCGAGGGCGAGTGCCGGGCTTGTCCAAGCCGAGCGAGCGGGTCGTCGCTAGAATCCGAAACCTCGTCTGTATCCTATGCCGCCTCCATCCTGTACGCAAGCCCGGGGCTCGCCTTGATCGCCTAATCCGCCACGAGCCTGAGCTCCTCGCTGCGCTCCTCGGTCGGCGGCTCGGGCTTCGGCCTGTCCTCGTAGAGCTCGGAGATCTTCTCCTCCGAGAAGTAGCGCGACCCCGACCACTCATCGTCCTGCTCGCACAGCACCGCCCCCACCGGGCGGGTAAGCGACGCCTCCGAGGGGAACACCTGCACAACCTTGGAGCGGCGCCTGGTCTCCCTGTTGGTCCTCTCCTGCACGTTGTTCGTGCGCGTCCTGGAACCTGGGCATCACCACACCGTCCAGGGTCGCCGTGAGCGGCGCATCTGATAAGCTTTGCATTGCGGTCATCGTCCCTTTCCTAAGAATCCGATCTGTCGCGATTTCAGATTCTAGGACGATGGCCGCTTCTTCTCGGCCGACGGTCAAGCCCGGCCGCCCCTTCGCTTGCACCAACATTTACGGCGCAATCACCAAACACACCCGCTACCAGAAGGTGGACAGGGCGATGTACCACCTGGCGGCGGAGATGCTCAAACCCGCAAACAGGAGGCTATCAAACATACTCTTCTGGGCTCTGCTCCCTGAGCGCGCCCCAGTTGTCCGCTACTCCCGATACCATGCACGGGCTGTGTCCGGCCTGGGTATCCCAGCTTGCGTATCGCAACCGTGGCTTTAATTCAGAACTTGATATAGGGCTCTATCGCTCTCGTTCTCCGCTCAAGGAAGTGCACTCCATTTTCCAAACGCCTATGTTTGGTCCGGACTTTCGGTACCATCCTCCCTAGCACGTGTGATGTTTTTAGCAATTCCATTCAGCAGGTAGCTCTAACTGTTGCTGAAGAGCTTGATCTCTTAGGCAATTGAATAGACTTGGATTGACTCTGGATGGGTCTATCTGCTGTATTGACTCTGTGATGTGCATTCCAGGTAGTGCGTAGTTATTCGTATTCTTAATATAGAAAATAAGAATCTTTGCCAATAAGTCGTCTTTGAGCTTTAGCTGCATGAGGTCTACTTGAGGGAAGCTAAGTTGCTCGCATTTTTCATCGTAGTGCTCAGATAGTATTTTGATGGCGTGCATATTGAGAGCTGAGCCAGATTCAAGCCATGATGAAAAGACAGCTCCGCATTTCCAGAACTGAGGCTCTTCGGCGAAGTGGGGGAGTAGCTCACCGAGCCACTCATCAAGCTCGGACTGCTGTTCTGCACTCGATAAAGAATTCATCCATTCTGTGATGCTTTGCAGACAGGCCGTAGCGATTAGCGGGGAACAGTGTGCGCAGATGTTGATGATTCTTTTTCGTTCTGAAGCGCTTTCGAAGGAAACTGTTCCTCTCGTAAGCATGGCAACGAGTCTGGTAGTTCGAGTGCTCTTTTGCTGCTGCTGTATCCATATCAAGAGGCTATCTTTGACGTAGCACCACGAGTTAAGTGACAAACTGATCGCATGTGAGATGCCATCCCAGGCAGCGACAGCGTTGTAATTATCTGCTGCCAAGATGGCATGATAATTCGATAACAGGTGTTCCGGTTGAATATCTACCCACGCTCGTAAACTGAAACCGATACCAGCGCAGAGACATTTTCCAAAGCAAGTATCATCATTAATTTCACGCGCAATCTTCTGTACAAAAGAAGAGGTTTGTTGCCTAAACTGCTTGAGATTATTCTGGAATTGAGGAGTGTCAGAGGCTATCAGATATAGGCTGAGTGGGACAAAGGCTGTGGAGTTCAGGTAAGAATTGAACCAATCGCAATGGTTACCAAGCTCCTCCGCTTGACCATTGTCACAGCGCTCCCTGAGCCAATCCCAGTGTTTCGCGCACACATCAAGAATCCTTAGGTAGTACATGACCAAGGAGTCGTGATTGACGGTATTTCCTGAAATAAGATAACTAATGGAATTTAATGCACTAAGAAAAAGTTCTTTTCGGTTGGAAAACCGGAGGACTAGCTTCAATGCACGTTGAAAGATATTGCGGGCACTGTCAAATTTATCCCAACGGATGGAGCCGACCATGGATTCAAGGAGTTCCAAGGGTGCATTGGCTTCTGTAGAAATTTCCTCAATAACCGAAATGCTTCGACTTGGATAGTTTGCCACAGCATAATGAAGTGCATCGAACAGATTATCCATCTGAAATTTTTTGCCCGACTCCTTTATCGCTGAATACTTGATGAGGATGTTTCTGGCAGTGAAATCCGACTCTGATAGCTTTTCGTATGGTTCGTAGCCCCAGCTGGAGGTTGTATAGGACAGAAGATCTGGATAATCGCGAGTCATAAAGTTCGGGAAGACACTCCGAATTTTGGATAGTTGTGCCCGGAGCTGTTTGTCCGAAGGAGCAGCTTTCTCGAGCCAGGAAAAGAGGTTGAACCGTCCATAGGCATCACTGCGGTTATTAAGATCCGGGTATTCAGTCAAAACGTATTCGATGAGCTCCGATTGGTGCTCCTCATCAGCTTTGGGGTAAGTTTTGTAAAGTAATTCGAATGTTTCATGACGTAATGCTATATTTCCAAGCAGCTTTCTAGATATCACGGCTGCTATCGCGTTGCTCGGATTAGCGTTTTCATATTGACTTAATAAGAATATACCTATGCGCTTAGCGAGGTTGGAGCGGGCGTCGAGACAAAGTTGGATTGCGCTGTCTGCAGAATCCGTGCTAAGGACATTCAATCCAATATCACGGGCAAGGTCAATTTGGGAATTGAGTACAGGATTTTGCGTTTTATGATTCTGTGAATGCTCTTCGATTGCGGCTCTGAAGAAGCAGAAATAATCTGCGGGTTGCTCGATGGTCTCATATGCGCTTAATGTGTCGTAATATTCTTCGAAAATGCTAACCAACGTAGGAAATCCCTGCATCGATTCTGAACGGAGCTGTTTGATTACTGAATCCTCATAAAAAGACAGCTCTGGTAAAGTGTTGTCATAAGTAAAAACCAATTCCAGCCGTTTTGAATCCTTATCGAGATACCCCGAATTTACTTGCGGACGTGCTTCAAAGAGTTTTCGCATATATGAGATGCAAACTCGGGGAGAGGTGCACTTTGTAAGGATTTCAGCGATATTTATGCCAGCCGATTGGTGATCAGGGTTGAGCAAATTGAGCTTGAGTGCCCATAAAGCAAGACTTTTCTCGTAAATTGTACTATCCAATCCGTCGGGCGGATTGCCTAACGCATGTAATATCTGCACCATAAAAGCGCTGGAGAATGGCCGATTCTGTTCTGATTCTAGCCATAGAAGCGATAGCGGTTCGGTTAGTCCAAATGATTTGGCGCACCACCACGCGAGGGTTGAATCCCTATTTGAGGATGTATTTTCGAACAGAAAGCTGTCCATGCCGTGCTCGGCGAGTGCGTGAACCGCTTCGAATCCGCATGCGCTGTCTGCGTAGGCTTTGGCAATAGCTCCTCGCACGTTTTCGGACGGATCACTCAAGAACTCTACGGTATCATTCCAAGCGGCGGGTGAACACTTGTCAGGTTGATCGGCCACCTCTTTCACAATCATCAGCTTTTCATAAAGGCTGTACGAGATTCTCCTTGCAAGACTATCAAAGATTACTGGTAGATCTTCGAACTCGCGGAATGGAACTGGAGTTATACCCAGGGACTTTATTTCTTCGGTGCTGGCTCCCTGTTTGGCTAGAACGAAGAGGTGATTTTTCGATTCGGGAGAAATGGATCTAGCGAGATATCGTACCAGGATGTCGTTTAGACTATAACCCACAAAAAGTACCGTGTACGTGCTGAAAAGATCGACCAAAAAGCGAGATGCCCAGGCTTTTGAGACATAGGCCTTCCCGAAGTCTGACGCTGTCAATATCATCTGATCTGGGCTACGGACCGAGCCGTGCAGATGCACAAGACCCCTAAATTGATCACCCAGAGGCAATGCGGGCCCGTAGTAGATGCCATCCATTGATTGGGGCGCGATTTTTAGATCGTCGGCTGCACGCTCGAACTTCTCATCGAAATTGGTGGTTACGATGCGTATGGGATGGCTTCCGAAGCACTTGAGGATATTCTTGTGAAGAACAGAAGGCTTGTTTTTGCCCATAAGACGTGCGCAGGTGTCATAGACCTTTGCTCCATATGCATCTACAAGCATCTCGAGACGTGTCTCACACGGTTTCTCCTCATCAGCTTTTACCTTGTGAATTACGTCGACTTCGTTGAAAATGCTTTTGGTTAGGTCCTCAAAACTGCCCAGATTCTCTGGCGGCTGCATAGATACACCCGCCCCCGCAAAGATGACAAAATTCTCGTTGGTTAACGCGTCAATGATTTCTTTCGGCATTGTTATGCTTGCGGTTGGTATGTACTCGCTATCACAGGACATATATCGCCCCTAGGAAAGTGATGGGTCTAACAATGTTGGATATAGAATAACAAACCACGTCACCTTACTAATGCCATCAGAAGGTGATGGGATCACGTCGTAAATGTTGGTGTAAGCGAAGGGGCTGTCGGGCTTGACCGTCGGCCGAGAAGAAGCGGCCATCGTCCTAGAATCTGAAATCGCGACAGATCGGATTCTTAGGAAAGGGACGATGACCGCAATGCAAAGCTTATCAGATGCGCCGCTCACGGCGACCCTGGACGGCGCGACCATGCCGAGGTTCTAGGACGGCACGATTAACATGCAGGAGCTGCTGCGCCAGCTCGCGGAGAGCGTCGTGAACGAGACCGTGGACGCCGAGGCCGACCAGATGTGCGGGGAGGGCAACAGCAGGTGTGTTGGGACAATTTAGCCAATCATAGTAAGGGAAAACGGCCACCGTGCCCCGTCCCACCGCCTCTTGATGAGGCATGGCTTGCTGTCGTGCAGGACCGCTGGGCCTCGCATGGGGATATTCCCGAAGATGCCAGAGCTGTGCTTGGCCGTGTGCTTGTGTGCCACGAGCGAGGCGACTACGAGGGGTGCGTCGCACGGCTTATGTGCCTCTTTGAGGGGCTTGTGCCTGGTTTTTACGACAAATCGATTGAGCTGACCGATGAACAGAAGGAGTATGTTCTTGTCGAGGCTGAGCACTTCAGGCTGGAAAAGCTGAAAGCGATGGAAGGCGAGCCAAAGGCACCCAAGGACTATCTCGTTGTTTACCGTGCTTGTGCCGAAAGAGGCTGGTTGGTATACCTGACAGTCGGCAGCGTCCTACATTATCGACAGGTTCCGTCAATAGTCTTTCGCACTTTCGTCAGCCGGGGTCCCGTCCCGGTGGCCGAGGCTAGCCTTCCTGCTGCCTCTTGAGCACCTCCCTCTCGTCCCATCCGTCCAGCAGGTCCGTGTCGAGGTAGCGCCTGCTGCCCCAGCCTCCCCCGGCCACGTACTTGCACCTCGCCGCCGCCAGCATCACGGCGGCGTCGCCCGCGGGGAAGCTCCCCACGGCGTCGGTGCGCCTCTTGATCTCCCGGTTGAGCCGCTCGATGCCGTTGTTGGTGCGTATCCTCCTCCAGTGCTCGGGCGGGAAGAGGGCGTAGGTGAGCGTCTCCTCGACGCCCTACTCGATCACCCTGGCGGCGGACTCGAGCTTGGACGCCCTGAGCTCCGATGCGACCTCGCGCGCCTTGGCCAGGCACTTGGCCCTGCTCTCCTGCGCGTGGATCGCCTTGAGCGAGGCGGCCACGGCCTTTCGGCGGGTCCTCGGCACCTTGTCGAGCACGTTGTGGCAGGAGTGCACGGCACGGCGCTGGTACATGGCCTTTGGGAAGACCTCCTGGATGGCGCCGAGCATGCCCGCGGACCTGTCGCCGGCGAGCATGCGCACGCCCGAGAGCCCGCGCTCCCCGGGCCCGAGCAGGAAGGACTTCCAGCTCCCCTCGGACTCCACGTAGCCCTCCTCGCAGCCGATGACCTCGCGGTATCCCTCGGCATTCACGCCTATGGCCACGAGCACGGCCACGCCCTCGTAGGCGCCGCCCCATGTGTTTGATAGCCTCAGAGTTGCGGGTTGAGCATCGAAAGGTTTCGGGTCTGAGCACGAAAAACTTTCGGGTATGAGCATGGGCACGTCGACCACCCGCGGTCGGCCCGACAATGTCGTTGCTTCGGTCTGCGACGTTAGGAGGGCCAGAGAGGAATGATCGACGTGGACAAGATAGAGGATATACGCAAGAGGGCCAGGGGTGGAGAGCCGATTGCGGCGATCGCGAGGGCGGCCGGGGTCTCGGAGCCGACGGCGAGGAAGTACGCGAAGATGGACGACCTCTCGCCCGAGATGCCGAGGGCGAGGAGGCCGGAGAGCGGGCTGCTCGCGCCCTACGAGGAGACGACAGGCCCCTGGCTCGACGACGACCGCGGGAACTGTCGCAAGCAGCGCCACACGGCCGTGAGGGCCTGCGCCGGGCTCCGCGACGAGCTCGGCTACGAGGGGTCCTGCCCCGCCGCGCGGCGCCACGCGGGGCGCAGGCGCGAGGAGATGGCCCGCGAGCGCGACCGCAGGGACGCGGAGGGC
>Ga0214925_100670_pt1 | contig 13093 bp, 11 predicted proteins | sample Stichaenrichment_FD_168299 | JGI IMG/M metagenome (GOLD analysis project Ga0214925, IMG submission 168299) | Xylose enriched microbial communities from anaerobic bioreactor in Madison, Wisconsin, United States - 63SRT | ecosystem: Engineered > Bioreactor > Anaerobic > Unclassified | place: USA... | reverse complement strand
AATCAATGATGTTAAACCCAATAAAGATATTCGTAACATCTATTATTGTGCTTTAGTAGGATGTTAAATCAATGATGTTAAACCCTTTAATTACCGCCGATAAACTCAACGGTATGCTTTAGTAGGATGTTAAATCAATGATGTTAAACCCCCAGTGCCGACGGGACGCAAGAGAACCTACGCTTTAGTAGGATGTTAAATCAATGATGTTAAACCCCACAGGTCACGGTCGCCACAGCAAAAGATAGCTTTAGTAGGATGTTAAATCAATGATGTTAAACCCTCATAAGGCGATTGCGCGTGCGATTCAATTGCTTTAGTAGGATGTTAAATCAATGATGTTAAACCCAAAATAACGATGCCATCGACATCAGTGATGGCTTTAGTAGGATGTTAAATCAATGATGTTAAACCCAAGTCTTTGTTTAGGTAATGGCTTACTTTTGCTTTAGTAGGATGTTAAATCAATGATGTTAAACCCTTTGGCAACTTGATCATTTAAGGATTTCAGGCTTTAGTAGGATGTTAAATCAATGATGTCTCAATCTTGCATGTTTTTGCTTGCTGGTTCAGGCCTTAGTAGGATGCTAAATTTAAGTGTTGTACTCAATTATTTGCATGGTCCATCAGGATGTTGATTTTTGAGGCATGCTTTAAGCAAGAACACAAAAAGAAACGGAGATTTTTATTGTTTGAATATTTGTGTTAAAGTCTTACGTATTAATCTAATACTTTTTTGATAATGGACTTCTTTGTTAAAGGAAAGCCCGTAGGATGATTTGCTTTAGTGGATGAATAAACTAATGATGTTGAATTTGATGTAGGAATTTGATCATTCCTAAGATTTGTTAGTGAGTCTGTAATTAGACTTGCTTTTTTGTTTAAGACATAAAAAATTTAATGAATCAATAAAGTCGTGGAATGAAAAAATGTTGAGGATTATGTTTCTGAATTAATGTATATGACCAGTTACACTAAGCTAAAATCATCTTTGCTTAGTATAGATGATCAAAAAGGTAATCTTTTTTTACCTCACGATGTGATAGTGCGTAGATTTAAATAAAAATGGATCGTAAAATCGGTTGAAAGCCGATTCTATGATCCATTAGGAACATATTTTAACTCGGATGATTTAGGACTTGTGTTTTCTTTGTCTAATCTTTTTACTGTTCAAGGTAATAGATTCTGGTTTACAAATTAGATAATCAGTGGAAACTTTAAAAATCCTGTTTATTTGACAAATGATTTCTAATGGTGGACGACTTATATTATGTTCCCAAGAATTAATTGCACCTTGGGTGTAGTTAAGTGCCTTTGCAAGGTCTTCCTGGGTATACTGATATTTTTTTCGCAGTAATTTCAATTTTTGATAAAACATATTTTAATCTCCCTTCCTATGCTCACATAATACTACTTTTGATATGATGTTAAACCTAATACTACAATTTGTATTAAATTATTAGTTGAGAAAAGATAATCTTTTTTACGTGTTAATCAATGAAAGTTGAACAAACTGATTTACTTTCACTCAAATCTTCCCTTAAATAATGGCTATGGAAAGGTATACGAAAAACTCAATTATTCTTTCTCCCTCACCATCTTAAACAGTTGCACCCGATTATTAATCCCCAACTTCCGATAAACATTCAAGATGTGTTTCTTCAGCGTATTGTTGGTGATATAAAGTTGGGCGCAAATTTCATCATTGTCCATCCCATCCAGCAAACTTCGGGTAATAACTTGTTGCCGTTTAGTCAAGCCATAGCGTAGAGCAGCATCGTGCAAAGTTAATTTGTTTTTGCAGGAACAGGCTGCTTGATAATCGTTAAACAGGCGGGCTTCCAGATGGTTGGTTAATAAACCGATCAACTCGATGTCATTTTGGGTGAAATTAGGTTTCCCCTTTGTTCTGAAGAATGAAAGAATACCCAGGAAATGACCCTGAAAAGCAATACTTGAATGAAGTGAATAATGAAACCCGTATTTTGCGTAAAAAATCTGGTAGTATTTTGAATGAATTCGTTGAGTATCCGGAATAATATCACTTTCTCGATATGTCATGCTTCTTCCAGTAAACATTAACCCTTTTGAGTAGTCCAGCTGATCGTAACAGGCTAAATATTTTTGGCCAAATACCGGGTCAATATTAACAACAACCGGGCTGGTTAGTTGTTGATCGTTTTGCGGGGATGCCAAGTAAAAGGTACTGCCATCAAAATCGAGTAGAAATGACAGCTGAGAAATCAACTGTTCTCTCATTTGATTGGGATTCTTACAGCAGTAAATATGATGGACAATATTATTAAGAACATATAGATCATTTGTTGAGAAAGTTTTCATTAGAGAATCACCCAAATTCTAATTGTTTTATAATGTTATATTATATGCCATAAAATTAAAAATAAAAGATAATTCAAAATTTTTTTTGCTGAAAAGGCCAATTTTGTACTTCTTTTTAAGTATTGGTTACTTAAAAGAGTTAACAAAATTGGCCCTTTTTGGCAATGGGTATTTAATTGAAAGATGATTATACTTAATTTCAATAAATAAATGTTACTTAATCTTACATTGAATGCTACTAAGAATTGGAGGCGAGTTAATGAAAAGGCTAAAAGCACTGCTATTGAGCATTGTACTTGTCATTTGTCTGTTCATTTTATCCGGATGTGCCAGTTCACATGCCGCAAAACACAGTAAGACGCTTAATGTGATTGGCTGGAGTGAATATGTACCGCAAAGCGTGCTGGATCAATTTACCAAGGAAACAGGTATTAAGATTAATTACACTTCTTATTCCGATCCGGACCAGATGCTTTCCAAAGTGCTTTCATCCGCTAATGGAACCTATGATATGGTTTTAGCGCCTGGTATGTATGTTCAAGTTCTTCGAAAACTTGGCAGGCTGGATAAATTGAACAAGGCAGAGATTCCCAATTATAGGAATTTAAGTCAAACTGCTTTGAATGAACCTTATGATAAGTCCAATCAATACTCGGCACCATATTTGGGAACGGTCATGGGAATTGCCTACAACGACAAAAAAGTCAAAACGCCGATTACAAGTTATCAGGATCTGTTAAAACCGGAATTCAAAGACGCTCTGGTCACGGTTGAAGATTCACGGGCAGTTGTTGGCTGTGCATTGATGGCAACCGGTCACAAGATTAATGATACCAGTAAATCCGCCCTGTCGGATGCCAGTAAGTATCTTGCCAAGTTGAAACCGAATATTAAGATTTTTGACGGCTCAAGCCCGAAAACGTCTTTAATCAACGGCGAAGTATCAGCTGGCCTGATCTACGGTGGTGAAATTGCACTGGCTATGCAGAATAATCATGACATTAAAATCGTTTACCCAAAGGAATCAATTTACTTTGCCTATGACGTTTTCATGAAATTAAAGAAAGCGCCGAACGGGACCAATGTTGATAAATTCATCAACTACATGCTGGAACCCAAAACCAGCGTTAAATTTTCCAAAGCATTTCCTTACTACAATCCAAATAAGAAAGCAGTCAAGCTGTTGCCAAAGAAGCTTCGTGATAATCCAGCGGTAACGGTTCCGAACAATATACTGGCGCGTTCCCAAACGGTTTTGAACCTTGGTAGAAACACAACAAAAATTGATAAGGTTTGGAATGATTTTAAGGGTGATCAATAAACCATCATGCCAAATCGAAGCACTTAAAGGAAAGGTGATTAACGTGAAGAAACTTGAAATAACGATTCGACCAGAAAACCTGGAAGAGGTCAAACAGATTTTGTCTGACAGGGGTGTCTCCGGTATGACGATTTTGTCAGCAATGGGTGCTGGAAACCAAAAGGGCGAAAAAACAACCACCATTTTAAAGGGTGGTGAGTTCCATATTAATCTGTTACCGAAAATTCACGTGATTACTTACGTCAAAGATCATTTAGTAGGTAATATTCTGATTGATATTCACGAACGACTCTCCACTGGGGAAGTCGGGGATGGTAAAGTAATTGTTTCCCCATTGGAAGAAGTGATGCGGATTCGAACCGGGGAACGTGGAGAAAATGCCTTGTAGAAAGGATGACTGATATGAAAGAAATGATCAAACTTTCTTCGATCAAGAAAAATTACGGTGACGTTAAAATTATTAAAGATCTCAATTTTACGGTTTATGAAGGCGAATTTCTCACCATGCTGGGGCCTTCCGGCTGTGGCAAAACCACCACGCTTCGGATGATTGCCGGCTTTGAGGAACCAACCAGCGGCGAAATCCTCCTTGATGAAAAACCGGTGGGTGATTTACCACCTTATAAGCGGAAAATTAATACCGTGTTTCAAAATTACGCACTATTTCCACATCTAACAGTTGCCCAAAATATTGCGTTCGGATTAAAAATGGCTAAAGTACCAAAGCCAAAGCGGAGCCTTCAAGTTGAAAAAATGCTGAAACTTGTTCAACTTGAAGGCTATGGTAACCGGAAATTGGATCAACTTTCGGGTGGTCAAAAGCAGCGAATTGCCATCGCAAGGGCACTGATTAATCATCCCCAGGTACTTTTACTCGACGAGCCGCTTTCGGCATTGGATCTTAAACTTCGTAAACAAATGCAATTGGAATTAAAGCGTCTTCAACGAAAACTTGGAATTACGTTTGTATACGTCACACATGATCAGGAAGAAGCTTTAATGATGAGTGATCGTATTGCCGTTATGAATAAAGGGCATCTGGAACAAATTGCAGATCCCAGAACATTGTATGAAAAGCCTAAAACCTGTTTTGTGGCTAATTTTATCGGTGAATCCAATATTTTTTACGGCAAGGTGTCCGAAATCACCAAAGCCGGCGCAAAGGTCACAATTGAAAATGGGTATCTGTCCATTCAATCCAAGAAACCGGTATCCGAAAGCCAAATTGTTAATATTGTGATTCGACCGGAAAAAGTAAAATTGTCTGAAACCGAAGTTGCCGGTTTTCATATTCCGGCAACTGTCGCTGAACATTATTACGCAGGTAACATGAACAAGACTGTATTACGGTTACCGAATGGCATGGCTTTAAAAATGAATACGCCGGGTGAACAGGTACTGCTACCAATTGGAACGTCGGTATTTGTTTATTGGGAATTATCCGATGCCATTTTGGTTGAGACTGCTTCCGACGATGTTTACAACGTCGTAGATAATCCGGATTTTTCAACTGTGAACCAACAGTCGTGAGGTGAGTAAAAATGGAAAAAAGTATTGATAGGGACACCTTATCCGTTACCAAACAAAAAACACATCATTTGTCGAAGACACTAACGAAATGGAGCCAGATTCTACCCATTTCACTTTGGATGTTGCTGTTGGTTGTGATTCCGCTAATATACGTTTTGGTCATGAGCTTCATGTCGCGGGACTTTTATGGTGGGATTGTCTATAAATTGACGTTAAATAACTTCGCCCAGGTCTTTGAGACCCAAAACCTGATGATATATGCACAATCCATCTGGATAGGTGGATTAAGTACCATCATCTGTCTGATAATTGCTTACCCGTTTGCCATGTTCATTGCACAAAAGGGACCTGTTGCCAAAACCATTTTGATGGCACTGGTGATTGTGCCTTCCGTTTCAAATTCGCTTGTCAGACTTTTTAGTTGGGTCACATTGCTTCGAAAGACGGGAATTGTGAACACCACTTTGGAGAAATTGGGCATTATTAATCATCCTTTGGCGATGGTCTATAACACTAATGGTATTGTGCTTGGGATGGTTTATTTACTGCTGATGTTTATGATCATTCCAATTTTTAATTCACTTGATCGGATTGATCATAACTTGATTGAGGCGGCCGAAGATTTGGGTGCAACCAAGTGGCAAATACTCAAAGAAATCATTATTCCACTTTCTAAGCCCGGTATTTTTGCGGGATGTATTATGGTTTTTATCCCATCGCTCGGATACTTCTTTGTTAGTGATGTCATGGGTGGCGGTACCAGTACCATGATGGGGAATTTAATTGAAAACCAATTTCAGACATCGCGTAATTGGCCACTGGGATCCGCTATTTCGGTAATGCTGATTCTACTGACGATTATTCTACTGATCGTTTTTCAACGTCGGGGTGGTGATATGTCGGATCTGGGAGGTCGTTAGCATGGAAAAATCAAATAGTGGGAGTCTTTGGAAAAATTCGTTAATCGGACTGGTATTTGTTTTTCTGTATCTCCCTATTCTGGTCATTGTCGTTTTTTCATTTAACACGTCCAAGCTGAACATTCTATTCAAAGGGTTTACTACAAAATGGTACTATCTGGTTTTTCAAAATGTCCAAATCATGTCAGCGTTGGAAAATACGTTGATTGTGGGAATTGTCAGTGCAGCACTTGCGACTGTTATCGGTACAGTTGGTGCAGTTGCGATGAATAAATATGATTTTCCCGGGAAAGCAGTTTTGGATAAGGTGCTCTATATTCCAATTGTGATTCCGGAAGTTGTTTTAGGAATTGCACTCCTATCGATTTATTCATTGGCAGGTATTCCACTCAGCTTATTTTCATTGATTCTGGCACATGTCACTTTCTGTATTCCGTTTGTCGTTTTGACGGTTCGTTCCCGATTGATCGGAATTGACCAAACACTTGAGGAAGCCGCATTGGATTTGGGTGCTACACCTTTCAAAGCTTTCATGCAAGTGATGCTACCGCTTCTCATACCTGGAGTTATCAGTGGGGCCGGATTCTCGTTTGCCTTATCAATCGATGACGTCATTATCAGCTTCTTTACCACGGGACCCGCCAGCACGACTTTTCCGCTGCAGGTTTATGCGATGGTAAAAACCGGCATTACACCTGAGATTAATGCCATTTCTACGCTGATGATGCTGGTCATTGTTTTGGGAATTGCAGTGAATGCGGTTTTTCAGGTGAGAAAAATTAAACGGTCCAAAGGTAAATGAGGAGATGAAAGCAGATGGCTAAAGTTCAAATCTTGAAAAGCAACTCGATTTTTACCGCAGAATCCGAGAAATTTATTTCCGGAGCGATTGTCGTTGTCGATCATCAGATTGCTGGTGTCTATCCTGACCAGATTCCAACCCGTTTTTTGGCAACTCGGCCAACCGTGACCAATTTTGGGGATCAGACCATTGTTCCCGGGTTCATTGAGAGCCATAGTCACATGTTCTTATCGGCTTTGGTTTATTGTCACCAGATAACACTGATTTCAGGAAATTCCGAATTGGCGTGTGCAAAAGAACTGGATCAAAAGGTCATCCGTGATCAATTGAAACCCGAACAATGGATAGTTGCCAAGGGCTGGTATGTACCGTCATGGACGGATAAGCGGATGCCTTGTCGAGCAACCTTGGATCGTTATTTCCCGGATCATCCCGTGGCAGTGATTGCGGATGATCTGCATACGCTTTGGCTGAACACCGAAGCATTAAACAAGTTATTGCCGTCGGTCAATTCAACTCGTTTTGACAAGGACGTGGTTGTGACTGCCAGAGGAGATCCGACCGGCGTTATTGGTGAACAAACAGCGATGGCCTTTTTACACCAAATCTTCAATTATTCAACGGAACAAAAGGCGGCCGTGCTGGGACCTTACCTAAAACACTTGACCAAGTTTGGCTTAACGTCGATTTGTGATTTGGCACTATTGCCCGCTAAAACAGCTGCCGAACTGGATGACCAGATTTATCCGGCAGCCTACCATTTACTGGCTCATCAAAATCGACTACCGATTCGGGTTCATTTATATCCTTATTTCAAACGGGGCGTGGGGCCGCTGAAACAATTATCGGCCAGGTACGCTACCGAACGGATTCGTGTTGCTGGTGGGAAACTCTTCTTTGATGGTGTTACCAGCAGTTATACAGCTTGGATGAAAGCAGCATATGAAGGAAAAGAGGATCATGGCAGACCAATGATACCGGCATCTGAAATGAAACAGTTGATTTTTTCGGCACAGGCAAATCAGTTACCACTGCGAATTCATGCGATTGGTGATCGGGCAATTCATGAGGCTTTGGTCGATTTCATTGCCGCAAAGAATCAGTTTGGACAATTAAAGACAGGTCAACATTGTTTGGAACATCTCGAAACAATTGACCCGACGGATTTGTCACTGATGGCGCAAAGCGGTGTGGTTGCTTCGGTACAACCAAGTCATCCGTTGTTGGATTATCAAACGGCTGACTTGTATGTTGGCAAACGCAGCCAGACCATGTGGCCGTTCCTATTTTTTGAGACTCATCACATTCCAATGGCATTTGGGACGGATAGTCCGGTAGTAGTCAATGTGACACCCATGCAGAATATTTATTTTGCGATGACCAGTCAAACTCTGATTGGTGAACCGGCAAAGGGTTGGCATGCCGATCAACGACTGAATTTGGGCCAGGCATTGTTAGCCCATACGATTAATGCTGCCAAGGCCTGCAGTTATGAAAATAAAATCGGTTCATTATCAGCTGGTAAATTTGCTGACATAACCGTTTTGGATCGAAATCTTGAACATACAACGGCACGAGATATGAAAGATGTTCAAGTGGTTGGCACGATGGTTGGCGGTGAGTGGCAGTATCAAAAGACGAGTCAATTAATTAAATGAGGAGTGATTGCGATGGAAAAAGAACCGATTACAAAAGATGCTTCAAAAGAGTCCGTGATTGATGATCTTGATGAAATCCTTGGCTTTATTAAAGGAAACGAGATGACCGACGATCAAAAGGACAAAATGACAAAGGACACGTTGAACTATTTTGATAACTACGTGTCACCCGGATGGTTAAAGTACAGAAAATCTGTATCAACTGACGCAGCCGTATTGGAATGGACCGATCAGGATGCGGTCATTCATGGTTTGAAGGGCGAAGAATTTATTGATTGTTTAGGCGGCTTCGGCATTTATACAAGCGGTCATCGAAATAAGTACATCTTGGATGCCGTTAAAGCGCAGCTGGAGCATCAGGCGCTTCATTCCCAGGAACTGTTGGATCCTCTGCGGGGTTATTTAGCCAAAGCGGTTGCCGATATTACGCCCGGAGATTTGGAAAAATGTTTCTTCACAAATGGTGGTGCAGAAGCGGTTGAAATGGCTTTGAAACTAGCTCGGATTGCAACGGGCGGTCGCTGGTACATTTCAACCATTGGCGCTTTTCATGGAAAATCAATGGGTGCAATTTCCATGGGTGGAAAAGGAACATATCGAAAGCCTTACATTCCGATGGTTCAACAGGTTGAACACGTTGAATATGGCAATGCTGAGGATATGCGTAAAGCAATCCGTAATTTAGTGGCTGTCGGCGAAACGGTAGCGGCAGTTATTATTGAGCCAGTTCAGGGTGAAGCCGGAATTATAGTGCCACCAAAGGGATATCTCAAAGAAGTTCGTGAGATTTGTGATGAATATGGTGTTGCTTTAATTTTTGATGAAATTCAATGCGGAATGGGTCGAACAGGATCAATGTGGCGTTGTGAGGCTGAAGATGTGGTACCGGATATTTTGACTTACGGAAAAGCATTCGGCGGTGGTATTATGCCGATTACAGGTTTGATTTGTCGGCCAAAAATGTGGGTGCAGCAGTTAATTGATAATCCATGGTTATTAGGATCACCAACGTTTGGCGGCAATCCGGTTTGCTGTGCAGCTGCAATTGCGACTATTTCATACATGCTAAAAGCCGATATTCCGGGTCAGGCCAGGGCAAAAGGAAACTATTTGATTCCTAAACTTCAAGCTTTGGCAGATGAATTTCCGGAAGTCATTCAGGAAGTCCGGGGCATTGGTTTGATGATCGGGGTAGAATTTTATTCTGACGAAATCGGGTACAGTGTCGCAAAAGGACTCTTTGATAGAGGGGTGCTGACAGCGGGAACCCTCGTTAATTCGAAGACTATTCGTTTCGAGCCGCCTGCAATCATTGAATATGATCAATTGGATCAGGTCATTGAGCGAATGCACGGTGCATTGGAAGATACTAAAGAAAAATTTGGCCTATAAGTTTGTAATACTATCAGGAATGCTGGGGGCGATCACTTGAGAAAAGTTAAAGTTGCGGCTACTCAAATGGCTTGCAAATGGGATACAGCCCAGAACTTAACAAAAGCGGAAGAGTTAATCAAAGGTGCAGCAAAGGCCGGTGCCCAAATTATCCTGCTTCAGGAGTTGTTCGAGACGCCATACTTTTGTCATCAGGAAAAGTATAAATACTTTGAGTTGGCGACACCGCTAAATGAAAATCCGGTCATTGCCAGACTGTCATTTTTGGCCAAAAAGTTGGCAGTTGTTTTGCCTGTGAGTTTCTTTGAACGATACGGAAACACATTTTTCAATTCATTGGTTGTTATTGATGCAGATGGAAAAGTGTTGGATGTTTATCGAAAAACCCACATTCCGGATGGTCATAATTATGAAGAGAAATTCTATTTTTCTCCGGGAGATACTGGGTTTAAAGTTTGGAAGACCAAGTATGGGCGCATTGGTGCCGGAATATGCTGGGATCAATGGTTTCCTGAGACTGCCAGGATTCTCACATTAATGGGGGCAGAGATTATCTTTTATCCAACCGCCATTGGTAGTGAACCGGTTTTAAAACGGGATAGTCAACCTCATTGGCAACGGACAATCCAAGGACATTCTGCTGCCAATCTCATTCCAGTTGTGGTGAGCAATAGAATCGGCACTGAAATTGATGAGACTCAAATGACCTTTTATGGCACATCATTTATTACCGATCAGTTTGGCGATATTCTTAAACAGGCTGATCGAAAAACCGAGGATTTTATTGTAGCAGAACTGGATTTGGACGAAGCAAATAAAACCCGCCGAGACTGGGGTGTCTTTCGTGATCGACGACCTGAAATGTATCGGAAGTTGTTATCAATGTAATCAATAGGATAAGAAAACCATAAAGAAGGAGTCACTCTGACAATCAGGGCGACTCCTTCTTTAATGTGAATTTGATATGAGCTCATTTTTAATTGGCTATTTTTTTGACATAAGCAGTGTTACCGGTAATATAACCACCGGCAACACGGTATCTTAACGCGCCCTTCTGAGTGGTGCTGTGAGGCCGTGAAAAGTCAAAGCCAATCACTTTAATCTTGGTATTCTTGGAAAATAATTTATTTTTCTTGGTCAGATTAACAGTTTTGTATCGATTGATAGGGCGCTTCGTCTGAACGTATCGAACCGGTTTTTGAGATCCCATAGTGACCAACTTTCTGTTTGCGGTCACAAATCGACCGTTGGACAGAACAAACCGGGTCGTGAGGTTATGCTTGACCAGTCGTTTAACGGTCAACACGGTACCTTGACGATAATGGCGCGTCTTTTTAGTCAGATTTTCTTTCCGGTAGGCATTAACTCCCCTTGGATTGATAACGGTGATTTTGGCATGTTTTTTAGCATAGTAAACGGGTCGTACGTAACGCCAGCTTGCTGTCACGTAGCCTGTCTTGTAACGATGAGTGGTTAAGTGGTTAACATCGCGAACCTTGTATCTTAATGTACCCGAAGCCGATCTGGTGTAGCCGGTTACGACAAACATTGGTCGATGGACTCTAGGCTTCTTAACATACCAAGCGCTTCTGGCTTGTTTTGAAAAATTCGCGGATCGATATAGGCCGATTTTTTTCAAGGAATAGACAACCGTGCCCTTGGTTGCAGCGTAATTAGGCAGATTAGGCTTGATAATCGGCGTTGAAGGGACTAATGGTGTCGTTGGTATTGAAGGTTTTGCAGGAATCAATGGCGTTGTTGGTGTGCCGGGGGTACCCGGCTCTTCTGGTTTGACGGGTGTTGATTGCTTTTTGTAAAAATACGTCACGGTTTGAGCATCCCTGCTAAATTTTCCCGTGCCATTTTTGGGTAATCTATTAGTGTCCAACGTGTACCCAGAAATGGTTAATTGATACTGATCAGTGGTTGCATCGTAAGCATCTCCAACGTAACCCGAAATCGTTTGTGGTTTTGCAATCGATTGATCATTTTCATCTAAATATTGAACAGTCACATCTTGAGCCTTTTGGGCATAGTAGAACGTGAAAGTTTGTGGATCAAGTTTAAATTCACCCTTTAGTGCAGCAGGTTTTTCAACGAGTTTGTAATTTGGGATGGTTTTTTCCTCGTTTGTAATATCATATGGATCACGAACGTAATGGTCAGAAAGGACGACAGGATCCGAAATCTCTTTATTTAACGCTTTATCCATATAGTTGATGGTAATGTTTCCTGCTTTTGGCAAATAGTAAAAGGTGACAGTTTGAGGCTCTTTAGTGAACGTTCCGATGATGTTGGCAGGCCAAGAGTCACCACTTTCATCCAATTTGTAGTCATTAATTGTTATCTGTTTGTCAGAAACATCATAGCGATTTCCAACCGTGCCGGTGACCTGAACCGGATCATGAATGGGTTCGTGGGTTAGCGCATTGAGGTAACGGATAGTGACGGATGCGTTGTTGGCATCAATTGGTAGGATCGGGATGTTTACTTTTGAATTTCCCATGCTGGTCCAAACTAAAACTTTTCCGCTTTGCTGGTATTGTACTGGATAATCGGCTTTGTTATTAAAATCGAATTTATATCCCTTGGGAAGATAATCATTAACGTAATGCCATGAGTTTGCATATACACTTCCCTGTTCATACACGGTGTCGATAATCTTAGTGGTTGAGCCATCATCGTAAGTAAAGTTGATGGTGACATAGGGAATTTCAACTTGCGATTCATCAGTATAAATAGGCCCTGCCTTCGCGACGGAAGCATTAGCAGAGCCGAAACCAATACATAGTAGCAATGCACCGAGTATAAGTAACATAAATCGAACTAATTTTGTTGCTCTCAACGATATCCTCCCCCTTATATGATTATCAAAGATATACCCTCTAACACTACCATAACATTTTTGACTGATGATTAGTTATTTTTCGAATTAAATAGGCATATATTGTTGGTTCCGTTTAAAAAATGTTATTAGAGGTATCATCGCTATTTTTAGTGGGAATTTCTGACAGCTGTTGAAATGTTTAAACACATCTTGAGGTTGTGGCTTTAAACAGGCAGTTATGACTTGTTCGAGTATATAATCGAACAAACAAAAAACAGATGTTTCAGGTCACCAACTCGGCAA
>Ga0214925_100668_pt1 | contig 13150 bp, 12 predicted proteins | sample Stichaenrichment_FD_168299 | JGI IMG/M metagenome (GOLD analysis project Ga0214925, IMG submission 168299) | Xylose enriched microbial communities from anaerobic bioreactor in Madison, Wisconsin, United States - 63SRT | ecosystem: Engineered > Bioreactor > Anaerobic > Unclassified | place: USA... | reverse complement strand
TACAGGTCGTCACGGACACGCAGGGGACACTGGTGACCGATTGGGTTTTGGACGCCACTGGCCGGGACCCGAACACCCAAAACCTCGGCCTAGAAGATGTAGGGGTCGCCTACACCGATCATGGGATTACCGTAAATGACCATCTACAAACCAGCGTCCCTAATATTTATGCTTCCGGAGACGTGATTGACAAGGAACAACCAAAATTAACACCAACTGCCATTTTTGAATCGATGTATCTCAGTCAGACTTTCGCGGGCGAGACGACCGAGCCCATCGACTATCCGGCGATTCCAACGGTGGTCTTCACTTCGCCACGCTTGGCGCAGGTCGGGGTGAGTGTTGCTCAAGCCCAAAAGGACGGCGCTACGGTTGAGACCAACCATGTGCCAAACGATTGGTACCGACAGGTGGGTAAAGAAAGTCAGGGTGACAATGCCTTGATTTTTGATGCCGAACATCATTTGATTGGTGCGACTGAAGTGAGTGAACAAGCAGCGGACGTGATTAATACGTTGTTGCCGGCCATTGAGTTTCAGTATGGTCCGGCTGAAATTGGTCGGTTAGTACACCTCTTCCCAACAATCGGTGCCTCAGCGTGGGGCCAATTATAGACAGACAATCGGGATTGTGACCTTGGTCACAGTCCTTTTTTTTTTCGTATAATGAAGGGTATTATCAGAAAGAGGGAATGGCTATGCCAGCAACATTTCGATTGATCACAGCTGCCGATGAGGCCCAAGTCGTCGCCATTTATAACCAAGCAATTGCGACTAAGGGGAGTACGGCAGATTTAACACCATTAACAGTGGCTCAGCGTCAACCATGGTTTCAGGAGTTTTCACCGGACCATTTTCCATTGTGGGTGATTGAAACCACGGCAGGCATTGTGGGGTACGTCGGGTTAGAACCCTACAGCGACCGGCAAGCTTATGCGCAAACGGCCGAAATTGCGATTTATTTATCAGCCGCCGCGCAGGGACAGCATTTGGGAACACAAGCCGTCAACTGGGTTGAAGCCCAGGCGCCTGCGTTGCATGTGACCACGATTATTTCTCGAATTTTTGGACACAACCAAGCCAGTCGGCATCTCTTTGAAAAATTAGGCTATGACCATTGGGGGCATCTTCCGGCAATCGCTGATATGCAGGGATTCGTCGCGGATTTGGAAGTTTACGGCAAGCATCTGTCATGAAAATCCGCTGTACATTTTCACAAGCCTTTAATTAAAACAGATAAAATCGCGGTTTTCCTTTGCTAAATATCGCATCTGTTGTATGAAAATGGCATGAAACATGTTAAAATATCATCGTGTGGTTTTATCGCTAACGGATAAACCTGTTAACTTGCTTCATATCTCAGAGTATTCAACGGAGGCAAACATTCTTGAATAAACGACGGCCAAACCCCAAGCAAGTGCCTGACCCGGATGAACCGTTATGGCGGTCGACACTGCGGGTAGCCATGCCCCTTAACTTGAGTTACATTCCGATTGGGCTGGCTTGTGGGATTTTGCTACACGCGGCAGGGTTCAATACCTTATTGACGGGACTCGTCTCACTTTTGATTTTTTCTGGTGGGGCTCAATTCCTGATTGCCACGATGTTAACCATTAATTCCCCACTACTTTCAATTGTCTTGATGTTGTTCTTTTTGGAATTACGGTATGCATTATTGAGTTCGAGTTTATCACCGTACTTAAAGGGTCAGTCGAATCGCTTTTTATTTATTTTCGCCATTTCGCTAAATGATGAAAACTATGCGATCAACTACTTAAAGTTCGCAACGGATAAGAAATGGACCGGTAAGGAAGCCTTAATGGTGGAACACTATTCCTTGCTGTTCTGGGCGGTCAGCAATGTTATCGGTAGTTTGATCGGTAGCGCGTTAAAGATTGACCTCAGCATCGTTAATTTCGCATTGACGGCGTTATTCTTATACATGATTGTGATGCAGATCAAGAATCGCTTGACGATTGTGATCTGTTTGATTTCGGGTGTGCTGGCGGCAGTCTGCATGATGGCCACCAAGAGTACCCTAGGATTGGTTATTTCAACACTGATTGCTTCGTTGATTGGCTTTTTGCTTGAGTCAACGTTACGTAAAAAGTTACCGGATAGCCATTGGCTGTGGAAACTTCGAAGCCCGGGGGCGAAAAAGTCAGCAGTTGAAAATTCGAATGAATAGGACACAGGAGACGCTATATGAGTACAGTTAATACGTGGACCAGTATGCAACATTTTTGGTTAATCATCCTGGGCTTCTTCGTGGCTTTTATTCCACGATTTTTACCCCTAATGCTGTTTACCAAACGCGCAATTCCGGAATGGTTCAATGAATGGATGAAATACGTGCCGGTATCACTATTTACGGCGCTAGTGGTCAAAGATATCTTTATTGATAGTGCCACTTACCAATTGGTATTCGGTCATATCGCGGAAATGTTGGCGGCGGTGATTGTAGTGGTGATTGCCTACCGAACCCGTTCAATGGCGATCTCAGTCATTGTGGGATTGATCGCGGTTTTTCTGCTGTCACTGGTTGTTGCGTGAATTTAATTAAGTAAATGAAGTTAGGCCGTTGTGAAACGGCCTTTTTTAATCCCACTAGAAAAAATCGCTATCCATCGGTGATCAATCCGATAGGTAGCGTTTTTTCTGTGAGGCCATCCGCGGTGGCCCACACGTATTGAGTTGATTACCTAAGCATGAACATGGGTATCGTCATACATATATGCCCGTGTCATTGGTAACATCCGGGCTGAAGGGCCTTTTGAAATCAAATACTGAATCACGTCAATATTACCAGACTTGAAGGAAGCAGCGCAAGCCTGTAAATAAAGATCCCACATCCGAACGAAGCGTTCGTCAAACATCTCAGTCACTTCGGCGCGGTGTTCGTTGAAATTCTTATCCCAGATTTCGACCGTCTTCTGGTAGTGGCGGCGCAGCGGTTCCATATCATCGATCTGCAAACCGTTCTCAATGATATGGGTGGTGTTTTCCACTAAACCGGGCACATAGCCACCAGGGAAGATCCATTTGTTTAGCCAACCATTATTGGCACCGCCTTGTTGCCGGGTAATCCCATGGATCAAAGCAACACCGTCATCCTTCAGGTACTTCTGAACGCAGTTGAAGTATTGGCCCAGATTTTCTTGACCAACGTGTTCGAACATACCGACAGAGGTGATGTAGTCCCATTGTTCTTTACCCAGTTCCCGGTAGTCTTCTAGCCGAACTTCGGCTACGTCTTCTAACCCATCTTCTTTGATGCGGGCGTTGACGTAGTCGTATTGTTCTTGACTCAAGGTAATCCCGGTAACGTGCAGGCCATAATCCTTGGCTGCCGTCAGCATCAAAGTTCCCCAACCACAGCCAATGTCCAGTAAGGTTTTGCCAGGTTGTGGGTCGAGCTTCTTGATGATGTGGTGAACTTTGTTCATTTGTGCCGTGTAGAGGTCATCTTCTGGCGTTTCAAAGTAGGCACAGGAATAAGTCATGGTATCGTCTAACCAGAGCTTGTAGAAGTTATTACCGATGTCGTAGTGGTTCTGAACATCGGCTTTACTTTCCTTTTCAGTGTGCTTTTGTTTAGGCAGGACATTGATGAATTTCTTGTTATGGAAGAAACTCTCGGCATTTTCGTAGGCCGCGGTTAAGAGGTCTTCGATACTACCGTCAATTTCAATGGTGCCATCCATGATGGCTTCTCCTAACGCAATTGAGGCGTTACGAGATATTTCCTTGACCGGAATGGCCTCGTGAATAGTAATGGTGATGTCAGGAGTGCCAGTCCCATAGACATCGGTGGTGCCGTCCCAGTAGTTAACGCGGACGGGAATGTTGAAAGTGTGACTCAGAAACGTTTTGTAGAATGTTTTTTCAAGCATGTCAGGGGTCCTTTCCGGTTTTTCTTAAATAAGATTTCAAGAAAACAAAATTTACTACGCCATTATACGCCTTTCATCGGGTAATAGGTAAGGGGGAACGCTCAATGTAACCGCTTAAGTTTAAAACGTCGGTATTTCTCCCAGCAAAAGCACAGGAATCCATCACTAGGCATGGTATAATAAAGGTATAATTTACCAGCGGAGGTCTTCATTTTGAAAAAATGGGTATGGGTCGTGGCGACAATCGTTGTGGCACTGCTGATTGGTGGTTACGCGTATTCAAATCATCACGCAACAGCCAAAGAGTACCAAGCGGCAATGGCTAACGGGCGTACTGCCATTCAAAGTAAACATTATACACAAGCCGAAAGTTACTTCCAGAATGCTTTAAAGCGGCGGTTAAATGATGCGCCTGCTCAACGGTACCTGACGCAAACGCAGCGATTCGTTTCGGCGGAAAACGCTTTGGATGATCTGCATTTTGCCAGTGCACAAAAGCATTATCAAACAGTCAAAGATACCAAGAATGGATCGCAAGTCTTAACTAAGCGGGCGCAGGATCGGTTAAAGCAAGTTAAGACGATTCGGGGTAACGTTAAACAATTTAAGAAGCTATTAACCAAGGCGCAAGGCCAAAATGAAGCTCTGAATTATGGGCAATCAAATACAATCTTGGATGAGCTCTTTAATAATAGTAAATTCCGGCAACGTTACTACAAGAACTTATACAGTCAAGCGTTGGCTTTACGTAAGGCGAACAATGCTGGTCAGACGGCCTCATTGGCTAGCAGTGCAAGTAGTACGGCCGCAGCGTCCTCAAGTGAGAGTAGCGCTACGAGCAGTAGTACCGCCACAAGCAGTTCTAGTGCGTCATTGACGTCATCAGAACAGGCGGCGGCAAAGAATTACTCGGGAAGTAACGAGTATACGGTAACAAAGAAGCAAAAGGAACTGAACGGCAAGACCATCACGGCGGATCAAATCGCTAGTGCCCGGAAGACCATTAATGCGGCAGGAGTTCAAGCAGACGCAATGAGTGATCAAGACGTGCGAGTTGCTTTGCAACAGGCGAATAAGAAGGATATGTCGTTATCGGCATACGCCAAACAATATCTGCAATAAACCGGAAGATTCGAGAGTGATACTCGAATCTTTTTTGTTTGTCAGCAGGTGAGTCAGCCCAATAACCTTACCTTTTCTAACGGGTTAGTTATAAAAATTAACATGTAAGGGGGGTCAATAAACTAATCGTAAAAGAAAAACATCAGCTAAATAACTGATGGTATTAGGTAATTGTGGGTGCTTAAACCCGGTATTATAACCTTTTTCTTTCAAAAAATTGAATATTGTTACGAAAAATAAGCAAGTCATTATTCATGCGAAATTGGTAAGGACGTTTTACTATATAAGTAGAATCAGAATCTACAAAGGGGGTTAGGTGACACAGCCCTCGAAATAGCGGGTGAGCCAATCTTGGGGGATGGGGCGACCTAAACTGATTTGATTCCCAAATCACCAGAAGCTATTGGGGGAGCTATGTTACCAAGAAAATTATGATTATCAACAAACACATTATGCGCACCACCAATGAGAAACAGGTTTTGCAGCAGATTGTGAATGCGGGTCCGATTTCTCGAAGTCAGATCTCACGAAATCTCTGTTTGAATAAGGTCACAGTGTCTGATATTTATAGTCAATTACTCCATGAAGGGTTGATCCGTGAGGTTGGTCACGGTGTTAGCACGCGGAATGGTGGGCGAAAGCCGGTGATGGCATTACTGAACGTGGGGTATGGTTATGTCATCAGTATTAATATTCTTCGGTCACGCTTCTCGATGATTACCTGTAGATTGGACGGGCGGTCGGATAATTATGAAAGCGTCTCAACCCGGGATGTCGATTTGACGACGGTTCTGGATATGATTGATGAACGAATTGCCAATACGATTGCTGCAAGTGATTCACGATTATTGGGAATTGCTTTCGGACTGGATGGCGTCATCTACGAGAATCAAATTCTAAGTGCGGCTTTAAAGGGCTTTAAGAGTTTTGATTTAGCGAAATATTTTAGTGATAAATTTCAAGTACCCGTAGTTTTAGAGAACTTAGCCAATGAATCCGCCATTTATGAACGTGATTTTGCGGGTGAAGGCGTTTATCAGGATCTGATTTCAGTCACGATTCGCGATCAAGTGGCCGCTGGAATTGTGGCCGATGGGCATCTCTATCGGGGCCATAACGGTGAAGCGGGGAATATTGGAACTTGTCCTCTAGCCGATCGCTACCATGAAGGCAGTTCATCAACAGTGAATCACTTTGTCGCCGAAGGTCCGGTATTACAAAGGATTATGGCTTATCAGCATATCGACCGGGTGGATGTGAACCGGATTCGGCGTGATTATCTGGGGCACCGACCAGAGTTGATCGCTATTTTAGACGAATTTGCTTTCTATCTGGGAAAGGTTCTTGGCGATTTGTCGAACACCTTTGCTCCGGATGCAATCATAGTGAATGCGCCGATTCTGGAATTACTGCCAGAAGTTATGGACCAGGTTCGGGAGCACGTTGACCGCTTGTCCATTCGCCGCAAAGCACCATTGCTATTGAGTAAGAATGCGAAGGAAGCGTCTTTAACGGGTGGTGCCTCGGCAATTATTCATAAGGCATTGGGCTTAGATGATTTGCAACTAACTTTTAAAAATGAGCGTTCGGCGGTGCTTGAAGAAGTGGAATCGTAATGAACGCGTAAAATTGGGAACTGGGCCCACGCCCGGTTCCTTTTTAGTATTTCCGGCAAAACTACTAGGGAATCATTAAAGTTAAGGTATAATGAACCTAACAAGTGAGATAGGGGGAGGTTCACCAGTGAGTTTATGGCAACGCTTTGTTGAAAACGTTCAGCTTCGGCGGTTTACGGTGCTAGCACTAATTATTTTTGTGCTCTGGCTGATTCGCGCGGAAATGAATATGATTCTGTTGACGTTCATCTTCACATTTCTCGTATTGCAGTTGGTCAAAGCGGTTCGGCGAGTCGTCAAGCTACCACCGGCTTTGATTGTGACGGTCACGTATGTGGTAATTATAGGACTATTGTATTGGGCGGTGACCACGTATCTACCGCAGATATTAACCTCATCCATTCACGGAATTGAAAACTTATATAAGTTCTATCAAGATCCGAAGAATAATAGTAACGAGATTATTAGTTATGTAACGAATTACATCAAGACGTCAGATATCGTTAATCAGTTGCAAAATGGGGCTAAGCTCGTGCTGACGTACGTCTCGACGATTGGATCGTTTGGGGTCACGCTATTTATGTCGATGATTCTGAGTTTCTTCTTTACGATTGAAAGTAAACAGATGGCGGCCTTTTCCAAGCGCTTCCTAACCAGCACGTATGGCTGGTTCTTCGAAGACATTAACTTTTTTGCGACGAAGTTCGTGAATACTTTTGGTGTCGTGTTGGAAGCACAGTTCTTCATTGCACTGTGTAATACGGTGATCACCACGATTGTGTTAGCAATCATGCAGATGCCCCAGTTGCCGACGCTGGCCATTATGATTTTCATTTTGAGCCTGATTCCGGTGGCCGGTGTGATCGTCTCGATTATCCCACTAGCTATTTTGGGATATTCAGTGGGCGGCTTCCGCTACATTGTTTATATTCTAGTGATGATTGTGGTGGTCCACGCACTGGAAGCCTATGTGTTGAATCCAAAGTTCATGTCAAGTCGGACAGAGTTGCCAATTTTCTATACGTTCGTTGTGCTATTGGCAGGTGAGCAACTCTTTGGCGTCTGGGGACTGATTGTGGGGGTTCCCATCTTCACGTTCTTCCTGGATATCTTAGGGGTGCGACCGGTTCATGGGCTGCACCCCACACCGCACGTGGATGTCAAGAAAATCCGCGAGTATCGGCGAAACCATCATCCAGAAGATCGGGATGATGAATAGGGCTGAAGCCTAGGAAGACGGTGTCAAGTCGTTTAGGTGACGATGAACCAGTCAAATAAACAATTGAGACCCAATTTAAAGAGGGCTTCGCGAGGGATTGTTATCCTTGCGAGGCCTTTTTAGCTGTCTAACAGGGTAAGTAAAAATAGCGATGCCGCGAGTGATGCAACCCTTTAGAGACTAATCTAATTAGTTAGAAGAAGACATCACTCTAACTGATGACTGTTGATTGGTTTGAAAGACCCCTGGTGGCGTTGAGGGCGTAGAATACGGGCGAAGAAAAAGTTGTTGGGTCATTCTGGGAAGGTGTAGTGAGACGAGAATGGATGAAGCGTTGTTCATTGGCTGTGTGAGGAGGAGAGTTCGATGCGGAAATTAATCTATGCCATCTTCGTTGGGATAGTGGCATTGCTGGTTGGTGTTGGGCTGACACATCCAGTGGTGGGACATGCCGCAGAAGTACCAGTTACGGGACTGTCTGCGGGGGATGCCGTTATCAAGGATGCTAATGGTAAAGTTGTGATGGGACAGGGACCGTTTGATCGTTATCAGAGCTATAGTGTGAATTATGACTGGCAAATCCCAGATGGGGTTAAGCTAGCGGGGAATACGTCAACCGTTTCAGTCCCAGCGGGGTTGGAACCCAATGCAGATATTTCGTTTGATATTACAGATTCAACCGGAACAGTCGTGGGTCATTTTAGTATTAAGGCGGGATCATCCACCGGGACGGTTACCTACAATGAAAATGCCGACTCCGCTGTAAATCGGCAAGGAAGCCTATCATTTCATGCGAGTGGGACCAGTGACAACAATAATCAGGGGAATGGGTGGACGGTTAATAAAATTGGATGGATTTCAGGAATGGAACCACAGGGTGCGCCCAATGAGTTGACGTGGAACGTTGCCTTTAACTCGGCCAGTGCCAATATCGGCGCCGTGACAATTACTGATACGCTAGGACCGGGCCAAACTTATATACCAGGGAGTGTTTATGCCCCTACAGGTTCCTATGATGCTAAGGGAAACTTTATTCCAGATAGTGGAACGCTGACACCAACAGTCAGTGTCAATGGGTCTGAGATTATCTTTACTTTCAGTAACGTGACTAAAGCAGTCGATATGACGTACAAGACGAAACCAACACTGACGAATAACGAAGGCAAATGGACGAATACGGCCAGTGCCTCCAACGGTGGGTCAGTCTCTGCAACCGTGACCTGGGGTGGTAGTGGTACCGGAACCGGTGAAGAACCCAGTGAGGTGACTTTGACCAAAACGGCGAGTGACGGAACCAAGTTGCCCAATGCGATTTACAAGTTGGAAGATAGCTTGGGGCAAGTGATGTTTTCTGCGTTGAAGACGGATGAGAATGGTCAAATTAATCTGCATATGATAACGCCAGGTGATTACACCTTGACGGAAGTGGCCGCCCCAGATGGCTATGAACTTAATACGACACCGATTAAGTTTACGGTTGTGGCTGGTCAAAAACCCATTCAGTTGAATGCTGTTGATCCGAAGACAACGCCAACGGTACCAACGCCAGACCAAGGAAGTTTGCTCATTAAAAAGACTGGCCTGAATGGTGTTGCTCTACCGGGAGCGGTCTTCACGTTGAAAGCGGCTAGTGGTGAAGTTATCAAAGAGGGACTGGAAACGGATGCCAATGGTGAAATTTTACTACCGGATTTGGCGGCAGGAACGTATACGTTGATTGAAACCAAGGCGCCAGCAGGGTATACGGTCAACTCGGCACCGCTTACCATTGAAATTCCAGCGGATGGGCATGAGGTGGTCGTGCCAATTAAGGATCAGCAGGTAACGGGCGGTTCCGAGACGCCGACACCGAACCCACAAGAGCCACAGGTGCCGGGCGTAACGCCACCAACGAAACCAATCGAGCCGACTACTCCTGACGTAACACCACCAACGAAACCAATCGAACCAACCACGCCGGGCGTGACACCACCCACGAAACCAATCAAGCCAATCACACCGGGTGTGACGCCGTCGACTAAGCCGATCATGCCACCGACTACTGGGACCACTCAGCCAGGTGTAACGGGGTCAACGTCTACTGGGGCCACAACGCCTGGTGGTATGGGAACCGATAGTCACAGCAATGCGCGTCCGGTTGAGCATGCTGGTGGTCGTGGCGCAGTTGGACAAGCGCGGAACGCTAACAGAACAGCCGGTATGGGGGCACACGATCAGACAATGACCCGGTTGCCACAAACTAATGAGCAGATATCGCCATGGGCGGCAGTGATTGGTCTGGTAGGCTTGTTGGGGGTAGGCGTGTTTGGTCGAGTATATCGGCATCAAGATTAAATAAAACGCGCGGCTGGCAACGGTCGAGCGTTTTTGTAGGCTCAAAGATTGTGAAAATCGGGAATATAGCTGAAATTTAGCGGCAGATGGTGTAAAATAATATGGATAATATGAGAAAAGAAAGAGGTCATAACTGATGGCAAAATTAGTACTGATTCGCCACGGCCAAAGTGAATGGAACTTGGAAAACAAGTTCACTGGCTGGGTTGACGTTGATTTGAGCGAAAAGGGTGTCGAAGAAGCAAAGGCAGCCGGTAACAAGATCAAGGAATCTGGTTTGAAGTTCGACTACGCCTACACTTCAGTATTGAAGCGGGCAATCAAGACGTTACACTACGTTTTGGAAGAATCTGACCAACTTTGGATTCCAGAAACCAAGACTTGGCGCTTGAACGAACGTCACTACGGTGCTTTGCAAGGCTTGAACAAGGCTGAAACGGCTGAAAAGTACGGTGACGACCAAGTGCACATCTGGCGTCGGTCATACGACGTTTTACCACCACTTTTGGACGCTGACGCTGAAGGTTCAGCTGTAAAGGACCCTCGTTACGCCAACTTGGACCCTAACATCGTACCTGGTGGCGAAAACTTGAAGGTTACTTTGGAACGGGTTATGCCTTTCTGGGAAGACGAAATTGCTCCTAAGTTGCTTGATGGCAAGAACGTCATCATCGCTGCCCACGGTAACTCACTCCGGGCACTTTCCAAGTACATCGAACGGATCTCTGATGACGACATCATGGATCTTGAAATGGCAACTGGTGAACCAGTGGTTTACGACTTCGATGACAAGTTAAACATGACGAACAAGACGAAGATGGGTAAGTAATTACCTGGCTTTGGATGAGCCGCTCTGTATGTGGGGGCGGCTTTTTCGTGGGGAAAAATCGGCGTACAGTGAAAGGCGGCTAATCAGGATGAACAATGAGTGTTATTTAAGACCCTATGCACCGACTGATTTGCCAGCTGTGCGGCGGCTATTTAAGACAACCGTTGAGTGCATTAATTGTCGGGATTACTCGGCAGAACAACTAGCCGCCTGGATTGGTGATGACAGTCCGCTAACGCAGCAACGCTGGCAGGAGAGTTTGTGCCAACATCGAACTTTGGTGGCAATCAAGGATGATCAAGTAGTGGGATTTGCAGATATGAGTGATACCGGATATTTGGATCGCTTGTATGTGCACGCTGCGTACCAGCGCCAGGGCATTGCGACAGCGCTGGTAACCGCGCTGGAAGAACAGATGGTGACACCTAGGTATACGACGTATGCGTCAATCACGGCTAAACCATTTTTTATGCAGATGGGTTACCACGTGGTTCGTAAAAATACGGTTGTCCGGGCTGGTATCAATTTGATAAACTTTGAAATGGTAAAAATAAATTCGGAAGAGAAGAGAGAGTAAATTTTGGCAGACAAAGACGTTACGCAAGTAGAAATGATGAAGATTATTGCCTTATTCCGCAAAGAAGGCTACAAGGGAGAATACGAGGACTTCCAGCGAGTCAGTGGAACTGATCGGGAGTTTTTTGTGGTGATGAGTAACGAACAAGGTATTAAGGCATTGTTCCGGGCAAGTTTGATGTTGAACGCTGTGCAGTTCCAGTATGTGCTCGATGATAAGCATACCTTTGTGCAAGAGGACGCGGATGCTGGATAATTCGGAACTACTGGCGTTGATTAAGGAACGGGTTTGCTATACAGATCTGGTTTATCAGCGCGTTAATACGAAGTTAAAGGTAGATTTGTCACGGGCTGAGATCGAGACGTTGGTACAAGCTATCTTGGGTGACCAGCAAGCGATGCTTAAAAAGCGGGGGAAGAATTACTACGTCACCAGCTTAGCTCGCCACACAAGATTGACGATAAATTCGTTTAATTTTCGGCTGATTACGGCGGATCGTATCTGATGATTTAGAACTAAAAGAGGTAACCTAGCTAATCAGCTGGATTACCTCTTTTAGTTCGGCATAAAAAATTCAGATCGACCGTTTAAACTGCGACTGTAAGCGCCGCGCCGCAATAACCGCTCCGACTAACAGCAACAAGCAGACTAGAAAGCCGGCTTCAATACCGATGTGGCCGTTACCCGGGAAGGTGCGATTAACCAATGCGACCACTGCGATGATAATGGCCGTTCCAAATGAGGCCGCAACTTGTCGAATTGTATTGAAGGTTGCGACACCATCTGGCACCATTTCGTAAGGTAGTAGGCCCAGTGCGTGAGTCTGCAATGGAATTAACATGGTGACCAAGCCCAGTTGTCGGACAGCCTGGAAAATAGCCAAGATGACTGGTGAACTACTTGTACCAATCAATGCTTGAAGTAGCGTTCCAGCACAGTCGATACTTAAGCCAATGGCGACTAGCCGTTTGACCGAGATTCGGTCGTACAACCGACCGCTCAATCGGGATAGCGTTCCCGTCAACAGAGCACCAGGGAGAATCACCAACCCCGAAACCAAGGCACTACGGTGCTGAATCGTCTGAATCAACAAGGGCAAAAGAATGGTATTGCCATACATGGTCGCCACGATTAGCATGTTAACCAATGTCGCTGTGACGAATTGCCCATGGTTGAACACATGTAAATTAATTAGCGGATCAGTGTGCCCCAATTGCGATTTAACAAAAATTAGACTAAATACAAGACCAATCAACAATAACCCACCAACTTGCCAGCTCAGAAAGCTGGCGGTTGAAATGTTAGATAACCCCATCAGAATACACCAAAGACCGATGCTGACCAGCACGAAGCCACGAGAATCGAAATGCGGTGATTCGTTGTGGGGAATCTTTGGCAGGATAATTAGAGAAGCAACTAAGGTGGTGAGGATGAACGGGATGATAATAATGAAGAGATAACGCCAAGATAGGTAGTCTAGGATAACCCCAGAGACGGTTGGCCCGATAATAGGAGAGAAGTTAAAGGCCAGGCCAATGATACCCATAATGGCACCTTTAAC
>Ga0214925_100665_pt1 | contig 13286 bp, 7 predicted proteins | sample Stichaenrichment_FD_168299 | JGI IMG/M metagenome (GOLD analysis project Ga0214925, IMG submission 168299) | Xylose enriched microbial communities from anaerobic bioreactor in Madison, Wisconsin, United States - 63SRT | ecosystem: Engineered > Bioreactor > Anaerobic > Unclassified | place: USA... | reverse complement strand
GTCCGCGCAAACCGCTGGTGCTGGTGCTGGTGCTGGTGCTGGTGAAAATGATCTCTACGGGGCGGAAAACGCAAGTGGCGTGACGGATGCTGCGGGCAGCGCCACCCAGCGCAACGGTGGGCTGCGTATTCCCGCTTCTCTGGACACGCCGCAGCCTGATGATGCCGCCGCCCCATGAGTGATGCCCGTCTGACAACGCCCAACCGGTTCGGCACGATGTGCGGCACGCCAGTTCTTATCTTTTCGCCAACGCCAACCTGCTGCTGCACGGTTCCGCGCTTTTTCCATGAACACGGATTTTTCTGATGTGTGCTTTTCCCCTCGGTGTTTTTCCACTTTTCCGAAGCGGAGCAACGGGCAGACTGTCAGAAGGCCGCACCCCTGACGTTGTTCAACCCGTGTGCGTTGGCGTCTTGCGTCTTGCACGCCTGTCTTCCTTACGGAACACCCTGCTGTGGGGGAGCGTGTTACCGGAAAGAAAGCCAGACCCAACAGACGGAACAGGCTGGATGTGTTCCGTTTGGGCCGCCGCCCTATGCGCCACAGTGTGGCTTATCGCCCCCATGCCTGCCCATGCTGAAGACGCACCCACCGCGTCAGGCGGGAGCCAAACCACGCCCAACGCACCCGCTGTGCCGGAAGATGCCGCCCAAAAACCACTGACACTCTCTGCCGAGGCTGTCCGGAATGAGGGGATACGCTGTGTGGCCGCAGTGCCCGGCACATTGGCCCATATGCTGCCAGCCATGGCGCGGGTAGTGCCAGATACCACACATACGGTTGCCATTCATCCAGCAGGCACGGGCAAAATTCTCTCCATTGCGGTATTGCCTGGGCAATCCGTGCGCAAGGGGCAAATGTTGCTCCAGTATCAGAACCACGCGCTCCATATTGCGCGTTTGCAGGAAACACAGACCCGCACGGCACTGGCAGCCGCGCTGGCAGCGCAGAAGGAAGCGGGAGAAGCCTATGGCCGCGCGCGCGCGCTGGCGGGCACAACAGTTTCAGCCGGGGAAGCCCAGAGACGGCTGGCCGCCCTGCAACTGGCGCGGGAGAACGTGGCGGCACGGCAGGCGGAACTTGGTGTGCTGGAACACAGGTTTCAGGAAGAATATACTTCCGCTACGGAAGAACATGCCGCGCAGGATGAAACCTCCACCCTGATTGCCCCTTTTGATGGCACTGTCACCAGCCTGACCACCGCCATTGCCGCCGATGTGGACCCGGCCCTTGTGCTGATAACGGTGAGTGACACCCAGCATGTATGGATTGTATCAGATGTGGCCCCGCAGGATGCAGCCCTTCTGGCCGCAGGGGGCATGCAGCAGACCCTTCTGCCCGCGCAGGGCAACGGGCCGCCCCCGCCTGCCCTGACCTCCCACATGGAAACCATTGATACCGGGACAGACCCCGCAACCGGGTTGGTGCAGGTGCTCAGCCGTGTGCAGAACAACGGCACAACGCTGCGCCCCGGCATGGTGCTGAACAGCCTGCTGCAAACCACCCAGCAGGCCAGCGGGCTTGTTGTCCCGGCCGAGGCCGTACAGACCCTTGATGGTCAGGACACGGTTTTTGTCAAAACAGCCGAGGGAACATTTCGTCCCACGCCGGTAACGCTTGGCATGGAAGAAAACGGGCAGGCCCTTATACGCTCCGGCCTGAAGGCAGGGGATCAGGTGGTCACCCACGGCAGCATTGCCCTGAAAGGCATGGTGGTTCTGGCTGGCATGGATGCGGACTGATACTGTGGAAGCCCTGTTTCATACATTTTTAAAAGCCCGTTTTCTGCTGCTGAGCCTGCTGTTTCTGATTCTGGCTGGCGGCATTGGCGCGACACTCGGCCTGCCGGTTGAAGCCGTGCCGGATATTTCCCCCCAACAGGTTCTGGTGACGTCCATCGCCCCCGGCCTTGCGACGGAAGAAGTCGAAAAACTGATTACTTTCCCTGTGGAAAGCAGCATGGCGGGGCTTCCGGGTATCAAGGATCTGCGCTCTGTTTCCCGCTCTGGCGTATCCGTTGTGTATGTGCAGTTTGAAGACAGCACGGATATCAATCTGGACCGCACCCGCGTAAGCGAGCGCATGGCGCAGGCACGCGCACAACTGAGTGTGCCCAACGTGACCCTGAACATGGGGCCGCTGAGCACCGGGCTTGGCGAGATCTTTCAGTTTGAACTGAAAGGCCGGGGTTATTCCCTGATGGACCTCAACCGTATTCTCACATGGACGGTGGCCCCCCAGATCAAACTTGTGCCCGGCGTGGTGGATGTAAACATTGGCGGCGGTGCGGAGGAAACATGGGCCGTAACGCTGGACCCCGCCCGCCTGCTGGCCTACGGGCTTTCCGTGGGTGATGTGTACAAGGCGGTTGAAGGCAGCAACGCGGCCTCTGGCGGCGGGTGGATTGAACACCATGCCGAACAACAGATTGTGGTGGGGCGCGGGCTTTTGCGCACGCTGGATGATTTTGGGGCCATTGCCGTCAAGACCAATGTGGGCGGCACGGCCATCCGCCTGCGTGATCTGGGGCAGATCAGCCCGCAGCCCCGCACCCGGCTGGGCGCTGTAACCCGTGATGGAAAAGGCGAGGTTGTAACGGGCGTTGTGATGATGGAACGCGGCGCGAGTTCCGGCGCAACGCTGGCCGCGCTGAAGGCGGCGCTGCCGGGTATTCTCCACTCCCTGCCCGCCGGGGTGACACTGGAACCGTTTTACAGCCGCGCCTCCCTCACCCACCGCACCATTGCCACCGTAAAGGAAAATCTGGTTTTGGGGGCAGCACTGGTGGTGATTGTGCTGCTGGCGGTATTGGGCAACCTACGGGTGGCGCTGCTGATTGCCTCGGTTATTCCATTTGCGCTGCTGTGCGCCATGACAGGCATGCGGCTGTTTGGCATTTCGGCCAATCTGCTCAGTCTGGGCGCCATTGATTTCGGCATGATTGTGGATAGCTCGCTTGTGGTGGTGGAACATATTCTCAGCCGCCGCCAGCGCGAGGGGCATGTTCCGTTTGCTGATCTTGTGGTGTCCGCCACCCGGCAGGTGGTGCGGCCGGTCAGCTTTGCCATTCTGGTGATCATCATGGTCTATCTGCCGGTGCTGACGCTGGAAGATATTGAAGGCCACATGTTCCGCCCCATGGCGCAAACGGTGATCATGGCGCTTGGGGCCTCCCTGCTGTACTGTCTGGTATGGGTGCCGCTTCTGAGCGCACTGGTTTTGGCCCGCATTCATGTGCCCGCAGAAACGGGGATCATCCGCCGCATGCGCGTACGGTATGAACCCCTTTTGCGCCGCTGCATGCGCAGGCCCCGGCTTGTGGCAGGGGTCATGCTGGGCACCTGTGGCGTGGCCGCAGTTCTGGCGTGGCATCTGGGCAGCGAATTTGTGCCCCAGTTGGAGGAAGGCGCGCTGGTGGTGCACACCATGCGCCTGCCCAGCCTCTCCCTTTCCGCCACATTGGAAAGCGTGCAGCAGGAAGAGTGGATTTTAAAAAGCTTTCCGGAAGTGGAGACCATTATCAGCAATACGGGAACAGCCGCCATCCCGACAGACCCCATGGGCCAGAACGAGACTGATACCTTTATCCTGCTGAAAGAGCATTTTTCTGGCCGGAGCCAGAGCGCGCTGGTAACCGCCATGAACAGCCGCCTGCAACATGACCTGCCAGACGCCCTGTATTCCTGGACGCAACCGGTGCAGATGCGCATGGATGATCTGCTCTCTGGCGTGCGCACACAGATTGCCGTTTCCATTTACGGCGAAGATCTGCACATGCTCTCCCAATTAAGCGGGCAGGTTGTCAAAGCCATGCAGGGCGTCCGGGGTGCTGCAGACGTTATGGCCGGGGATGATGGCAGCGTTCCGTTTGTGCAGATCCTTGTTAACCGGGAAAATGCCGCCCGCCTGAATGTGCGTGAGCAGGACATTCTGGACATGGTGGAAGCCATAGGCGGGCATATAGGCCGCCCGGTAACACAGGGCAGCGCCATGATTGCCACGCAGGTGCGACTGGCCTCTGCCACCACGGGTTCACTGGATGCGATAAAGGCATTACGGCTGCGGCGTGCTGACGGAAAAGGGGCTGTTCTGCTCTCACAGGTTGCGGATATTACGCAAAAGGATGGACCACCGCGCATCAGCCGTGACGCCATTCATCGCCGCATGGTGGTGGAAGCCAACGTGCGCGGGCGGGACTTAGCCTCCTTTGTTGCAGAGGCGCAGGCTACGGTCAAACGTGCTGTGCCCCTGCCGCGCGGTTACACCATTGAATGGAATGGCCAGTTCAGAAATCTGGAATCTGCCTCCAAACGGCTGGCGGTGGTGGTCCCCATTTCTCTGGCGCTGATCTTCATTCTGCTGGTGGCGGCCCTTGGCTCCGCCCGCCTGGCGGCGCTGGTGTTCTGCAACCTGCCCGTGGCGGCCTCTGGCGGTATTTTTGCGCTGGTGCTGCGGGGCCTGCCGTTCAGTATTTCCGCAGGCATTGGCTTTATTGCGCTGTTTGGCGTGGCAGTGCTGAACGGTGTGGTGCTGATCAGCACGGCGGAGGCCATTCGCCGCCGGGGTGTCGGCCCTGCCCGCGCGGCCCTGACCGCTGCGCATGAACGTTTCCGCCCGGTTATGGCCACCGCCCTTGTGGCGAGCCTAGGCTTTTTCCCCATGGCGTTTTCCGCCTCCGCCGGGGCGGAAGTGGAGCGTCCACTGGCCAGTGTGGTTATTGGTGGGTTGGTTTCCTCCACAATACTGACCCTGCTGGTGCTGCCGCTGCTTTATGCCCGGTTTGGCCCTGCGGCTGAGAGAACGAGAGCGGAAGAAGAATATTCTGTCGATACTGTCTGACATTGTTTCAAATGCGTTTCCGGTTTTATGCAAAAGAGAAGTTCGTAAAACTGGGGCGGAGCATGGAAGCTTTTTTGTCGCGGTATCAGATAAGCTTCCACATTGGCATAGGATAACCCGAAAGGCCGCCAAGACGACATGACAAGGCTGCGGAAAACCGATGTGAAGATGCCGGTGAGACGAAACGCAGCCCGGAAGCAGGAAGGGGAATAAGCAGCCACCAGCTTTACGGAAAGGCGGAATATTCTATACTCCGTTGGCCTAATTCCTCCTTCCATGCTGCACCGGATCAATGCCCCACCCCTGCCTGAAAAAACTGTTTGCCGCAGCGTTGTGTCTGGTTATCAGTGCGCCGGGGGTGGCGCTGGCTTCTCTGGTTCCGGATGATACAGTCATCCAGCCGAAGATGGCACCGCAGTTTACAACGGGGCATCCGCTGAATGAAGCCGCCATCATGGCGTTTGCGCGGCAGCACCCGGAAAGCTGTCAGGCCATGCTCCGGCAGATTTCTGACCAGCTACCGCCTGATAACCAGATTTTTTTCTATACGTCCTTTATTCAAAAACTGGTGCACCCGGCCAACGAAGATCTGCTTCTGTGCAAATTGCGTGCCCTTACCTTTCTGGCTAGCAGACAGGCGCAGTCAGGCACACCGGAGGCTGCACTCGCCAGCTATGACGCCATTCTGAAAACGGCCATACAGGAAAAATCTCTTGCAGAAGAACGGATTGTGCAGGCCACACGGCTGCGCAAGGCGTCTCTCCTTACCCAGACTGGCCAGATGGAACAGGCGCAACGCCTCTTCAGCCAGTTGCTTGATGCCCCATTTCCGCAAGACCCGGTGGAAAAGACCCTGTGGGTGGAAGCCTTTGAAGGCCAGATGCGCGTTTTTCTAGCACAGAACAACGCGGCAGCAGGTAGCGCAGCCTGTGACCGCGTGATTACCACCCCACACCCTGCCGAGGATGATGCCGCGCAGGAACGTTATGCCATTGCGCTGTATTACAAAGCCGTTTTTCTGGCCAGACAGGTTGCCTTGTTGCATCGCGCCCATACGGATGCTCTGGCGGAACAGGCAGCAAGCACGCAGGCTTTGACCACGCTTGATACGCTACTGACCACCTTCCTGCACACGCAGGATCTGGCCATACAACACATGCTTGCTTTTGCACTGGGCACAAAAGCCTCACTGCTTGTTCTGGAGAAAAAACCTGACCAGGCGGTGGCGGCTCTTGATACCCTCGTCACCATTTTTGCCGCCAATCCGGACTCCGCACTCCAGAACGCCGTGGCAGATGCGTATGGCCGGAAAATTTCCCTCCTGAAAAATGCAGGGAAATATCAGGATGCCATAAAGACTTTCTCCGTTTTTGATCGCACCATGGGGCAGAACACCCAGCCATTTGTGCAACAGACACGGCTGGAGGCGGTGGATGCTGCGGCGTGGTCTGAACATGCGCTGGGCCATACACAGAGAACGCTGGACCTACTCAATTATGGGTTGGATCTGATGGCCCACGGGGAAGCACCGGAGGATAGAGAAAAGCAGGTTTCCTTCGCGTATGAAAAAACGGAAAACCTGCGGGAACTTGGCCGAAACACCGAGGCTTTTTATCAGAAGATCGACCTTCTCCGCACCTTTTACAACCGCTTTCCCACCCGCATCAATGTCACGCTTCTCTGGACGCTGAAGGATATTTACGAGACCGCATCTGGCACCGATAACTGTAACGCGGCCCAAGCCCTGTTTGATGATCTTCTGGCACAAGGCGAGCAGGATACCGCGCCAACACGCCATACGCTTTTTCTGCAAACGCTCTATGCCAGAGCCTCACTTTCCTATTTTTGTAACAAAAAAGCGGATGCCTTTCAGCAGTTTGGCAGCTTTATAACCACTTTCAGGGCGCAGCCTGACCAGTTCAGCCAGATTTTGCCCTATCTTGCCCTGCACAGGCAGGGCGTTATTCTGGCACACCAGAACAGGAACGATGCCGCCATGGCCGTTTATGATCAGGCTCTGGCTGACCCCGCCCTGCTGGGAACCCAAGAGCTTAGAGTGGCGGCAAACAGAATTCTGCTTGCAAAATCCTTTTTATATTCAAAAGAAAAGCAATGGGAAAATGTCATACCGCCTCTTGATCTGCTGATGGAGCGGGAGACACAGAAGCCTTTTGCGCGCTCCGATTATCTTCTGGCCGCCAGCAACAGGATGGATGCGCTCAACCATCTGCACAGGCCGCAGGATGCTGTCGCCCTTGGGCAGGAGGTTCTGCGCCAAATGCAGCCTGTACGGTTCTCACCAGATCTCCGCTATCTTGCCTCGGTTCTGGACAATATGGCCGATGCCCAGCAAGCATTGAAACAGCCGGAACAGGCTCTGGCGACATATGACACACTGATAACACGCTTCTGGCCCATGCATGCCAGCCCGGTGCCCCGCACCATGGCGCGGGTGCTCTACCGCAAAGCCCGGTTGCTGCAAACGCTGGGCAATCCTGCCGCGGCAAACGCCACATTGGACAGGCTGATACAGACGTTTCAGTATAGCCAGCAGCCTCAGATACAGGCTTGGGTCATCAAGGCGTGGGATGAAACCCACCCTCACCCTTTTCTGCCCTGATGCCGCCTTGCCTGCTGGCACACAGGGCACAATATGCCCGGACCGTACGGAGACCATCGCCATGCGTATTCTGATTGTGGAAGACGAACCCCATCTGGGCGCTGCCGTGCAGGAACGCGTGCGGCAGGCAGGCCATACGGTGGACTGGTTTACCACACTGGATGACGCACGCGCCGCCCTTGCCGCCGTACGGTATGACTGCCTGCTGCTGGATCTGGGCCTGCCAGACGGCAGCGGCCGCACCCTGCTGCGCGAGATCCGCAACACGCCCTCCCCCATGGCCATTCTGATCACCACGGCGGAAGATCAGATCAGCGAGCGGATTGCCGGGCTTTCAGAAGGGGCGGATGATTATCTGGCCAAACCGTATGATCTGGAAGAACTGGTGGCGCGCATTGCCGCCGTGGCACGGCGATACCGGCCACTGGTGGATAACCGGCTGGCGGTGGGAGACATTGAAATTGATCTGGACCGCAAACGCCTGACCCGCGCTGGCCAGACCATAGATCTGACCGCACGGGAATGGGCCCTGCTGGAACTGCTGGCCCGCAGGCCGGGGGCCATCTGCTCCCGCGAGCGGATAGAAGATGCGCTGTACAGTCTGGAAGAAGAAGTGGGCAGCAACACCATTGAAGTGTTTGTCAGCCGGGTGCGCAAAAAACTGGGTGCGGACCTGATCCGCACCGTGCGCGGACGCGGCTATTGCCTTGAACCATCACAAACAGCATGACGCACGCCATGCCCCCTTCCTCTGCCACTACCACGCCAGCCTCCGTGCGCCAGTGGCGGCTTTCAACCCGGCTGGTACGTGGCGTTATTGGTGTGGTGATTGGCTGCCTTGCCATTGTTGTGCTTCTGACCGGGGCTTTTACAAAATTCGAGATTACCGAGCGGCTGGATGACTCCCTTCAGGAAGTAGCGGAGCGGTTGCAGTTTGCCGTTCTGGTGCTCAACCAGCAGGGCAGCGGGCATGATGTCGCCCATCTTTCCAACATCATGCCCACGTCTCTGGCGTATCAGATTACGGATGCGCAGGGCCATGTGCTGCTGCGTTCCTCCAACGCGCCGGAGAGCGGATTTGTCACGCCGCCACAGGCCGGTTTTTTCATGCAGCATCGGTTTAGGGTCTATGTCACCCCAGCAGCCCAGCCTGACCGCTTCATTATGGTGGGGGAGCCCCGCGTACACCGGGCGCAGGCCACGCACCATGCCATTCTGATTGCGGTTCTGCCCATTCTGGGCGCCATACCGTGCATCTGGCTGCTGGTGGTGTGGATTGTGCGCCGCAGCCTGCGCCCGCTGGTGCGGCTACAGGGTGAAATTCGGGAACGAGGCGGTGGCAACCTGAACCCCGTGCCGCAACTGGATCTGCCGGTGGAGCTTTCCACCATTCAGGCCGCCGTCAACCTTCTGCTGGAACGGCTGCACAAGGCACTGGCCGCCGAGCGCGCCTTTGCCGGCAACGCCGCGCATGAACTGCGCAACCCCATAGCCGCTCTGCTGGCGCAGGCACAGATGCTCCGTGGTCAGTTGGCGCGACAGGCGAGCACCGCCACGCTTCCCCTGCCTGCGAACACAATGGCAAAAATCGCGTCTGCCACCTTGCCCGCTGACACACTCTCCCCTGCTGGCACTGGCACTGGCACTGGCACTGGCACTGGCACTGGCACTGGCACTGGCACTGGCGTGATGCCGCAAACCGCGTTGTCTGCAAGCGGAAAAGCAGAGCAAACCGCTGTAGAGGATGCAACATACCGGCTGGACGCCATGATCAGCCAGATTCAGCGCCTGAGCCGCATTGTGGAAAAACTGCTGCAACTCTCCCGTGCGGTGGCTGGAACGGGGTTTCGACGGGACAAGTTTGACCTGCTGCCCGTGTTGCACGTGATGGCGGATGAACTGGACCGCCCCCAGAACAGCAATAATCCGCGCCTGATGCTGGAAACCGGCTGCTGCACCCATCTGAGCGTGCGGGGGGACATGGATGCTACCGGAATCCTGCTGCGCAATGTGCTGGAAAACGCCTTGCGCCATAGTCCACCGGATTCTCCCGTGCGCGTCAGTCTCGCTTTGGCGGACTCACCTATGGGAAAAGACATCATCTCTCGCACGCAGGCTCAGGGCGCGACGGGTTCCAGCTTGGCGGCATTACGGCAGCAGCCGGAGATGGCAGACGCTGTTATCCTGACTGTAGAGAATGCCTCGCCCGCTTTGCCGGACGCGACACTCAGCAAACTGACAGACCCGTTTGTGCGGGGCGGCTCCCAAGCGGAAGGCAGCGGGCTTGGGCTGGCCATTGCCCGCACCATCGCCAGACATATGAACGTGCCAATGCAGCTTGCCTCCCCCATACCGGGGCAGAAAGACGGCTTTATGGTGCAACTGATTTTCCCGCAGGATGCGGCGTAGATCAGTTCCACACAGCTTTCCTTCATCTGAACGGCAGCAGCGACAGAAAGGCGGCAGAGACGTCGCCTGAAAAGGCGTCACGCCGCTGACAGAACGCTCTTGCCGCGCATGGCGGCATTCCTGTGTGAGTGGGAATACTGTCTCGCGGTCAGAAAGCTGCCTGCGCAGCCCATGCCCCATGACCGTGAGCCGTGAGCCGTGAGCCGAGAACCAAGAACCAAGAACCAAGAACCAAGAACCAAGAACCAAGAACCAAGAACCAAGAACCAAGAACCGTGTGCCGTGGCAACTGGCAACTGGCAACTGGCAACTGGCAACTGAAAACTGAAAACTGAAAACTGAAAACTGAAAACTGAAAACTGAAAACTGAAAACTGAAAACTTTTGACTGGAAAAACGGAGATGAGAAGCCCTGATGAGGAAACATCAGCCCCCCCCTTCCGACCGCAGGCGCAAAACGGCGCGGACCTGCCTGAAGGAGGGCCCATATCGCCCCTTTTTTGTCCGTTATCTGGCGCTGTTATTGGGCCACGGGTGCCGGCGGCGTAATGCGCACCAGAATGTAGGGACGTTCCTGCATGTCCTTGCCATTATGGAAGGCAGGCAGGCGGGCCCATTGGCCCACCGTCAGCAGGATGGAGTTACCGTCAAACGCCATGCTGTCTGGTGCGATCAGACGGGCATCCTGCGCCACGAGAGAGAGCGTGCCATCTGGCGCACGGCGGACAATGGCGTGGCGTTCAATGTCTGTCACATACAGGCTGCCATCCGGGGCGGTGGCCATGCCATCCATGATGCCCACTTCACCTTCATCCTTGACCGCGCCTTCAAGCGTGGCTTCCGAGGCCGCGCTGTCCGCCAGCACAGCGGTAGGAGCACTATAGAGGCGGCGGGAGGACAGCGGAGACCAGTAAAGGCGTGTGGAATCCGTGCTCAGGGCCACGCCATCCACCCCGCCCTGCGGCACGGTGGGGTGGTCAGCATCAAAACGGCCAAGACGACCATCGGCCTCCATCACAAAACCGGGCACGGGGCTGACGGAAACCGTATCAGCCAGAATACGCCGCGCCTGCCCGCTGGCCAGATCGACCACAATCAGGGCCGGGTGAGTGGTCTGCGAGGTATCACTGATAAACGCCGTGCCCGCACTGCCATGGGTAAGGTCAATCCGCACATCATTTACGTGGCTGTCTGCCCGCACGGCAGGCGCGGTCAGCGCATAACGGCGCACAATGGTGTTGGTGGTGGGGTCAATATGCAGCAGGGCGGGTTTTGCCTTGGCCTTGCTGCCAGCGCGCACGCCTTCATCCAGCAGCCAGAGCTGGCCGTTGCCATCCACCGTCATGCCTAGCGGGGAAATGAGCTTGCCTTGCGCCTTCGCGCTGGGGAACGGTGCAAGCTGGCCCGGTGTCCATGTGGCCAGAACCGGACCTTTATGCCGCTGCGCACTGGTGGGGAAAGACAGCACAATCCGCCCATCTGGCAGGCGTGCAATGCCGGACGCCTGCTCATCCGCAAACCGGTCTGCCACGGTCAGGTTGCCGGTGGTGTTCCAGCCATGCACCGTGGTGTCTTCCGCCAACGCCGTGCCAGACACAGCACACAACGCCACAGCCCCCAGAAGCGCACAGCACAGCCGCCGCGCGGAACGGGACCGCACCCGTTTACGAGCAAGAGCATGGTTTGCGGAATGTGGGGGAAGCAGCATCATATCTGGCGTTCTTTCTTTATGAAGGCGACGTGGCCTCTCAGCGGTGCAAGGCTGGCGGGAACAATGGAGGACTGAAAAGACTCAGGCGACGCCCATTACGGGACATCTGGGTGGAAAAGATCGCCCTTTTTAGCACAACGTAACCAAACTGATCTGACGGTCTTGCTGAACTGGGTTGCTGACAGTGCGGCGCGCCAAACCTCCGCACCTTTTCTGCCTCGCACGCTTTTCGGCCCGTTTGGAACGGGTTTCTCCACGCTCCCCACTGCAACGAATTTTCAGACCATCTTCCGCACTGTGGGCAAGCAACACCTGCCACACCCGTGCAGAAAGAGGAGCGCCGGTTCAGCCCATTTTGGCCTCGCCGGACACTTTGCCTCAGGCGCTGATGCGTTCCAGACCACCCATGTAAGGACGCAGCACCTCTGGCACGGTGATGGAGCCGTCCTCGTTCTGGCCGTTTTCCATAACCGCAATCAGTGTGCGGCCCACAGCCAGACCAGAACCGTTGAGCGTATGCACAAACACCGGAGCTTCACCCTGCTGCGGGCGGAAGCGGGCGTTCATACGCCGGGCCTGAAAATCCCGCGTGTTGGAGCAGGAGGAGATTTCACGCCACGCGCCCTGCCCCGGCAACCACGCTTCAAGGTCGAACGTCTTGGCTGCACCAAAGCCGGTGTCTCCCGCGCACAGCAGCACACGGCGGTAGGGAATACCCAGCTTTTCCAGAACGGTTTCGGCACAGCGCGTCATGCGTTCGTGCTCGGCATCACTGTCTTCCGGGGTGGTGACGGACACCATTTCCACTTTTTCAAACTGGTGCTGGCGCAGCATGCCGCGCACATCGCGCCCGGCAGACCCGGCCTCGCTACGGAAACACTGGCTTAGCGCCGTCATACGCAGGGGGAGCGTCTTGCCGTCCAGAATATCTCCGCTCACGGAGGCCGTCAGCGGCACTTCCGCTGTGGGGATCAGCCAGCGGCCATCTTCCGTGCGGAAGGACTGATCGGCAAATTTGGGCAGTTTGTCCGTGCCATACATGGCGGCATCATTCACCAGCACGGGCACCTGTGTTTCCGTGTAGCCGTGATGGTCCACATGCAGGTCCAGCATGAACTGGCCAAGGGCACGGGCCAGCCGCGCCAACGCGCCGCGCAGCACCACAAAGCGCGCGCCACAGAGCTTGCCTGCGGTGGCAAAATCCATCTGCCCCAGCGCTTCACCCAGTTCAAAATGCTGGCGAGCGGTGAAGGCGAAGTCCGGCTGTGTGCCCCACACATGCTGCACCACGTTTGCGCTCTCATCCGGGCCATCGGGCACGGTGGGGTCAAGCCGGTTGGGCAGCGTCGCCAGAAGGGTCGCCGTCTGGCCTTCCAGATCGGTTACGCGGCGTTCCAGCTCTTCCATGCTCTCACGCAGGGTAGTGCCCTCCGCCTCAAGCGCGGTGCTGTCTCCACCTGTGCGTTTGAGGGTGCCGATCTCACGCGCCAGCGCCTTGCGGCGGGCCTGCTTTTCCTGCAACGCGGTCTGGGCCTGCCGCCGTTCCTCATCCCACGAGAGCAGTTTCTGCGCTACGGGTTCCAGCCCACGGCGGGCCAGGTCGGCATCAAAAGCGGCAGGGTCTGCGCGCAGGGCGCGGATATCATGCATGGGTCAGAAAGCCCCTTGGTGAGTTGGTTGCGTCTTGCTTCAGTCCTGCTCCGGCGGC
>Ga0214925_100661_pt1 | contig 13360 bp, 11 predicted proteins | sample Stichaenrichment_FD_168299 | JGI IMG/M metagenome (GOLD analysis project Ga0214925, IMG submission 168299) | Xylose enriched microbial communities from anaerobic bioreactor in Madison, Wisconsin, United States - 63SRT | ecosystem: Engineered > Bioreactor > Anaerobic > Unclassified | place: USA... | reverse complement strand
TGTCACGTTGGAACAAGTTGACAAAGCCGCAGGCAGTGATACACTGTCTGACATTATTGAGCCATTATCAACCGCTCTTTCCGATTATCCTGCTTATCAGCTTGATGACAGTCGTTGGAAAATAATATCAAATGGCGGTTTTTTGGATCAAAGTATTTTACCTGACCGCGAACCTATTGTTAGATTGGTTTATCAGGGAGAAACAAAAGCACTCTATCAATTCGATGAACCCAAAAGAGTTTATCGACCTTTTAAGATGTTCTTGAAAAATAATTAACGAGGAGAAACTGCAAGATGGATATTACTAAGCTTCATTATCCTCTCGATGATGATTGCCAATTTAAGGATAAAACAGTGATTGCTATGGGATTTTTTGATGGTTTTCATAAAGGTCACCAAGCTGTTTTACAGCGGGCAAAAGAAGAAGCTCAAAAGCATGGTACCAAATTGGTTGTATTAACGTATGATCATCATCCGGCACTTGTTTATAAAAAAATGTCGTCACATGAAAAACGATATATTACACTGCTGGACTATAAGCTTAAGCTGTTTAAAGAATTTGGCGTTGACGAGGTATTACTGGTTAACTATTCTTATCAATTTCAAAGCCAATCACCTCAAGAGTTCATTCAGCACTTTTTAAGCCGTTTTAACCCCATAGCTGTGGTTGCAGGATTTGACCATACTTATGGCGGCGAACCAGCAGATAACATGGTGAACTTGCCAAAGTACGTCAATGGCGCATTTAAAGTTATCACAGTGCCGGCACTCAAGCAAAACAATCAAAAAGTGAGTTCTACTCAAATTCGCAATAATTTGGATAATGGGCATATTGAAAAGGTTAATCAATTGTTGGGTCGTCCCTTCCAGACCGAAGGTGTGATTGTTCACGGTGAGGAGCGCGGTCGGTTATTGGGCTATCCAACTGCTAATGTTGAGCATTCGGAGTATCAATGGCTTCCAACGATTGGCATTTATATTGTCACTGTTGAAATTGGCAGGAAAAAGTATCTGGGGATGGCATCGATAGGTAAGAATGTGACATTTTCTGATAATGGTCCAATGACTGTTGAAATTAATTTGATCGACTTTCATCAAAATATTTACGGTGAAGTCGTTAGAGTCAATTGGCTGTCACATGGGCGGGGAGAAATTAAATTTAAAACCGCTGACGATTTAGTTGAGCAACTTGATAGAGATGAGCAGGATACTCGCCATTATCTATCGGAACATCCAGATATCTTAAATTAGCACTATTAGCACTCAAACGAATTTATTGCTAAAAATCGTTGATAATCCCTTGACTTATAACACATGGTTTGTTAAATTATAAATGTGCCTTAGCACTCGAATACTATGAGTGCTAAAAAGAGGTGATGTTAGTGCTGACGGATAGGCAAAAAGATATTCTTAAAATAATCATTCGAGATTATACGAGGACGGGAATGCCAGTTGGTTCCAAGGCATTAGCTTCAGAATTTCCGACCCATGTTAGCTCCGCAACGGTTAGAAATGATATGGCTGCACTTGAATCAAAGGGCTTAATCACAAAAACACATTTTTCATCTGGAAGGGTTCCATCCATGCAAGGTTATCGTTATTATGTTGACAATCTTGTTCAACCGGATCCGCTGGATGATAGTGCAGAAGATTTAATCAAAAGTTCTTTTAACATTGAGTTTAACCGAATTGACGAAATCATTCAGGAATCTGCAAAGGTGTTATCCGATTTAACAAGTTATATGGCAGTCACTTTCAATCCTGAACCAGGAAATAATTTAAAATTGGGTGGCTTTCGACTTGTTAAACTGGATGATCGACAGGTAATGGCAATTATCGTTACTAATACTGGTCATGTGGTTGATAAGATTTTCCGATTAACGAATGTTTCTTCGGAACAGCTGGAAACCATTGTTAACATTATCAATTCAGAGTTAGTTGGCAAACCTATTTCTCAGGTTGCCGATAAATTAAGAATTGATATTCCAATGTTAATGACGAAGTATATTCAGACACCCCAGGGATTTTTGAAGATATTTGGTGAAATGCTTAGTGAAGCTGGTCGAGACAAGGTTCATGTCGACGGTAAACTTAACTTATTAAAGTTTGCGGAACGTCAAAACATTGACAGGTTGAAGCCTCTATACAATCTTTTGGACACCGAAGATACTGTTCAAAAAATTATTAATCCTGATTCCCACGATGTTCAAGTTCGAATTGGAAGCGAGCTAAGAAACGATTTGTTAAAAGATTATAGTATTATCACTGGGACCTATGATTTAAATGAGTATGGACACGGTGTTATCGCTGTTATTGGACCAACCAGGATGCCTTACTCAAAGATTATTGGAATCGTTGGTGCATTAAGAGAAGAACTAACCAAAAAGCTTTTAGGGTACTATGATGATAACTAATTTTAAGGAGGCGATTGTTTGGCAGATAAAAAGGATGATTCATTAAAATCAAATGAGCCAGCAGACGATTTGGCTTCTAAGAATGATCATGGGCACGAAAAAAAAGTTCAAGATGCAAAGGCAGCAAAAAAATCCGATTTTTCTAAAACTGAAAAGCATGATTCAGCAGACGAAGTTGTCAAGTTAAAGCAGACTGTAGTTAATTTGCAAAAAAAACTTGATGATATGGAAAACCGGTATTTAAGGGCCGAAGCTGATATAAAAAACATTCAAACTCATGCTAAGAAGGAACAGGCTGATTTGATTAAGTATGATGGTCAGCAACTGGCACATGATATTTTGCCGATCGTTGATAACCTTCAACGCGCACTTGCAGTTGAAGCAACCGACGAGAATGGTAAACAATTAAAAAAGGGCGTTTCAATGGTATTCGAGCATTTAACTAAGGCACTGTCTGATAATGGTGTTGAGGAAATTGATGCATTGAACAAACCGTTCGATCCCAAACTTCAACAAGCGATTCAAACGACGACTGCTGATGAGAAGCATCCGGCCGATACCGTGGCGCAGGTTCTGCAAAGTGGTTACCGATTAAAAGATCGGGTTCTTCGACCAGCAATGGTTGTCGTCGCAAAATAAATCTTTAAAGAAAAAGAGGATTATTTATGGCAAGTAATAAAATTATCGGTATTGATTTAGGAACAACAAACTCTGCCGTTGCTGTATTGGAAGGCAACGAACCTAAGATTATTCCAAACCCGGAAGGTTCACGTACAACACCATCTGTCGTGGCATTTAAAGATGGCAAACCTTCTGTTGGTGAAGTTGCAAAACGTCAAGAAATTACAAATCCAAATACTGTTCACTCCATTAAGAGTCATATGGGTGAACCGGGCTATACAGTTGATGTTGATGGCAAGAAGTATACGCCACAACAAATTTCAGCAATGATTCTTCAATATATTAAAGATTTTGCTGAGGATTACATTGGTGATAAAGTTGAAAATGCTGTTATTACTGTTCCAGCTTATTTCAACGATGCTCAGCGTCAAGCAACTAAAGATGCTGGTAAAATTGCAGGTTTAACTGTTAAGCGAATCATTAACGAACCTACTGCTGCAGCTTTGGCATATGGTCTTGATAAGCAAGATAAAGATGAAAAAGTGCTTGTTTACGATTTGGGTGGTGGTACTTTTGATGTTTCCATCCTTGAATTGGGCGATGGTGTCTTTCAAGTTCTTTCCACAAATGGTGATACCCATCTTGGTGGAGATGACTTTGATCAACGCGTAATGGATTGGTTAATTGACGGATTTAAGAAAGAAAACGGTGTTGACCTTTCAAAGGATAAGATGGCTCTTCAACGTTTAAAGGATGCTGCTGAAAAGGCCAAAAAAGATCTTTCCGGTGTCACTGAATCTGAAATCAGCTTGCCATTTATTTCAGCTGGTGAGAACGGACCTTTGCATTTGCAAACAACTTTGACCAGAGCTAAATTCAATGAATTAACTTCTGACTTGGTTGCAAAAACAAAGACACCGTTTGACAATGCTTTAAAAGATGCCGGTTTGCAAGTTTCAGACATTGATCAAGTTATTTTAAATGGTGGATCAACTCGAATCCCTGCTGTTCAAGAAGCAGTTAAGTCATGGACAGGTAAGGATTCCAATCATTCAATCAACCCTGATGAAGCAGTTGCTTTAGGTGCTGCTGTCCAAGGCGGTGTCATTACTGGTGATGTTAAAGACGTTGTTTTACTTGACGTTACGCCATTGTCACTTGGTATTGAAACCATGGGTGGTGTCTTCACCAAGTTAATTGATCGTAATACCACTATTCCAACTTCCAAGTCACAAGTTTTCTCAACTGCTGCTGATAATCAACCAGCCGTTGACATTCACGTATTGCAGGGTGAACGTCCAATGGCAGCAGATGATAAAACACTTGGTCAATTTCAATTAACTGATATTCCAGCTGCTCCAAGAGGTGTTCCTCAAATTGAAGTCACATTTGATATCGATAAAAACGGTATTGTTAATGTATCTGCCAAGGATAAGGGCACAGGCAAGCAACAGAAGATTACCATTAAAGATTCCTCAGGACTTTCCGATGACGAAATTAAAAAGATGATGAATGAAGCCAAGGAAAATGAGGAAGCTGATAAGAAGCGTAAGGAAACAGTTGACTTGAATAATGAAGTTGACCAATTGATCTTCCAGACTGATAAGACGCTTAAAGAAGTTAAGGGCAAGGTCTCAGATGATGAAATCAAAAAGGCTGAAGATGCTCGTGACGCACTGAAAAAAGCAAAGGAAGACAACAATGTTGATGATATGAAAGCTAAGAAAGATGATTTGAATAAGATCGTTCAAGACTTGGCAGTAAAATTGTATCAACAACAAGCTCCTAAAGATGGTCAAGGCCAATCAACTGATGGTCAACAACAGGGTAATACCGGATCATCTAATGGTGATTCATCTGACAAAGGTAACGATGATGGAACAGTCAATGGTGACTTCCATGAAGTTCACAATGACGATGATAAAAAGTAATCTTTAGAATCGTATTAGAACAAAAGTCAAGGCCAGCTGGCTTTGGCTTTTTGTTAAAATATGGTATTCTATCAAAGTATAGATTTGATTGAAGATGGGAGTTTCTAATGGCAAATAAAGATTATTATGATATCCTCGGGGTTTCGAAAGATGCCAGTGACGATGAGATCAAACATGCCTACCGTAAATTATCAAAAAAATGGCATCCAGATATTAACAAAGCTCCGGATGCAGAAGCAAAATTTAAAGAAATTAATGAAGCATATGAGACACTAAGTGATCCACAAAAACGTGCCAATTATGATCAGTACGGTTCTGCTGACGGAGCCGCTGGTGGTTTTGGCGGTGGAGCCGGAGCAGGCGGCTTTGGTAATTTTGATTCAAGCGGTTTTGGCTTTGATGATATTTTTAGCCAATTTTTTGGTAATCGTCAACAAAGTGCCGATCCTTCTGCGCCAAGACAAGGACGTGATCTTCAATACCAAATGACTATGGAATTTGAAGATGCTATTTTTGGTAAGACAACGCGAATTAAATACAATCGTGAAGCACAATGTCACACTTGTGGTGGTACCGGTGCAAAACCAGGCACATCTCCTGTGACATGTTCTCGTTGTGGTGGTCGAGGCTTTATTGTAACCGAGACTAACACACCTCTTGGAAGGATGCAGTCTCGACAAACTTGTCCGGTTTGTCATGGTACTGGTAAAGAAATTAAGGAAAAATGTCCAACTTGTGGTGGTAGTGGCCATGTTGATGAACGCCATGAAATTGAAGTTAAGGTTCCAGCTGGAATTGATGATGGCCAACAAATGAGGTTACAAGGACAAGGGGAAGCCGGGACAAACGGCGGACCTTACGGTGACCTATACATTGTTTTCCGAGTCAAACCAAGCAAAATTTTCACTCGAGACGGGTCAACGATTTACGTCGATCAACAGATTAGCTTTGCCCGGGCTGCACTTGGCGGTAAGATCAAGGTTAAAACTGTTCATGGTGATGTTGAGCTCAAAGTTCCTGCAGGTACTCAAACCGGGACTACATTCCGTCTAAAGGGAAAAGGTGCGCCAAGATTGCGTGGGAATGGAACAGGTGACGAACGTGTGACTGTTACAGTTACGACACCTAAATCCTTAAACAAAGAGCAGAAGATTGCGATGGAAGCATTCGCAAAAGCCAGTGGTGAAAACATTGGTGGTAAGGGTGCAAGTAATTTTTTTGACAAAGTAAAGGACGCTTTTGATAAGAAATAATGATGGACATAACTGATTATTTCATTAAGCGTTTATTAATCAAATAATATGTGAAGGGACTGTTGGTAAACATGCAAACTTTGCCGCAGTCCTTTCTTTGTGATTATCATAAATATTGGCAGAAAGCTTAAATTTGTTGCGACATTCCTTCTTTTTCACTAAACTAGAGGGGATAAGATATTTTTTAGACAATGAAAGTGAGAAAACAACATGGATTTGAAAAAAATGAAGGAACATCAAAAATATATTCGCAATTTTTCCATCGTTGCTCACATCGACCATGGGAAGTCGACACTTGCTGATCGAATTCTTGAGATGACCGATACAGTTGCAAAAAGGGATATGAAAAATCAATTGTTGGACAACATGGACCTGGAACGTGAACGTGGAATTACGATTAAGCTGAATGCGGTTGAATTGACCTATCATGCTAAGGATGGCCATGATTACGAATTTCATTTAATCGATACCCCGGGACACGTTGATTTTTCATATGAAGTATCTCGAAGTTTGGCAGCTTGTGAAGGAGCTGTATTAGTAGTCGATGCGGCACAAGGAGTCGAGGCACAAACTTTGGCTAACGTTTATTTAGCAATTGATGATGATCTGGAGATTGTCCCCGTTATCAATAAAATTGATTTACCATCCGCAGAACCGGAAAAGGTCCGTAAAGAAATTGAGAATGTCATTGGCATCGATGCATCTGATGCTGTTCTTGCAAGTGCAAAAAAAGGAATTGGAATTGAAGATCTTTTGGAACAGATTGTGCATAAGATTCCCGCTCCAAGTGGCGATGTTAACGGTCCACTGAAAGCTTTGGTTTTTGATTCTGTTTATGACGATTATCGTGGCGTTGTTTTGAGTGTCCGATTATTTGAGGGGACAGTGCAGCCAGGCGATAAAATTAAAATGATGAATAGCGGTAGTGAATATGAAGTGACCGAAGTTGGTGTTAATTCTCCCAATCCCGTTAAACGAGACTATTTGATGTCCGGTGATGTTGGTTATATTACGGCAAGCATTAAGGATATTACAACGACTCGTGTTGGTGATACGGTGACGAATGCGAATGACCCAGCAGAAAAAGAATTACCGGGATATCGTGAAATGCATCCAATGGTTTATGCTGGACTTTATCCAACTGATAATGCAAAGTTCGACGATTTGAGAGAAGCACTTGAGAAGTTAAAACTTAATGATGCTGCGCTTGAATTTGAACCTGAAGTATCGCAAGCTTTGGGCTTTGGCTTCCGTTGTGGTTTCTTGGGTCTGCTTCACATGGATGTGGTGCAGGAGCGGTTGGAACGTGAATTTAATCTTGATCTCATTACCACCGCACCATCGGTTACCTATGAAGCAAAGTTAACGGATGATACTGTTAAAGAGGTTGAAAACCCATCAGAAATGCCTGATAGCTCATCAATAAAACAGATCTCAGAGCCTTACGTAAAAGCGACTATTATGGTTCCAAATGATTACGTAGGTGCCGTTATGGAGCTATGTCAGCATCGTCGAGGCATTTTCGATACCATGGAGTATCTTGACGATTATAGGGTCAACGTGGTTTATCACATGCCGCTTTCTGAAATCATTTTTGATTTCTTTGACAAACTTAAATCCGGCACACATGGTTATGCATCTTTAGACTATGAAGTTGAAGATTACCGTGCAAGTGACCTGGTAAAAATTGATATTCTTTTGAATGGTGAGAAAGTTGATGCATTAAGTTTTATTTCACATCGACAATTTGCGGCAACCCGTGCCAGGGATATCGTCGGCAGGTTGAAGAATATCATCCCGCGACAAAACTTTGAAATTCCGGTTCAAGCAGCTATTGGTGCCAAGATTATTGCCAGGACCAATATCAAAGCTTATCGAAAGGATGTCACAGCTAAGCTCTATGGTGGTGACAGAACCAGACGAATGAAGTTACTTGAAAAACAGAAAGCCGGTAAGAAGAGAATGAAGGCTGTGGGAAAAGTTGATATCCCGCAGGAAGCATTCATGGCGGTTCTTCAAACCGATGAGGAAGAAAAGGGCGATAAATAAGGGCTTTGGTTCATAAAACGCATACCAAAGTGTATCGAATTATTTGGCAGGCCTTTATTGCACTCTTCGTTTAACAGATATTAGAATTGAGATTCAATTGCGAAAGTTCACCTTGTATTGTGTGGGGGTGAACTTTTTTGGATAAGCCATATCCGGGCTTTACAATGAGCATTTTTTAACACACTACCAAAAGGGACGACGCTGATTTTTGTGTATATTTAAATTGGTAGCGGCTATTCTTCGTTTGAAAACAGACGCTTTTAGCTCCTCAAAATAAAAGATCATGATTTAAGTCTTCATTACAAGACATAAAATCATGATCAACATTTAAATGAAACAGGAAACTTAAAACTGATCAGAATAATGAATGGGTCTAAAAGGTGAGTTTTGGATCTTGTTTTGCCAATCGATCATAAATTTTTTGAAGTTTTCTGATCTCTGCCGCATCGTCTAAAATATCATCAAATAGTTGTTCAATAACGGCTGTCATTGCACGATTATCATCGACTATCTGATCCTTTCGATCTTCGGTTTCTTGAGCTTCATACAACTCTTGGAGTAAATTTGTTAATCGATGACGAAAATACGAAAGTTTCGGATCATTATCATTCTTTTTCAGCAAGTGTGCGAGGCGATAATCGAAATACCGTTCCAACTTTTCGGCAGTTCCTAATGAAAGGTTATTGATGGACCGGCTATGATTTCTTAATCGCAGAATAATTGAAGAATTCACGCCAGTCAGTTGTTCAATCTTATATGCACTCGCGTTGCTGTCTAGAACAGCCTTAATTTTTTCTGATAAGTTCATTTTTTGCCCCCTCGGATGAGTTAATTAAGGATAGCGCCTTATTAAATTTACCCCTTCAGAACGTTTAATGAGATAATGTTTTTTAAATTTTAATCTTTCTTTAATTTTAGTATATGCTAATTTTCAATAACCTGTCAAAGAATTAGATTTCAATTTTCTGACCGGTCTTTTCACCCTTTAGATGAGTCCCACTGATTGATTAAAAATCAGTTAATGTCAAAATAATGAAAGGCCATCTCACAAATAGGACGTCCAATATTGAAATTTTTAAATAGGTGCTTGAAAAATGAACACTTAACTATTAAACTATATTAACTAAAAGTAGGTATTGGATCAGCCAATTCGAAGTTCAGTGATCATTTTGGTATCAATGATCGCCTTACCATCTTTATTTTGGTGGGTTTGAACACGGTCAAGCTGGTTTTGATTAATAATAAATTGATCGAAACTGGATTTAGAGGGGACTTCTAAAACTGAACGGTCATGTGATTGTTCAAAACTTAATTGATCTAAAACTAAGTTGTCAGGGATCGCTGAAAAAATATTACCGATGGCACGTAAAGCGACCTCACCGGTTTTCAAAAGTTGTGGTTTAAGAAAATCTCTGTGAAATAATTGCGACCCTTCGAAAATGGTTTCGCTGGCATGACTTTCCAGTACTGCACGATACCGAATTTCAATGGTATCGGGACGGATTTTGTTAATAAAACGTACTTTAAACAGTTCCATTTCTTTTTCAACTCCTTTATATTTCATGATAGGTAAAAGAAATGTTTAAAGCAAGTTCGAAAATCATAATAAATATAGTTGCGTTTTCACAGATATTCTATTAATATATATATTAATTCGTTTTCCGTTCGATAAATTGTTTTGTCATCTTATGATTCAATGTTCAGAACTGAGCAATTGATTTAATGATCAAAGGATACAAAACTTAAATTTAGAATTGATAATCAAATTAATAAGGCATCTAGTAGGTGATTATCTACGTGCTTTACAGTTTAGGAGGTGTTAATTATTCTTAGTCGAACAAAGCAGTATTTACGAAAAAATGGTTATTTCTATAAGAAAGAGTACATGCGTCCGTTACTGACGCCGGATAATATCTATATTTTTCGATTTGGCCGCGACCGACTGGATAATCGGCTAATTATTCGATACAGTCATAAGTGGACTGGTAGACAGCGAATAAATGAGATTGATTTGCGTCTCCATAAGCAAAAACATCCCCGGATATTTTACAGTGAGTCAGAATTGCTTCATTATTTGGAAGAACATTTATTGAGGCATGAAGCCAAAGTACAGGCTCGAGAAGCCAAAAAATCAAAAGAAGTGACGGATGGAGCATCCAAATAGGGTGCTTTTTTCGTATCATTAATAACTTAAGGATGGCAGGAGACTATTTATGCAATGGACTGAAGTTTCGATAATCACAACAAGTGAAGCGGTTGAGGCCGTTTCAAATATTTTAATGACTTATGGCGCAACAGGGGTTTCAATTGAGGATGCAAAAGATTTTGAAAAGCTATCTACCGGTATGTATGGTCACCATGGCGGCTATATTGATTTAGAAGATGTTCCACACCTTTCCAAAGGAGCGATTGTGTCTGCTTATTATCCGGAAAGCAGACACATCGATCAGCACGCTGCGGAAATTTCATCTAAGGTACAGGGGCTCACTGAATTTGGTCTTAAATCGGCACCTGGTGAGCTTAAAATAAGCCCGGTAGTAGATGAAAATTGGAAAACTGCTTGGGAAAAATACTATCATCCATTTGCCGTGACAAGATATTTAACGGTTGTACCCAGTTGGGATGACTACAAACCAAAGAATTCATTAGAACAACTCATCCGCCTTGACCCAGGGATGGCATTTGGAACGGGGACGCACCCGACCACCCAATTGTCTTTGCAGGCTTTGGAAATGGTTCTTCGTGGTGGCGAATCAATAATTGATGTTGGAACAGGTTCGGGTGTGCTAAGTATTGCTGCCAAATTAATGGGGGCAAAAAAAATTACTGCTTATGACGTTGATGATGTGGCGGTTGAGTCCGCTAAGAAAAATATGCGTCTTAATCCTCAAGCAACTGATATTCCGGTTGCCGTTAATGATTTATTGAAGGGAATTCATACCCAGGTTGACTTAGTAGTTGCCAATATCCTTGCAGAAATTATTGTCCCTTTGGTGCCTCAAGCGTATGAAAATCTGAAGCCGGGCGGTCATTTTTTAATGTCAGGAATTATCAAAGATAAATATGGTTTGATTATAAATACGCTGAATCAATTTCATTTTAAAGTGGCTCAGTCGATGAAAATGGGGGACTGGTATGCTGTCATTGCTGAAAAAACAGTCGAAGAGGATAAATAATGCAGCATTATTTTATTAATGAGAATCTAACAAACAATCAAAGGGTGATACTTCCCCTAGAAATTGGGCATCATCTTAGTAAAGTGCTTCGCGCTGAAGTAGGGGATAAGGTTCAGTTGGTTTCAGTCACCCATCTTGTTTATCTTGCAGAAATCGGGTCAATTGATGGGCGACAGGTAACAGCGACGATTCAAAAAGAACTTCACATGAATGTTGAACTACCCGTGGAAGTCACAATCGTCAGCGGCTTGTCAAAAAAGAATAAGCCTGAGTTAATTGTCCAGAAAGCAACGGAGCTTGGTGCTGATCATATCATATTTTTGCCAATGGCCCGTTCAATTGTTAAGTGGGATCAAAAAAGTGAAAAAAAGCTCAAACGGCTTAATGAGGTTGCATTAAGTGCAGCTGAACAATCACATCGAAATCTTGTCCCGACGGTTAGCTACCTACACAGTCTTTATGAGCTGACTAAACGCCCCTTCGATGTTAAACTTGTGGCGTATGAGGAAGCCGCCAAAGATGGGGAAGAGTCTAATTTGGCTCAGGCTCTGAAAGACATTCGTCCTGATACATCAATTGTGGCAGTCTTTGGTCCAGAAGGCGGTATTTCTTCCGAGGAGATTTCACTACTAACTGACCAAGCATACATTTCAGCTGGTTTGGGGCCGAGAATTTTACGAACTGAAACAGCACCAATGTACTTTTTGTCGTCCGTATCGGTCATGACGGAGCTCCTCAAAAGCTGATTTCGGTTAAAAACAATGATAGAATAATGACTATTAGAAACGATTATTTTTAAATGGCCTTAAACGCTTGTGACCGGATAACAACCGACATAGTTGCTTAACGTTCATTTTTCAATAACAGAGAAGAGTTGATAAAATGACTACTAAAATTTGGACTGCTAATGACGTTATTAAAAAGGTATCCGAGTATATGAACGATGATCATGTCAAAATGGTCAAACGAGCTTATGAGTTTGCCAAAATTGCACACAAAGACCAAATGCGTCAATCCGGAGAACCGTATATTACTCATCCGATTCAGGTAGCCGGAATCTTAGCAGACCTGCACATGGACCCAGAAACGGTCTCATCGGGGTTCTTACACGACGTAGTAGAAGACACCGGCGCCGAGCTGAGTGATGTTCAGGAGTTGTTTGGTAACGACGTCGCACTGATTGTCGATGGGGTTACCAAGCTTTCAAAAATTAAATATAAATCAAGTGAAGAACGGCTTGCTGAAAATCATCGCAAATTGCTTCTGGCCATGTGCAAAGATATTCGAGTTATGATTGTTAAATTGGCTGATCGGCTACACAATATGAGAACTTTAAAATCGTTACGGCCGGATAAGCAACGGCGGATTGCCAAAGAGACGTTGGAAATTTATGCACCGATTGCTGATCGTTTAGGTATCGGAACCATTAAATGGGAACTTGAAGATATTTCACTTCGCTATCTTAATCCACAACAATATTATCGAATTGTTCATTTAATGAATTCTCGACGGGATCAACGGGTGGACTATATTCAAAAGGCGATAAATGAAGTGAAATCGGCTATTTCAGATTTGGATATTAAAAGTGAAATCTACGGTCGGCCCAAGCACATTTATTCCGTATACAAGAAAATGGTTGATAAGCATAAGCAATTCAGTCAAATCTATGATTTATTGGCCATTCGGGTCATTGTTCAATCCATTAAAGACTGCTATGCCGTTTTAGGTGCTATTCATACAGAATGGAAACCGATGCCGGGTCGATTTAAAGACTATATTGCAATGCCGAAAGCAAACATGTATCAGTCTTTGCATACAACCGTTATCGGACCTGAAGGAAAACCACTTGAAGTTCAGATTCGAACCGAAGAAATGCATCGGGTGGCTGAATTTGGTATTGCTGCTCACTGGGCTTA